>Ga0206130_10008788_pt1 | contig 10746 bp, 8 predicted proteins | sample Helgoland_Spring_9_FD_148637 | JGI IMG/M metagenome (GOLD analysis project Ga0206130, IMG submission 148637) | Pelagic subsurface seawater microbial communities from Kabeltonne, Helgoland, North Sea - Helgoland_Spring_Bloom_20160512_1 | ecosystem: Environmental > Aquatic > Marine > Epipelagic ...
ACAAGATTACCTGCGAAATCGAAGACAACCGCGTCATCGTGAATTCCATGGAGCCGCGTGGTTGCTATGCGGAATGGGAAGACGGCCGTGTGCATGTGGCGATTAACGGGCAAGGGGTTTGGGCCCCAAAAGGTCAGATCGCCAAGCATATGGGTCTTGATCCTGAGAACGTGCGCGTGACCAACCCCGACACAGGCGGTGGTTTTGGCATGAAAGCGATGATGTATCCCGAATATGCGATTTGCGGCATGGCGGCGCGCAAGCTGGGCAAACCTGTGCGTTGGATGTCCGAGCGTACCGAGGCGATGCTAAGCGACAACGCAGGGCGCGACTTGGTCAGCCATGTTGAGATGGGCTTTGACGCCGATCACAAGCTGGTTGCTTACAAGGTCCACTCAATTGCGAATATGGGCGCGTATAATTCACAATTCGCGCAGCCGATCCAGACGGTGCTTTTTTCTAAGGTTCTAACGGGCTGTTATGACGTGCAGGCGGTTTATTTGCATGTGGAGGGCGTTTACACCAACACGACCCAAGTCGATGCGTATCGCGGCGCTGGGCGTCCTGAGGCGATCTATGTGCTGGAACGTTCAATGGATTATGCCGCACGCGCGCTGGGCGCTGATCCTTGGGAGTTGCGTCGCCGCAATTTCATCAAGCCCGAGAGCTTCCCTTACAAGACGGCCTCAGAGGTTACGTACGATATCGGCGACTTCAACCGTGTGCTCACCGTTGCGCAAAGCAAAAGCGATCATGCGGGCTATCAGAGCCGTCGCAACGCGAGTGCAGCCAAGGGTATGCTGCGTGGCATGGGGCTTTGTTACTATATCGAAAGTATTTTGGGTGATCCTTCTGAAACCGCCAAAGTGGTGTTTTTTGAAGAGGAGGGCCGCGTGAGCATTTATGTCGGCACACAAAGCAACGGTCAGGGCCATGAAACAGTTTACGCTCAGTTCTTGTCGGATCAATCCGGTATACCCGTTGAGAGGATCGATGTGATCCAAGGTGACAGTGATCGCATTGCGACAGGTGGCGGTACAGGTGGGTCGCGTTCTGTGACTGTGCAGAACACCGCAACACTGGCCAGTGTCGAAAAGATGATCGCCCAATTTACGCCACTCTTAGCTGAGAAGATGGGCGTGAGTGAGGACGAAGTCATGTTTGACGATGAAGCGTTCCGCAGCGATGGCTCTAACTTGAGTTTCACGATGATCGAGGCGGCAGAATTGGCTAAGAAAGAGGGGCAAGAGCAATTGCTCACCTCAGAAGCACGCATCACTCTTTCGGCACAGAGCTTTCCAAATGGCGCGCACCTCGCAGAAGTAGAGATCGATCCTGACACAGGCGTTGTAACCGTTGACCGCTACACTGTCGTTGACGATTTTGGCAATCTTATCAATCCGATGCTGGTTGCTGGCCAAGTACACGGCGGCATTGCCCAAGGCCTTGGGCAAGCGCTGACAGAGCGTGCAGTGTTTGATGAGGACGGCCAATTGCTCACGGCAAGTTTTATGGACTACGCGATGCCGCGAGCGGATGATGTGCCTATGATTTCATTTTCGACAGAAGCCGTGCCCACATCGACCAATCCCATGGGTATGAAAGGTTGCGGCGAGGCGGGAACCGTTGGGTCTATGGCTGCGATTGCCAATGCTGTGCAGGATGCGGTCGCGCCTTTGGGGATTGATCGCGTTGATATGCCCTTCACGCCACATCGCATGTGGCAAATGCTGAATGATCGACAAATTGCGGCTGAGTAAACGCATATCCCTTTGGCTGAGCGGCGCATTGCGTCGCCGCCGTCAAAGCCCGCGCAGTGCGGCGCATGAGCCGCAAACTCATGTGGTTATTTTGGATGGCACGATGTCCTCTCTCGATGAGGGCGAAGAGACGAATGCAGGGCGCACCTACAAGATATTGCGCGAATCAAACCCTGATCTGTCGCTCTATTATGAGGCGGGCGTGCAGTGGCGCGGGCTTCGTTCCGCCCCCGATGTGATGATGGGGCGCGGAATAAACCGCCAAATTCGACGGGCTTACGGGTTTCTAGCGTCGCGTTATCGCGCAGGGGATCGCATTTTTCTGCTGGGTTATTCGCGCGGGGCATATGCTGCGCGTTCGCTCGCAGGGGTAATTGACCGTGTTGGATTGCTCACGTCTGAGCACGCGATAGAGCGTAACATCCGTTCGATCTACCGCATTTATGAAAGCGGGGATGAATTCGGTGATGCCGAGGCGTTCGTGCAAACCCATTGTCATCCCGAAGCCCCGATTGAGATGGTTGGCGTGTGGGACACGGTGAAAGCGCTGGGCATTGGGTTGCCTATTTTGTGGCGTTGGAGCGCACCGAAACATGCGTTTCACAACCATGAGCTTGGCCGCTCCATTCTGCACGGCTTCCACGCCCTCGCACGGGATGAGACGCGTAACAGTTATGAGCCTGTTTTGTGGACTTGTCCTGATGATTGGCAGGGCCGCATCGAACAAGTTTGGTTCCCTGGAACCCATGGCGATGTGGGTGGGCAGTTGCTCGGTTTTGAAGAGGCGCGGCCTTTGGCGAATATCCCGCTGGTGTGGATGCTAGAGCGGATTGAAAGCTGTGGTTTAGAACTGCCAGACAATTGGCGCGCAAGGTTTGCGCAAAACGCTATGGCCCCCTCTGCGAGCACATGGCGCGGGTTTGGAAAACTGTTTTTGTCGCGTAGTCGCCGCTTGGCTGACGCAGATCGTTGCGAGCGTTTGCATCATTCGGTCTTTACCCGTGAGCGCCGTGAACCACCGCAGAGCGATCAAACTTTCGCTGCACGTGTGTTACGTCGCTGGCGTGGACCCAGCAGTGTTTAAGGATTGAGAATGATGCAGGTGGTTGAGCCCGTCGCGTAGAGCTTGCCATTTTCGACACCTCGAATTTCACCATGCGAAATGCCAGTGGAGCGCCCGGCGTGATCCGTCTCTGCGATGCAATCCACCTCCATCCTTAAGGGGATAGAGCGCAGGATATTTACCTTATATTCCAGTGTCGTATAGCCGCTACCTTGGGGCACTTTTGTCATCACTGCACAGGCCATCGCACTATCAAGAAGTGTGCCGTACCAACCGCCATGCACTGTACCCATGGGGTTGCAATGATCAAACAATGGCGCGCCGCGAAACACGATACGACCGTCGCCGACCTCGTGGAGCTTGTAATTCAGCGTTCGGCCAATCGGTGGGGCAGGGTGTTTACCATCCAAGATGCCTTGCATGAAGTCGCGTCCCGACATGGCAAGCGCCTCAGCCGCAGTGAGTAGATCGTCCGGTCCTTGAGCGTAAAACATGCGGATGCCTCCATTTGTTGTTCAGAGGCTAGAAGCAGCGCGCCGCAGCTGCAATCGCTGTTACGCGACGTTTTGCAATTCTACACTTGGAACAACCCCAAGGGCGTGGCACACATCCCGCGTTAATTCCGGCCGGTTGAGTGTGTAAAAATGCAGTGCATCGACGCCCTCAGCCATCAAATCAGAGCAAAGTTCGGTGCAAATCGCCGTGGCGAGCAGATCGCTGCGCCCATCGCGTTCTGCCTTCTCGAATGCATCTTCCAGCCATGTAGGCACCTTGGTGCCACAGCGCTTGGCAAAATTACGCGTACCTTTCCAGTTCTCGATGGGCAAGATACCGGGGATGATCAGCGCATCAATGCCCGCTCTTACACAGTCATCACGAAACCGAAGGAAGGTGTCGGCCTCAAAGAAAAATTGCGTAATCGCTTCAGACGCGCCTGCGTCGATCTTGGCTTTGAGCCAATCGATATCCGCCCGCGCGCTTGGCGCTTCGGGGTGACGGTCTGGGTAAGCGCCGACGCGGATTTTGAAATCACCTGTTGCACTCAGCGCCTCGATCAACTCAACCGAATTTTCAAATCCGTCCTTGCAAGGTGTGAACTTTGCTTCGCCCTTTGGCGCATCGCCGCGCAAGGCGACGATCTCTTTCACACCCGCTTTTGCGAAATCTGCGGCAATAGCGAGGGTTTCTTCCTTGGTGGCGTTCACGCACGTTAAATGGGCCGCCACGTTCAAGCCGCTCGATTTGTGCAAGGTTGCCACCGCGTCGCGGGTCAGATCCCGCGTTGTGCCGCCTGCGCCGTATGTGACAGAGACAAATGACGGATCAAGCGGTGCCAGCGTTTGCACAGTCTCCCAAAGCCGGAACGACGCCTCGAGGTTTTGGGGCGGGAAGAACTCAAACGAAACTGTTGGCGTGCTCATGTTGATTGCTCTCTTTATGAATTTCATTCTTGTTGCACGCGGTCTTACGTGAGACAACTTCATAACTTTCAGGATAATCATGAGGCATGCTCACATATGCATATTGAGTTCAGACATTTAAGAACCATCAAGGCGATCTACGAAAATGGCGGTTTAGCAAAAGCTGCGGATCAACTGCACATTACTCAAAGTGCGCTGAGCCATCAGATAAAGGGGCTCGAGGATCAAGCAGGTGTGGAGCTGTTCGTGCGCCGCTCCAAACCTATGAAGCTGTCTGCTGCGGGAATGCGCCTGCTGCGTTTGGCGGAAAGGATCCTTCCCGAAATTGATGCGATGCAAGTGGAATTCAGTGGGTTGCGCGACGGTAAATCAGGACGTTTGCACATTGCGATCGAGTGTCACGCCTGTTTCGAGTGGTTATTTCCGGTGCTTGAGGGTTTTCGCAAGCTTTGGCCAGATGTGGACGTGGACATTAAGCCGGGTCTCGCTTTTGACGCGCTCCCTGCGTTGCAAAAGGAAGAGGTTGATCTGGTGGTAAGCTCTGATCCAGAGAGTCTTGCAGGGGTGGAATTCACGCATCTGTTTGATTATGCGCCTGTTTTTGTTGCTAGTGCGCAGCATCCATTGGCACAGAAACGCTTTGTAGATGCGCAAGACTTTCGCGGGCAAACGCTGATCACCTATCCTGTGGAGCGATCACGACTAGATATTTTCAGCCAGCTTTTGATCCCTGCCAAGGTGGAGCCTGCTGCAATTCGTCAGGTGGAATTGACCGCTGTTATTTTGCTGCTTGTTGCCTCCAATCGCGGGATTTCGGTTTTGCCTGATTGGGTTGTGCGCGAAGTGAAGTATTCATCTGATTATGTAACACGCCCACTCACTGAAAAGGGGCTGACCCGTCAACTCTATGCCGCTACGCGCAGTGATGAAGTGAGCAAACCCTATATGATTGATCTGATCCGCCTCGCAAAAGAAGAAAGTGCCAAGCTGCAAAACGCTTAATCGCTTGGCAAAGCGCGCGGGCCTGCCTATACGCGCGCTAAACCTCGAAATTATGCTAAGGACCGAGATGCTATGCAAGGCAGCGCAAATCTAAATGTGATGATCAAAGCCGCTCGTCGCGCGGGTCGTAGCTTGACAAAAGACTTCCGTGAGGTGGAAAATTTGCAAGTGTCTCGTAAAGGCGCGGGCGATTTCGTCAGCAAAGCTGATTTGGCAGCCGAAAAGATCATCAAAGAAGATTTGATGGAGGCGCGCCCAACCTATGGCTGGTTGGCAGAAGAAGGCGGTGCGGAAGAGGGCAGTGACCCGACCCGCCGCTGGATCGTCGACCCTCTGGATGGCACCACAAATTTTCTGCACGGATTGCCACATTGGGCTATTTCCATCGCTTTGGAGCATAAAGGTCAAATCGTTGCGGGTGTCATTTTTGATGCGGCGAAGGACGAGATGTATTTCGCTGAAAAAGGCAAAGGTGCTTGGATGAATGACCAGCGTTTGCGGGTTTCTTCGCGCCACTCGATGATCGAGAGCGTGTTTGCGACGGGCATCCCGTTTGGGGGCCGTTCTGATTTGCCTGAGACCATCAAAGAGATTGCCAAAGTCGCGCCTGCGGTTGCGGGCATTCGTCGTTGGGGGTCTGCCGCGCTCGACATGGCTTATGTCGCGGCGGGTCGTTACGAGGGCTACTGGGAGCGTCGTTTGAACGCTTGGGATCTCGCAGCTGGCGTTGTTTTGGTGCGTGAAGCGGGCGGTTTCATTGAACCTTTGACACCGGGTCGTGACATTTTGGGCGATGGCGAAGTGATTTGCTCTAACGAGGCGATCTTTAGCACTTTTGCGAAAGCTGTGCGCGCATAAGGTTTCGAATTGCTTGCGCAATCCGATGTGGGCGAGGGGCCAGCCCCTCGCGCTCCCCGGGATATTTATGAAAAGAGGAAGACCAAGAGGTTTTCTTTGAGATGTCCGAAACAGACCGGTGTCTGTCGAAAATGTCTTAGTTGTGTGATGACACCAATCTAGGCTCGGACTTATGCGTTTACTCATTTCCTTTGCTGCATTGTTTCTGTCGGTTGCTTTATTGCAGTTGTCCTCGGGTGGTTTGGGGCCGCTTGATGCTTTGTCTGGCATCGCTTTGGGATTCAGCACAACGCAAATCGGACTGCTAGGATCAGCGCATTTTGTCGGCTTTTTTATAGGGTGTTGGTGGGCACCGCGGCTTATGGGAAGCGTCGGGCACAGCCGCGCCTTTGCGGCGTTCACCTCAGCGGGCGCGATTGGCCTGCTTGCGCATATGTTGATCATTGATCCCTACGCATGGGCGTTGATGCGCATCGCTTCGGGGCTTTGCGTGGCCGGATGCTACACAGTCATTGAGGCGTGGTTGCAAGCCAAGGTTACCAATGAAACGCGCGGGCGTGCGATGGGCGTATACCGCCTTGCGGATATGGGTGCATCTTTGGTAGCGCAGTTGATGATCGGTGTCTTAGAGCCAGCGTCCTACGTTTCATATAATTTGCTAGCCTTGTTGTGTTGCGCGGCACTGCTGCCGCTGACGCTGACAAAAGTGAGCCAGCCCAAGACACCCAGCGCACCAAGATTGCGTCCGATGTTGGCTGTGACGCGCTCGCCATTGGCCGCCGCAGGGGTGATCGTGGCAGCATTATCAAGCGCCTCGTTTCGTATGGTGGGTCCAATTTATGGGCAGGAAGTTGGACTTCGCGCGGATCAGATCGCGTATTTCCTCGCGGCTTTTGTATTTGGCGGCGCTTTGGCGCAATATCCCATCGGCTGGTTAGCGGACAAGTTTGACCGCCGCTGGGTTTTGATCTGGCTGTCTGTGGCAGCGATCATCAGTTGCATGGTGACCAACGTGATCGTCGATGCGGGCACGACGGCGATTATGATTGGGGCTGCGTTCTTTGGCCTGACGACGTTTCCGATTTACTCCGTTGCTGCTGCGCACGCGCATGACTTTGCGTCTGATGACGAGCGGGTCGAACTATCCGCCGCTTTGATGTTCTTTTTCGCGCTTGGTGCGATTGCGTCGCCGCTCTTGTCCTCAAGTCTGATCAACTGGTACGGGCCATCCGCGCTTTTCATTATGATCGCGTGCGGGCATGCGGTCCTGGTTGTGTTCGGCCTTTTGCGCATGCGCGTGCGTGATACCGTGTCTGAGCGCACACCCTATGTTTACGCGCCACGCACGTCTTTTGTGATCGGGCGTCTCTCAAAAGGGTTGCGTCGCAAGAAGTGATCACGATCACGATAATTCCTAATTCTTGACCCGAAATGGGCGCGACGCTCAGGCATCAAGGCAGCGATAAAAGCCAAAAGGTGCCGTTCGTGTATAAGAAAATCGTATTTTTGATGATGGTGGCTGGTGCGTTTGCGATTGGTCAAGCGTTGTCATTAGGTGTGAGGGTAGGCCCGTCCAAACCAGTCCTCAAAGCAACGCCAGTTGCGCTGCGTGCAGAACCCAAACCTGTCGCGCTGGATGAGATTGAGAGTGCGTGGCGCGAATGGATGGTTCTTTATGAGGTCAGATCTGCAAGCCTTGCGGTTGGTCGGGCAGGGAAAATCCTGCGTTCGCGTGGCGAGAAACGCAGCCCATCCACAAGCTTTCCGATGGCGAGCCTGTCCAAATCTATCACAGCGCATTGCTTGAACACGTTTCTTGAGCAAAGCCCCTATGATTGGAACAGCACGCTTGCTGATATGAAACCGGTCTTGTCAAAATTGAACCTTTCGCCTGGCGCGCCGATGCTGTCAAAAACCTTGACCCAATTTGCAACCCACACCAGCGGTTTGCCCACGCATTTGGTGCAAGGCAAAACATCTCTGAGCAAAAAACACTTGGACAGTCAGGCATCAATGACGCGCACCGCTTTGAAGGTGTCAGCAAACTTTAACGTCGAGAGCGGATACGCCTATTCCAACGCAAATTATGCAGTGCTTGGAAGTTTGATTACTGCCATGTCAGGCGGCTCTTACGGCGAAGTCTGTAAAGAGCGGGTTATGACGCCAGCGGGTGCGGATAATGCGAATGTTTCGGGGCGAATGGCAAAGACGGCAGGATATGGTGGCTGGCTGGTCTCTGTTGAGGATTACGCGCGTTATGCGATGCATTGGTTTGCCCCTGATGCGCCTTGGGTGACGTCACCATCAAGCTATGCATATGATCCGAATACAGGATATGGCATGGGGGTCTGGGTCCGCAAATCTGACGCAGGTCTGTCGTTCAATCATGGTGGCTCATGGAAGCACGCGGACCGTCGACGTGCAAATCTGGGCTCTTTCGTGATTGTTGCAGCAGACGGAACCGCAATCGTTGTGAGTTGGGACAAAAAACTCCCACCCGAGGCCTATGGGCACCTGTTCACGGAATTTTCCGAGCATCTTTAAGCGCTTCGCGTTAACCATGCTGAATGGCAGTTTGAACTGCCTGCGGTGTGGGGGTATTGGTACGTAACCCCAACGCAGGACGACTCAGCATGGCTCGGCATCTCATCACCTCCGCGATTCCTTATATCAACGGGATCAAGCACCTCGGCAATCTTGTGGGCAGCCAATTGCCTGCGGATCTTTACGCCCGTTTCCAACGTGCGCGCGGCCATGAGGTGCTGTTTCTCTGTGCCACCGATGAGCATGGCACGCCTGCGGAATTGGCAGCGGCCAAAGCGGGTAAACCGGTTGAGGAATACTGCGCGGAAATGTGGGCGGTGCAGGATGAGATCGCCAAAGGGTTCCGTATGTCGTTCGATCATTTCGGACGGTCATCCTCGCCACAAAATCGAGAGTTGACGCAGCATTTTGCCGCTCGCTTGGCCGGTGCAGGGCTGATCGAAGAAGTCGCAGATCAGCAGATTTATTCCAAGACCGACGGTCGTTTTTTGCCGGATCGCTACGTTGAGGGCACTTGTCCGAATTGCGGCTTTGATAGCGCGCGGGGGGATCAGTGTGACAACTGCACCAAGCAGCTTGATCCCGTTGATCTGATCAACCCGTATTCCACAATTTCCGGCTCAACCGATTTGGAAATGCGCGAGACCAAGCATCTTTATCTGCGCCAAAGCCAAATGAAAGATCAGCTGTCTGAGTGGATCGAAAGCAAAGACGATTGGCCTGTGCTCACCACCTCGATTGCGAAGAAATGGTTGAACGATGGCGATGGCCTGCAAGACCGTGGCATCACGCGCGACCTCAGCTGGGGTGTTCCCGTGAAACGCGGCTCTGAGGACTGGCCGGGCATGGAGGGCAAAGTCTTTTACGTGTGGTTCGACGCACCGATTGAATACATCGCCTGCGCCAAAGAATGGGCCGACGCACATGGCAAACCCGATACGGAATGGCAACGCTGGTGGCGCACGGACCTAGGCGCTGACGATGTGCGCTACACGCAGTTCATGGGCAAAGATAACGTGCCTTTCCATACGCTTAGCTTCCCTGTGACCATTCTGGGCTCCGGTGAGCCGTGGAAGCTGGTCGATTATATCAAAGGCCTGAACTACCTCAATTACGATGGCGGCCAGTTCTCTACATCGCGCGGACGCGGCGTGTTTATGGATCAAGCGCTTGAAATCTTGCCAGCCGATTATTGGCGCTGGTGGCTGCTCAGCCACGCGCCTGAGAGCAGCGATAGCGAATTTACTTGGGAGAATTTCCAGGCCTCTGTGAACAAAGATCTCGCCGACGTTCTGGGCAATTTCGTCTCTCGCGTCACCAAATTCTGCCGCTCCAAATTCGGCGAAGTTGTGCCCGAGGGCGGCACATGGGGCGAGCGCGAACAGGCGTTGATCGCGGAACTCACCACGCGCATTCGCGCTTACGAGGGCTTCATGGATGCGATGGACGTGCGCAAATCCGCGTCTGAATTGCGCGCGATTTGGGTCGCGGGCAACGAGTATTTGCAGGCCGCGGCCCCATGGGTGACGTTCAAAGAGGACCCCGCGCAGGCCGCTGCGCAAATCCGCCTCGCGCTGAATCTGATCCGCCTCTACGCGGTCCTCTCGGGCCCCTTCATCCCCGATGCCGCTGAGACGTTGATGTCTGCGATGCAATGCTCCGATGACACATGGCCCGATGACGTCGAAGCCGCCCTGTCTGCGCTACCCGTTGGCGCTGCTTTCACCGTGCCAGAAGTGACATTCCGCAAGATTACCGATGACGAGCGGATCGGTTGGCAAGAGCGCTTTGCAGGTGTGAGCGAGTAATATTGTTCGCCTTTGCACTTATTCCATTAGACGGCCTTTGACGGGTTAGAACAAAGTTATGCAAGCATGAGGATCTCCCCATGATACCAGTACAAGGTTACATAGGTGCGCGTGTTGGCGTGCTCGGGCTCGGTCGTTCAGGGCTGTCCGCAGCTAGAGCGCTCAAAGAGGGCGGGGCGGTGCCGGTCTGTTGGGACGACAACGACGCGGCGCGCGCGAAGGCCGAAGCCGAGGGTTTCGAGACGGCCAAGCTGACGGGGGCCACGCTCAAAGACCTCGCGTTGCTCATC
>Ga0206130_10008795_pt1 | contig 10741 bp, 8 predicted proteins | sample Helgoland_Spring_9_FD_148637 | JGI IMG/M metagenome (GOLD analysis project Ga0206130, IMG submission 148637) | Pelagic subsurface seawater microbial communities from Kabeltonne, Helgoland, North Sea - Helgoland_Spring_Bloom_20160512_1 | ecosystem: Environmental > Aquatic > Marine > Epipelagic ...
AGCTCTTTTACAGCCTTTTTATTTTTCTTTAGAATAGATAAATCTTGAGTAGCTAAACCATCAATTGATGAAATGAAAATTTTCTTAATTTTTTTAGAAGCTTTTGCAACATTATTTGAGCTTTCAACTATAACACCTTGTATTGAACTGCTTTCAGCAGAACTTAAGGCATCTTCATTTTTAAGCTGATCAGTTTCTTTTTTATGAGCGATATAGTTCCTTGCTAAAATCAATAATGCTAAGAATAATAAAATTGCTATTGCTGTTGGTCCTCCAAGATTAATTAGAAATGCAATAGATCCACATCCAACAAATGCAATAAATGCAGTAAAGAACCATCCTCCAATTACATTTAAAACCCCAGCAACTCTGTATACAGCGCTTTCGCTTCCCCAAGCTCTATCGGCCAGTGAAGTTCCCATAGCCACCATAAAAGTTACATAAGTTGTTGATAAAGGAAGTTTAAACGAAGTTGCAATTGAAATTAAAATTGCTGCAACCATCATGTTAACTGCCGCTCTAATCATGTCAAATGCAGGTAGTTCGATTGATTTATTAGAAGACAATTCAATCTCTGGTTTTTTGAACTGTGTACTAATATGATTTTGAATATTTTCAGGAATAATTTTTGAAAACAAATTAGATAAGTTCATAGATCCTCTCACCAATCCTCTAGATAAAAAGTTTGGATTAAACCTTTCTTTTGTGTCTTGTTGTCTTGCTAAATCAATTTCTGTTTTAGTAACTTTTTTAGCTTTAGAAGAAAACCAAAGGGTAACCACCATAACCATACCAGCTACAAATAATAATATTGTAGGCGTAGGAACTTTTTTGGATAAAAAAGCCATAGAGAATTCAGTTGCTTCAATTCCTGAGACGCTCCATGCCTCATAAGATTGCCATGCTGCAATAGGAACACCAATGAAATTAACTAAATCGTTTCCAGCAAAAGCTAATGCCAATGAAAAAGTACCTACTCCGATGATAATTTTATAAATATCAATTTTAAATAAAGAGATCAACAAATAGGAGATAGCAGATAAAATTATAAAAGAACTTATGGCAATTAACAACACTTGAGTTTCCATAAAGTTAGCAATTGTTGACCCGTTTAATATTTCAAAACTTTGCTTAGCATAAGCAGTTCCTTTAATACCTTTCATTAAGATAAAATAGGTAATTGAAGTCAATGCTACTCCTCCAAATAATGAACCAACCCATTTTGCTTTTTGCTGGTAATTATATGAAAGTAATAATCTTGAAACGTATTGAACTACAGCACCGGTTGAAAAAGCTACAAAAACTGATAAGAGAATTCCTAAAATAATTTGAGTTGCCTTAGCTACGTTAATATATTCGGAAAGCATGCTAGCTTCACCACCACCTGCATAAATTTTAATTAAAGAAACTGCTACAGCAGCGCCTAAAAGCTCAAAAACTATGGATACAGTGGTTGAGGTAGGCATACCAAGGGTATTGAAAAAATCAAGTAAAAGTATGTCAGTTATCATAACTGCCATAAAAATGATCATGATCTCTGAAAAGAAAAACATGTCTGGATTAAAAATACCTTTTCTAGCCACCTCCATCATTCCACTAGAAAAAACAGATCCAACAGCAACACCTAAACTTGCAAGAATCATAATATTTCTAACAGAAATTGCTTTTGATCCTAGAGCAGAATTTAAAAAGTTTACCGCATCGTTACTAACACCAACTACTAAATCTCCTATTGCTAGAAGACCAAGTGCAATTATCATTATTAAGTATATATCCATATCATTACTAAATTGATTACTAATGTAAGTTAAATCTAAAAGATTTGATGTAAAATTAATGTTAAGAAAGTTCATAAGTTATATTTTAAATTCTGCGTTTAATGACAGAATTGATTTGTTGTTTATTATTGAATTGTCGTGAGTAAATAGTCTATAGTTAATGTTGAATTTAACACCTTTTGTTGCTTGGTATTGAGTACCAAACATTAAAAGACTACCATCATTATTATAGTTCCACGCATTGGATTCTCCTGAAAGAATATTTGAACTTATTTGATCGTAACGAACAAATAATTCATAATTTTTTGGTAATTTTTTTGATCCATAAATAGAAAACCCGTCTCTATTATAACCATCTTCGGATGACTTATAGTTTCTTGCATTATTAAGTTTGTTATATTCTAAACCTAATCTTCCTCCGTCTGCTTTATATCCTAAGAAAAAGGAAGAGTTTGTAATTGCGCTTGCATCTTTTGCATTATGAGAATCAAAATAAATTCTAGTTTCAAATCCTTTTGGTAGGTCATAGAAAAAACTAATACCTTGTCTTATATTACCATCATTGTCTTGTACGTTTTTATAACCTTCTCCATTTAAAAAGAATACATTCATCGTTAATTTAGAATTTAAGTTAAATTCAGAATTGAACCCTAAATCTGCACTTGCTCCAAATTTGTATTCGTCTTGAAAGGATTTGTAAACATATCTATAACCCCACAAATTTTCTTGACCTTTAAATTGCTTGTTTCCTATTAGACCTAAACTAAATTTAATTTTAGAACTTACTTTCCAATCTAGTTGAGCTACTTTAACATAAGCAGTGTAAGCACTACCACTTGAGTTAGATCCAATATCATAAGTTATTTTAGCGGATATTTTATCATCAAATTTATAGGCGTATCCTAAGTAAACTCTTTTAAGCTCGAAGGCTGTGTTTTTTTCTACATCTTTGGTGAAGTCATTTTTAAAATTCCAAAAAACTTTAAAGCTTGGCTTTCCTACTGGATTGTCTTGAGAAAATCCTTTAATTGAAAACACTATTAATAGAATAAATAATATTTTTTTCATTTATTTTTAAATTTATAATGCAATATTAAGTCCTTATTTTATGTCTAATGTTAAGAAATTGTTATGTTATCAAATTGTTAGGAAATTGTTAACTGTAAATTTTATTAAAAATATAGCCTGTATTTACTCTTTCAGTTGCAAATAGTAGAGTATTGAAGTGCTTCTTCTTATGTTATATCAGAATAATTTTAAAACAAATTAAATTACTTTTTGGTAACATTATATTAATATAAGATACTCGTGTTAATGATAGATTTACAAAAAATAAAAATGATGAAAAGACTCTTACTTGTATTTCTTATACTATTCACTTTTAGTTGTAACCCATTACTTAACGTTAGCACTCAAGGGTTATCTTATGATGGTACCGATGTTTATTTTAACGGAGAACTATGTGCCAAATTTTCGGCTATTGAACTTGCTTATGATAATAAAAAAATAGTAAGAGAGGTTACTTTTTTGATAGTCAACCCTAAATTTAACGATCAAGCTTTACCTATTTTAAAATTAGTTGCTTTAAAAAATCCAAATATTGAGGTTGAAGTTCAATTAAATAATGGTAATTAGAACTATAAAGCCTATAATTAATTATTTTTCCTAAAGATTTATTTCTTAGTAATCTATTTACAACTATAGTTTGATACTATAACCTACTGAAAACGTTGTTCCTTGTTCTCTAAATGAAAAGATTTCATTTTCAGCTTTAAACGATTCGTAAAAACTTTCCTTTTTACTGTCTAGAATGTTTTCAACCTTTATTGTTACAGTTTTATTTTGATTTTTACCATATGATTTTGACATGTTTAAGTTTAAACTTTCATAGGGTTGAGTATAAACATCTGGAGCAAAACCTGTTCCAACAACTTCAAGTGTTTTGCCTTGCATATTAAAAAATAATCCAGCTCTAAGTCCATTTTCATTCTTATAGTCTAAACTTGAATTTATTAAAAAAGGAGATTGTCCTTGTAAGTTTCTGTAAGTGCCCAAAGATTCTCCATCTCTAAGACCTTTAGTTCTTAAGCTTAGCTCACTTGCTCCATATTGTTGTCTAGATTCAATTATTGATGCATTGAGGTTAATTCCCAAAGATTGACTAATTTGTTTTCTTAACTCAAGTTCTAGACCATATACTTTTGCATTTCCTAAGTTTTTTGGCTGGAAGTTTTCCGTTGAAGCTTCATAATATGTTAACTCTATAGGATCTTTGAAGGATTTGTAGAAACCACTAATGGCAAACAATTCATTGTCTTCACCAAATAGTTCATACCTGAGATCTAAATTGTCTATATAGCTTGGTTTTAGATTTATATTTCCGTTAAAAGTCATATTTGATAAAGGATCGTATATTTCTGCAATTGAGACTTCTTTAAATGAAGGTCTTGCAGTAGTTTTTGAATAGGAAAGCCTTAGATTGGAATTTTCTTTTAATGAATAAATAAAATTTGTTGAAGGGAATATATCTAGTTTATCAATTACTTTTTCATCATCATACTTAACTGTTCCACCACTATTTTCTCCTGTATATTTTTGTACAAAATTTTCTGCTCTTAAACCAATAACAGATTTAATTTTATCGTCTATTTTAAACTCAATTGAGGAATAAGTTGAGATGTTCATTTGATTAGCATCATAACTTTTTCCTCTTTCAACCCCTCCATTTGTATATAAAGCAATATGGTTACCAATTGTATTTGTTGGAGTCCAAGTATTCTCAGGTTTAAATAAATTATCAGGGTTTCCATTATCGATAACACCAAGATTTGTAGGAACATTAACTCTGAAGCTGTAAATATCATATTCTCTTTCTTTAAATGAGTTTAATGCTCCAAATTTTAATTTTGCGTCTCTATTAAATAATTTCAGCTTTTTTTGTACATCTACTTTACTAATAATATTTGTTTCATCTAAATTTCTCCATATTCTACTTGGCTTTCCGTTAAGAGGAATTAGGTATTTTCCTTCATCAGTTATTTCAAAAGATGTTGTTCTTATGTCTTTATCTTTAATTGTAGATTTGGAGGGAGAAATTTTCCAATTTAATTTCCACTCACTTTCGTTACTAAAAGTATGAGTTCCTGAAAGTAAGATATTTGTAATAGACCTTTGAGTATATTCAATATTATGTTTTAGAAGATCTTTAGAATCATTTAAATTGACTGTTTGATCAAAAATTCCAGCACCAGATTCTCCATTTTGAATATGCAAAATATTCAATTTATATTTTGATAAATTTGTTTTGTACGAAACGCCTGTCATGGCACTCAAAATCACTGAGTTTTCACCAAGTGGTCCATTTTGAGTTCTGTTTTCAAACAAATTGTAAACCCCTTTGTCAGCATCTCTGTAGTACGTATTGTTTTGAGACTTTTCATAAAAATCAGTTGTGTTTTTATAGCTTAAAGAACCAAAGTATCCTATTCTATTTTCATTTTTTAATAAAAACTGATTTCCTCCACTAACACTGAAACTATAATCTCCAAGACTAGTCTTTTTAAGTGCAGCCATATTAGGATTAAATTTTCTAGTAATTTGGGTAATCTTTGGGCTATTAATTCCTTCTAGTACTGTATAGCCTTGGTTTGGATCAACAGGAATGGACCTTAATCCATCATCAAATCCTAAAAAGTCCGTACCACTAGATTTTGAAGTTAAATAACTGTCATTATAATGCATTTTAGGGTTATATGCTGAACTAAATGAAATAGAAAATTGTTTTGAATTAGGAAATTCTTTTGTAATAATATCTACAATTCCACCTGTAAAATCAGCTGGCATTTCAGCAGCAGCAGACTTAACAATAATTACATTATCTAAAATATTTGTAGGGAAAATATCCATTTGTATTGTATTTCTGTCAGGATCTAAACCTGGAATATCTACTCCATTTAAAATAGATTTTGTATACCTATCACCTAAGCCACGTACATATACATATTTTCCACCTTGCACAGAAACTCCTGGGACTGATTTGACAGCAGAAGCAATGTTAGATGCACCTGAAGACTTTATTCTTTGTGACGAAAGTCCATCTACAAGGCTAATAGATTTTTTTTGAAATTCAAGAACTGACCTTTCAGTATTTGTGCTAGCACTCACGCTTACAACTACTTCGTCTAATCCTTGAGCTAAAGTATTCAAGGTAACATTTACTATAGCTGCTTCATTTAATTTTACATTTACATCTTTGACCTCTACAGTTTCGTAACCAATAAAAGAAAAAACAATTGTATAAATACCTTCAACTAATTCTAACTCATAATTACCATCAAAATCTGATGTTGTACCTGTGCCTGTTTCCTTAACCACAATATTTGCAAAAGGCACGGGATCTTGAAAATCACTATCTATTAATGCCCCTCTAATTAGTCCTGTTTGAGCTTGTGAATAAAAAGAAAGAAGTCCAATTGTTAGTAGAGTAAATATGTATTTTTTCATTGATTAGGTGTTATTTTTTTGCAAATATCTATTTACCTAATTGATCTAATGTTAAGTGAAGGTTAAATAAAAAAGACTTGATTAAATCAATCAAGCCTTTTTATAAAATCAAAACAAAACTATTTCCAACTATTCTCTTATAGCTTCTTTATAATTTGCAAAAGTCCAAGAAAAAGCAGATCTGTCAGCACCAACAGAACTAGTTTCTTTTGTCACCCCTTTTCCAAATGTTTCACCATCTAAGTTTTTTGCATCTTCAAACATTGCATTTGGAGTATCTGATTTATCTTTAAATAAATCTCCGCCTTTTAGGCTTGATCCATCAGGAATTACTATTTCAATGTTTGAAAAAGTTAATGTTCCTGCTTCAAAAGAAGCACTGTCAGCCTCTGCATCTAACTCAAAATCTTTCCCAACTTGAAATCCGTAAGCATATAAATTATTAATAGATCCTAAAGCTCCTTTTCTAAAATCTGCATATTCTCCATTAGCAGCAGAACTATCTCCTATTAAGGTAATATTTTCAAGCTTAAAGCTGTCTTCCATAGATCCTTCTGGTCCGTCAATTTCAAGTCCATGGTCAGAAGTTGAATTTGCAATAACAATAGCATTGCTAATAGTCCCAGCGTAAGATTGATCAATGTCTAAACCGTCATCACCTTGCCCCCAAACTAATAGGTTAGAAGCATTAACTGTTCCTCCAAAAAATTCTATACCATCATCTTGGTTTCCTATAACTTCTACATTTGTGATTGTAGTTCCAGTACCAACTCCACCTAATGTAAGCCCATTTATTTCATTGTCTTCTCCAATTGACGTTCCACCATGTCGTATTGATACGTAATTGATTATTCCTGAATTATCTGCTGGATCACTTCCACCATACAATCCATTAGTCTCTTCAGCTGGAATTCCTTCAATTTGGAACTCAGTAACATCATTTTTAAATGAACCTGGCGCTTTACCTAAAACAAGTAACCCTCCCCATAATCCAACATTAGAGGCATCAAGGTTTGTTCCGTTTTTTTGACCAAGAGCAATATCATCTGCAACAGATGTCATAATAATAGGTTTATCCGCAGTACCCTGAGCATCTATTTTACCTCCTCTAGCAATACAAATAAAAGAAGAATCAGTTCCTGTACCTCCTTCAGCTTTGATAATAGTTCCAGCAGGAATGGTTAATGTAGCTCCATCAGCAATAAATACTCTTCCTTTTAATGTCCAAATCTTATCAGCACTCAAAGTTTTGTCTTTAGTGTATGTTCCTCCTAACGTAAAACTGCCGTTAACGTTTATAGTAGCCGTAGCTGTATTACTATCAGCAATTCCATCGTTAGCTTTATAAGTGAAGGTATCAGTACCATCTGCATTTTCATTTGGCGTGTATGTTGCCATTTTGCCAGAAATTGTAACAGTTCCAATGGTAGGTTGAGTTACAATGGAAAATGTTAAAGGATCATAATCAGCATCAGTAGCAACTAGTTCCATTTCTACTGCTGCACCTGCTTCAGATGAAGCAGACATATTAACAGCAACTGGAATAGAATTAATATCTTCCACGTTGTCATCGTTGTTAGAGCAAGAAACAACAAAAAGAGTAATCAAGATTAAATTGAAAGGTTTAAATTTTAATAGGTTGTTCATTTTTTAAGTATTTAATTATTTATGTCACAAATAACATAATATTAGATAACCTTAACGTTAATGATAGGTTATGAATAAGTAATCAAAAGATTAAATTAATGTTATGAACTATTTTTATTTTTATTTTAAAGGATTCGTTAAATTGCACGAATGAATTGGGAACAACTACTCTCTCTAAAAAGACAAGGCGATACATTAAAAAGATTAAGGCTAGAGCAAGACGAAACAAGAATCGGATTTGAGGTCGACTATGATAGAATAATTTTTTCGTCATCATTTAGATCACTTCAAGACAAAACCCAAGTTATACCATTTTCAAAAACAAGTTTTGTTCACACTAGACTTACTCACAGTCTAGAGGTTTCAGTTGTAGGAAGAAGTCTTGGTAGAGTTGTTGGCAAGAAATTAATTGAAAAATATCCTTATTTACAACAAACCTATGGCTTTCTTAGTAATGATTTTGGGGCTATAGTAGCCGCAGCTAGTTTGGCTCACGACATTGGTAATCCACCTTTTGGACATAGTGGAGAAATGGCAATTGGAGATTTTTTTAAAAATGGAGAAGGAGTCGGATTTAAGGAAAGTCTGTCAGAGCAACAGTATGAAGATCTGTGCAATTTTGAGGGGAATGCAAATGGTTTTAAAATTATTTCCGAAAATAAGGCTGGAATAAAAGGAGGTTTGAGACTGAGTTATGCCACATTAGGAGCATTTACAAAATATCCAAGAAAATCAATTCTTGATAAAAAATCTGATCATATCAAGGATAAGAAATTCGGATTTTTTCATTCTCAAAATACTTTTTTTGATGAAGTAGCAAATGAACTTGGAATGGTAGATTCAAATGGAGAATATATGAGACATCCTTTAGCTTACTTAGTTGAAGCAGCTGATGACATATGTTATACACTTATTGATTTTGAAGATGGAATTAACCTTGGCTGGATCTCTGAAGAGTACGCTTTAGAGTTTTTAATCAGATTAGTTAAAGACAGTATTGATACTAAAAAGTATAATTCTTTAAAACACAAGACAGATAGAGTAGCCTACTTAAGAGCACTTTCAGTTAACACTCTAATAAACGATACTGTCAAAATATTTTTAAAAAATGAAGAGAAAATTTTAAACGGAGAGTTTACAAAAACTTTGCTTTCAGAAAGTGTTTTTAAAGCTCAAATGGAAGATATAATTGATATTAGCGTAAAGAAAGTATATAATTCTAAGGAAGTAATTGAAAAAGAATTGAAAGGATATCAAGTGATACATAAACTTTTAAGTGTTTTTATAAAAGCAGCTGTGAATAATCAATCAGATAATACTACTGCATTAGATGATTTAGTTCTTGCATCGTTACCTAAAACATACATTCATAAAGAAGGGGATTTGTATAACCAGCTTTTAGACATTAGTTGTTTTGTTGCTAGTCTTACAGATGGAAATGCTTTAGAGTGGTATAATAAAATCAGTTAAAATGATAAATCTTTTTGACGATAATTATTTCATGCGAAGAGCTATTGATGAAGCAAAAATTGCTTTACAAAAAGATGAAGTTCCAGTTGGTGCTGTCATAGTTAGTAACAATCAGATTATTGCAAGATCACATAATTTAACGGAAACATTAAATGATGTAACTGCGCATGCTGAAATGCAATGTATAACATCAGCAGCTAGTTATTTAGGAGGAAAATATTTAAAAAATTGTACGCTTTACGTAACTCTTGAGCCATGTCAAATGTGCGCAGGCGCTTTATATTGGTCACAAATTTCTAAAATAGTTATAGGAGCTAGTGATGCTCATAGGGGTTACAGAGTAATGAAAACTCAACTTCACCCTAAAACAAAAGTTATAGATGGAGTAATGGCAAAGGAATCTAAAGAATTAATAGATGACTTTTTTAAAAGTAAAAGGGAAGGGAAATAAAAAACCCTCAGGATGTGAGGGTTTGAATTGTTCTTAAAATAAAATATTATTAGTCAATTAGACTTACGTTTCCTGCAACTTTTCCTTTTCTACCATCCTCTTCAGAATATTCTACTTTGTCTCCTTCGTTTAGTTGTAAACCATCTAAAGAAGTTACATGAACGAAGATGTCTTCGCTCGTTTCGTCGTTTGTAATAAACCCAAAACCTTTGGATCCATTAAAAAATTTTACTGTACCTGTCATTAATTATTAATTATTTATAAGATGCAAATGTAGGAATTTATAATTAAGTGTTAAAACTTAATTTAAAAAAACAAATTTTATTTATTTGATTTTGAGGATTTTGCCTTCATTTTTTTTAAATTTTCCTCACTAAAAGTATAGTCTTTTAGCTTTTTGCCCTTCCATCTTTGATAAAGAAATATAGGCATGAATACAAAAACCATGAAGGAAACACTAGCCCCAATAATTTTATTTCCTAATAATTCGTCCCCTGATTTGAAATAAAACCCAATCGCTATTCCAAGCATTGATAAAAAAAAGAAAATAGATATAATATTTTTCATTAAAAAAGTAGAACTTATTTACTGCTTTTAAGCTTTAATGATAATTCGTTAAGCTGGATGTCATCAAGTTTTGAAGGGGCATCTATCATAACATCTTTTCCACTATTGTTTTTTGGGAAAGCTATATAATCCTTTATGCTTTCTTCACCATGAAGTATGGCAACTAACCTGTCTAGTCCAAGAGCAATCCCACCATGTGGAGGAGCTCCATATTCAAAGGCATTCATCAGAAATCCGAATTGTTCTTTTGCTTCTGCTTCAGAAAACCCTAAGTGTTTAAACATTAACGCTTGAATTTTTTTATCATGAATTCTAATTGACCCAC
>Ga0206130_10008797_pt1 | contig 10740 bp, 2 predicted proteins | sample Helgoland_Spring_9_FD_148637 | JGI IMG/M metagenome (GOLD analysis project Ga0206130, IMG submission 148637) | Pelagic subsurface seawater microbial communities from Kabeltonne, Helgoland, North Sea - Helgoland_Spring_Bloom_20160512_1 | ecosystem: Environmental > Aquatic > Marine > Epipelagic ...
ACTATAATCCCAGATGTAGATGCGTCATTCATTGGCATTGTTGACTGTAACACACCTACTGTAACACTCTCTGGAGCTGGTTCAAGTGCAGGTGTAGACTTTACATATGATTGGTCAACTAGTGACGGAACTATCGATAGTGGAGCAAATACACTTGACCCTGTTGTGAGTCAAGGAGGAACCTATACACTCACGATTGTAGATACTACAAACACTTGTACAGATAATATAAGTATTACGGTGCCAGAAAATACGGTCATACCTTTATCTGATGCAGGTGATACCTTGACATTAACTTGTACAGTTCCTTCAGTAATATTGATGGGGGATAATTCAGAAACAGGTACTGATATTGTTTATCAATGGACTACAGTTTCAGGAAATATAGTTTCAGGTGCTACAACCCTCAACCCAGAAGTTGATGGAGGTGGCGTATATGTACTTACCGTTAGTAATTCAGGGAATGGTTGTTCATCAACAGATAGTACCTTAGTTAACCTTGATGCAAATCTTCCAACGGCTGATGCCGGAACCAACCTGGTGATAGATTGTGCAAATCCAGTTATTCAATTAGATGGTAGTGGATCTTCAAGTGGAACGAGTATAGCGTATTTATGGACAACCTCAAATGGTAATATAGTTTCTGGGGAAACTTCAACAAGTCCGACCATTGATGCAGGAGGTACTTATTCAATTCAGGTTTCTGATAGCTCAAATGGTTGTGTAATAAATTCAAGTGTTGACGTTACGGACAACACCCAGCTTCCTACTGCAATAGCAGGTTCAGCAGGGATAGTAGATTGTAGTACACCGACTGTCACAATTTCAGGAGCTGGATCTAGTACAGGTACAGAGTTTACCTACTTATGGACAACAGCTGATGGCACAATAGATAGCGGAGCTAATACATTAGATCCAGTTGTGAGTCAAGGCGGAACCTATACTTTGACTATTTTAGATACGATAAGTAACTGTGAGCAGATTACGGATATAGTGATCCCAGAGGATACGGTGATTCCGTTATCAGAGGCTGGAGATTCTATGATTATAACTTGCGTTGTTCCTGAGGTGACCTTAGATGGTTCAAGTTCTGAGAATGGAACAGGGATAGAATATCTTTGGACTACAGCTACAGGTAATATTGTTTCAGGAGATTCTACAAATACATCGGTTGTGGATGCATCAGGAGTTTATCTCTTGACAGTATCAAATACAATTAATGGTTGTATATCTCAGGATAGTGCTATTGTAAGTTTAGATGCCAATGTTCCGACTGCAGATGCAGGTTCTGATCTTGTTTTAGATTGTGACAATCCTACAACTCAATTGGATGGTAATGGCTCTTCCGCAGGAGCTACCATTGAATATATCTGGACAACATCAAACGGTAATATAGTATCAGGCGAAACATCTCTGACACCAACGGTAGATGCAGGAGGTACTTATTCACTTCAAGTTACAGATACTTCAAATGGTTGTGTAATAAATTCAGATGTGTCAGTAACGGATGATACGGACATACCTATCGCTACAGCTGATTTTAATGGTATAGTAGATTGTACAACACCAACTGTTTCTATCTCTGGAACAGGTTCTAGCACAGGTTCTGAATACACCTATACTTGGACAACAACTGATGGTACCATTGATAGTGGAGCAGATTCACTAGACCCAGTGGTCAGCCAAGGTGGAGTTTATACATTATTGATTCTAGATACATTAAGTAATTGTCAACAGACAACCAGTGTGACAGTTCCAGAGGATTCAGTAATTCCTACAGTAGATGTTGGTCCTGATGCAGCTTTAGATTGTGCAACACCAACTATGACTGTTGATGGCAGTAATTCAAGTAGTGGAACTGATTTTAGTTATCTGTGGACTACAGTTGATGGTAATATAATAGGAGACAGCACAGGGACAACGATTGATATAGATTCTGGAGGTACATATTTGCTTACTGTTGCCAATACTATAAATGGATGTTTGGATTCTGCAGAGGTATTAATTACACAGGATTTTACACTTCCTCAAGTTTCTACTGACCCAGGAGGACAGATCAATTGTGTTGATCTTACCATTCCATTAGTAGGGCAGGCTAGTGGCAACATAACTAACTTTATTTATAACTGGCAGTTCTTTGGTAATGGATCAGTTTCAGCGGGTCAGGGAACCTTAAATGCAGAGGCTTCTCAAGCTGATATGTATTTCTTGGTAGTGACTGATACCGTTAATAATTGTACAGCTATTGATTCTGTACTAGTGACAGTAGATTCCAATGTTCCAGAAATTATTATAGCAGATTTAGATACCTTGGATTGTACATTGAATAGTTTAACGATTGATGCAACAGGTTCTACTCAGGATGCTGACATTATTTTTACTTGGCAAACTACAAATGGTCAGTTTGATTCAGGTACAAATACCCTTACTCCAATAGTAAGCACAGCAGGTACTTACGAGTTGATTCTTAACGATACCGTAAATAATTGTATCACAAATTCAGTGTTTAACATCGAACAAGATACACTTGCTCCAGATATCACTTTGAGTAGTTCATCTTTGATAGACTGTTTCAATCCTATTATTCCAGTGGATGCAACTGTCAATGCAAGTGGCAGTATAAATTCAATTTGGACAGCAACGTCAGGTGGAGTAATAGAAGGTGCAAATACAGGACTTTCTGTTAACGTATCTAGTGCGGGTAGCTATGAAATTCTGATTTCAGATCAATCTAATGGCTGTGCAAGTACTGAAACAATAAACGTTTTATCAGATTTAGATGCACCAGTATTATCCGCTATAACGCCGGATTCTATTTCATGTCCGCAGCCAAGTATAAGCTTATCTGCATCAGTAGATGCTCAAGGCGATCCGTTTACCTTTACATGGTCGACGAATGCTGCAGGCTCAATAGATAGTGATGCAAATACACTTACTCCTACAGTAAGTGGCGCTGCACCATACACTTTGTCTGTCCTAAACGATATCAACGGTTGTGAAGATTCATTGACTGTTGATGTACTTGGAGATCTTAATCTTCCAACAGCGACTGCGCAAGCGACAGGATCTTTGGACTGTAATGTTTTATTGGTGGATATAGATGGTTTAGGTAGTTCATCAGGAGGTACATTTGGATATACCTGGTCAACACCTACCGGTAATATTGTTTCCGGACAGAACTCCTTGCTGGTGCAAGTAGATCAGCCTGGTGATTACTCATTAATAGTAGAAGATCTTTCCAACGAATGTTTGGATACAACCATTATTTCTGTAACGCAGGATATTGTTACTCCTAATATTACTTTAAATAGTACATCGTTGGTAGATTGTTTCAATCCTACGATCGCTGTAGATGCGACTGTTAATTCTAGCGGTTTAGTAAATGTCGATTGGACAGCAACTGCTGGTGGTACCATAGCGGGTTCTAATACAGGACTGTCTGTAGATGTATCCAGTGCAGGTACCTATGAAGTGTTGGTCTCAGATCAATCAAATGGTTGTACAAATACAGAAACAATTGATGTGACGGAGGATTTGGATAAACCTATAATTACAGCGCTAGAACCGGATTCGATAAGTTGCCCTCAACCATCTGTTACCTTATCAGCAGCTGTAGATGCTCAAGGTAATCCATTTACAATTACTTGGGCAACCAATTCTGCCGGTTCTTTGGATAGTGATACAAATACCTTGAATCCAACAGTGAGTGGAGCTGCTCCTTATACCTTATCTGTTCAAAATGATTTAAATGGTTGTATTGATTCATTGGTTATTGATGTATTTGGTAATCTTAATCTTCCAACAGCAGATGCTCAAGTAGCTGACTTTTTAAGCTGTAGCAACCTTTTAGTAGATATAGACGGAGTAGGCAGTTCATCAAGTGGTAATTTTGCTTATACTTGGTCAACGGCTAACGGAAATATAGTTTCCGGTCAAAATACCTTGTTAGTACAAGTAGATCAGCCTGGTGATTATCTATTACAGGTCGAAGATCTCTCAAACGCTTGTATAGAAACTACTTCAGTTTCTGTAACACAGGATCTTACAGCTCCGGTATCTTCTATAGCAATGCCAGATACTATTGATTGTGGAACTTTTGAAGTTGATCTTCTTGGTGATGTGGGACCAAATCCTGCACCAACTTATGTTTATACCTGGACAACTGCTAATGGTAATATATCTTCAGGTACAAATGTACTGAATGCAACTGCAGATCAAGTAGGTACGTATACGCTGCAGGTATTGGATTCATTTAATGGATGTACCGCAACAAGTACTGTTGAAGTGACTCAAGATGTGATAGCTCCAAGTGCAGATGCAGGATTTGCACAAATACTAGACTGTAATCTTACGGAACAGGCCTTAGATGGAAGTGCATCTTCTACAGGTGCAGAATTTGCTTATTTATGGACAACTTTGGATGGTAATATTGTGAATCAACAAAACACATTGAATCCAACTATTGATGCTCCGGGTACCTATGATCTGCTTGTTACAAATACGGAAAATGCTTGTACTAATCTAGCACAAGTTATAGTAGATGAACAGATTGTTTCTCCGATTGTAGAAGCTGGTCAAAATGATACAATTAATTGTATTCAAGCGACTGCTCAGTTATCAGGTTTAGGATCAAGTGCTGGCATAGACTTCGAATACCTTTGGAGTAGTTTGGATGGGAACCCAATTACAGGACAGGATCAATTAGATATTAGTGTAGACCTTGATGGTGTATATCAATTATTGGTGACGAATAATATCAATGGTTGTAAGGATAGTGACTTGGTTTTCGTAACGCTAGATACTATTACTCCTGTCTTAAGTACTGAAATCCCAGATATTCTTAATTGTACTGTTTCTGAAGCTTTATTGAGTGTCAATTCAAGTGTGATTGATAATGTAACGTATAGTTGGACAACAGCAACTGGTAATATAGTATCAGGGGATGATACGAGTAACCCAATTGTAGATGCTCCAGGATCTTATGTTCTTCAGTTTGTTAATGATATTAATGGATGTCAGGCACAGGATCAAATTGATGTATTACAGGATATTGTACTTCCGACGGTAGATGCAGGAGCTGGAGGTACAATAACATGTACTGATATTGTCTTCACGGCACAGGGTAGTGTTACAACAAATAGTGGACAAAGTAATATTTCTTGGACAAGTCAAAATGGTACGATTGATACTGGTGCAAATACAATTAATCCAGTTATAAGTTCTGCGGGGATATACATAATTGAGGTAACAGATATTATAAATGACTGTGTGAGTTTAGATACAGTAGAAGTTCTGCTAGATCAAGATATACCTGTAATAAGTCCTCTAAGTCCTCAAACGCTTGATTGTAATAATCCAATAGTTACAATTGATGGTTCTTCTACATCTTTAGAACCACAGTTTGTTATTCAATGGACTACAACTGATGGAAATATAATAGGTGGTAACACAACATTATCTCCGCTCGTTGATTCTGAAGGACAATACGTGTTGAGCCTAACGGATTCAGATAATGGCTGTGAAAATACAGCTTCCGTTGATATTTCAAGTGACTTTGAATTCCCTGATATTTCTGCTGGTTCGGATATTGACTTGCCATGTGGTGTATCGACAACAGATCTACAAGGTTCTATTGTTGGGTCTGCCACTGATCTTCAGATATTATGGAGTGCACTCAATGGTAATATAATAGGTGGCTCGACCACATTAACACCTACCATTGATATTGGAGGTACCTATTCTTTGTCTGTTCAAAATACTATAAATGGCTGTGAGAGCTTAGATACGGTTATGGTTCTATTTGATGCACCACCAACCTTGTCTTTACAGACCGTAGATCCTGAATGTGCGGGTTATTTTGGATCATTAAATATAACAGAAGTATCAGGAGGTACACCACCTTATGTATATTCTATTGACAATGGACAGAATTTCAGTTCATCTGCTGATTTTGGTTTCCTTAATATAGGTGATTATCAGGTTGTAGCTCAAGATTTCAATGGATGTGAAACAGCAGTAACACCAGTTTCCTTAACTGAACCACCCGTATTTGATGTGTTAGTTTTGGATACCATTATAGCATACACAGAAGGACAACAGGGGCAAATTATAGCGGATCCTAGTTATCCTCTATCTTCAATCAGCTCTATAATGTGGAGTCCTCCAACTGGATTGAGCTGTGTAGATTGTTTGGATCCAATTGTGAACACACAAACGAGTACCACTTACTTCTTAGAACTTATAAGTGCTAGTGGTTGTGAGGCAGGGGCTACAGTAACTGTGCTTGTCGATAAGTCCGCTAAGGTATTTATTGCAAATACTTTCACACCAAACTCGGATGGTGTCAATGAGGTGCTAATGATACAAGCTGATGTTACAAATATTAGTCAGGTTAAACGATTTGATATTTATGATCGATGGGGAGAATTGATGTTTAGTCAAACGGACTTCCAGCCCAATGATCCACAATATGCCTGGGATGGCACATTGAATGGTTCTCTATTAAACCAAGGGGTTTATATATACGTAGTCGAGGTAGAAATGCTTGATGGACGAATAGAACTCTATAAAGGAGATGTATTCTTGGGTAATTAAAAAAAAGGCTGCCATTTATGGCAGCCTTTTTTTTAGAAAGTTGGACAACTTACTTTATTTCTTGAGAAGCCACTCCCTATATGTGTTCTGCTTATTGTATAGCTAATGGTTAGCACAAGATCTCCATAACCATCTTCAGTTTGTGGAGCTCCTCGCAATGAGCTAAGCCCAGAGCCTGTGTCAGTAGAATTAACCATACCTGGACTCTTATCGGATAAAATTGCTGATAGAGGGCCATAGGCTTCTGCCAGAAGCGTGTTCGGCACATAATATCCACTTACATCATCTAGATAATCCGTAAATAAGTCTCTGTAACTAACTTCTAGGCCTATGTTGAGGCCATAGGATAAACTAAACTGAATACCTAAACGCATAGGTATATTAATTTGAGTAAGGGCGTAAGGATCACCATATCCATCTAATCCCTGACCTTCTGTATTCAGGGGATTTAGTTTAATCTCTGATCCATTATAAATGGTATAAGGGTCAAAATGAAAGACACCCAGACCTATTCCGAGATATGGATGTATATTATTATTTCTTCCTAATCTTAATTCAAATGGAATGAACTCCATCGTAATACTTCCTTCAAATACATGAGAAGCAAAATCTAGATTTCTATTTGCTCGCCATGCTGCAGTTCCATTGGCATCATCTGCTTTTAGAAATAGATAAGATACATCTCCCCGTAAAGCAAAATAATCATTGATTTGCCTTTTAATAAAAATGCCACCGGAGGGGCTTGGCTTTGAAAAGCTGAATATGTGTGATGATGGTGCTAGGTCTCCGAAATAGTAGGAGACTCCTGCTTTAGCTCCATATTCTAAGTTTTGCCCCTGAAGGTTGACTATGAAAATAGAAGACAGAACGAATAGGGCAGGCAATAAAATTGACTTTTTCATTTGGTTAAATAAGTTTGAGGTATTAAACGATTGGTAACAAGTTAGAAAAGAACGTTTTGCCTTATTGTCATATAGCTGCTCAAGCGTAATTTTTAACAGTTCACCTACTTATAATCTATATTTAATCCATGTTAAAAGATGATAGTTCTATTATAATTGAATCGTTTTATTTTTTTAAAAAGATGAAAACTACAGGAGCTATATTTTCTAAAATGTCATATGCCTACCCTTTTAAAAGATTTAACTTATAGGGAATTTTTTAGGCATTAAATTGGACTTTGAACGAACAAGGGACCTTTCATTATCCAATGCTAAAAGGTCATAATCCATCCTCAATATTTGTAGTACTTTATAAGCTTTTTACAATTATTTAATCTCCCTCTGATTAATTGACTCTCTGTGTGCTATGAAAATAAAAAACCAAAAAAAGAGCCTTCAGCTCCTTGCCTTACTATTGTTTTTACCTATCTGCTATGCTATAGGTAATTCTAATTCTATGTCTATAGAGGTTGTTACGCCAAACTCTGATAATAATGTCTTTGAGGGCTGTGGATCTCCTTACATTTTAATCCAAAGGAATGGGCTAAGTATAGGGCATGATATCAATTTTTCGATCACCTTGTCTGGCTCGGCTCAGCAGGATTTTGATTATGAAATCGAGGTTGAAGAACTTATGTTCAACACGATGGATGCATCGGATAACAAGATCTTGATACCTCTAAATATCATAAATGATGGCTTATCAGAGCCTATTGAGAGTATTTTAGTTTCTGTTCAACCTTTCTGCTCGGGTTGTCAGTCCTCTGATTTAACTATATCAGTCAATGATCCTTTAGACTCACTTGCAATAGAGTCGATGGATACAATTTATATTTGCCCTTCAGATACTTTAGTTATAAGTCCTCAGGTAACAAATGATTTTGTGGCCCTAGACTATCTTTGGAGCACAGGAAGTACACTTCCTGTATTTATCGACCCTAATCCTGAATCAGGGATAGTTCAGTTGATACTTTCAGATGCTTGTGGAGCGGAGGTGATTATGGATTATATCGTGCAGACTTATGAAGTGCAAGCTACAATGGAGCCTTCTACTGTCATAGGTTGTGGAAGTTTAGAAACTGTAGAATTACCAGTTGTATTTAATGGTCCCGGGCCTTATGAACTTTTGTTTTCCTACAATGGAATACTTCAAGATACCCTTAAGAATATTACTGAATCACCATTTTTTCTACCTGTCCTTGGGGAAGGTCAATATACCTTGCATTATGTATCGGGTGATGCTTGTGGAGGTGTTGTTTCAGGGAGCCGAAATGTACTGCTTAGTCCATTTTCTATAGATCTAGAATCCTCAGTAGTTACCTGTTATGGTGGTAATGATGGTACAGCAAGTCTACAGATAAATGCAGGTACCGCTCCTTATGCAATAGTTTGGGGAAATGGCGGTACAGATACCTTGAATGTAGAACTTGAGTCGGGTTATCATTCTGTTAGTTTAACTGATTTTGCCGGTTGTGAATTTACAGATAGTATTTTTGTGCCCCAAAATCCACCAATCGCTTTTGTGGTGGATATTGCTCAGCAACCAAACTGTATAGATTCAAGTGGTGGGATTATTACGATACCTTTCGAATGTGAACCTTATACGTATGAATGGAACATTGAAACAGAAAACTCTGTGCTATTAGATAGCTTAGGAGTTGGTTCATATATAGTTGTAGCAACGAATGATTTGGGCTGCGTACTGTCAGATACTATTCCTCTGAATGGAGACTTTGGTTTACCTAACATAAATCTTGTAGGTATTGATACTTTAAATTGTTTGGACAATTTTGGTGATCTTGAGGTTGCCGGACTGAATAGTAATTCTTATGATTTTTTGTGGGAAACGTCGGATGGCCTAATTACAGGCAATCCCTATTCAAATAATATTATCGTCGGAGTGGGAGGGACTTATGAAGTCCAGGTCCAAAATATAAATAATGGTTGTGTGGATTCATCATTCATTCAGGTGTTTGAGGATTTTGAGTATCCAATTGTGAATGCGGCTGTTTTTGATACGATAGATTGCTACAATGGAGGAGTTGTGGTCTATGGCGATGGTTCCTCTGTAGGCGGAGATTTTCAATATGTTTGGTCGTCTTTTGATGGCGTGATAAGTGGTTCTTTTGACGAACTAAATACAGAAGTAGCTATAGGTGGGCTATATACCTTATCTGTTATAAATGCGAATAATGGATGTATTAGTGCATCTGACTTGATCGTAGAGGATATTATAGACAACCCAGATATATTGCTTGCTTCTGATGGAGCTTTGACTTGTATAGATACTCTTGTGAATCTTGATGCAGCTGGCTCAGATATCGGCCCAGAATATAGGTATACTTGGATATCCGAATCGGGTAATATTATGAATGTCTTAGATAGTTTATCTGTTGATGTTGGTCTAGCAGGTATATATACTCTGCAAATTGATGATTTGGAAAATGGGTGTAGTAGTGAAATGTCTATCGAGGTGATTTTGGATAATGAAATTCCAGAATTACTTATTGAAGAACCAGATTTTTTCAGTTGTATCAATGATAGTGTTCTTATCCAAACTGCTTATTCAGGGAATTCTAGTGACCTCATTTATACTTGGACCTATTCAGATTCAATGTTATCTTCAGCGGGACAAGAACTATTTATTGCATATGGTCCCGAGAGTATAAGTTTAGAAATAGAGCATATTCAGAATGGCTGTACAAATAGCTATTCATTTGATCTTGTGGAGAATTATAATACGCCAGACCTTTATATTCAAGCTCAGGATGAGCTTTTGGATTGTGCCCTTGGATCTATCCAATTGAATGCTACAAATACCACAAGCGGCGATTTTCAATACATATGGCTGGGTCAGGAAGGGCAAAACATAGATGTTGGTCAAGGAACTTTAAATCCTGAGATTTCTCAAACAGGGAATTATATATTACAAGCTACAGATATAAATAGCGGATGCATAGACACGGATACTATTCAAATATTTGGAGATACTGCTTCACCGGTCGTAGATGTTAATGCTCCAGACCAGCTGAACTGTTCCTTATCGTCAACTATTATTACGCTAGATACAACTGGTTACACAGGTTTATTACTGAATTGGTTTAGTCCAAGCGGCGGATCTTTTACCTCAATTGATGATCTTTCTATTGAGGTCTTTACTGCTGGGGAGTATTTGGTAGAGGTAGAGAATCCTGACAATAATTGT
>Ga0206130_10008806_pt1 | contig 10735 bp, 10 predicted proteins | sample Helgoland_Spring_9_FD_148637 | JGI IMG/M metagenome (GOLD analysis project Ga0206130, IMG submission 148637) | Pelagic subsurface seawater microbial communities from Kabeltonne, Helgoland, North Sea - Helgoland_Spring_Bloom_20160512_1 | ecosystem: Environmental > Aquatic > Marine > Epipelagic ...
GTTGACATCCACCCAGTTCAATCGTCCCCTCTTGGGGCCAAAACTCTCCGTAAAGGCAATTTTGAGTCCATCTGGAGACCAGGACATCCCCGAAACACAAGTTCCCGTGGTGATCAAATTGCGCATGGCACCACTGGTTAAATCTAGGATCCAGATAGCAAAAGACCCGGATTGGTCAGAACTGTAGGCGATGGATGTTCCATCGGGTGACCAAGTGGGCATCAGTTGTACAAAAGGATCATTGGTGAGGGGCTTGATGGGACCGTCCATAGTTTTCAGCCAGAGATCTTGGAGGGCAACAAATACGACTTCGGTACCTTTTGGGGATAGATTAGGCCAAGCAATACCCTTGACTGCTTGTGCTTGTGTCTCATCAAAATTTCTTTTCTTTCGCTGATAAGGAGATCGGTTCAACCATAAGTTTACTTCAAATGCAATTTCGGTGGCAGGAGCATTGCTAGTTTTCCGGAGAATTTTACCTGTCGAGGTATAGATAAAACTACTGTCTGATTGCCAGCTATGGCGAAAAGGGAAGACATCTTCAAGGGGCTCAGATAAACTCTGCATATGACCCGTTTCAGGATTTATTTGTTTCAAGGCAGCTTCAATGCCAGCATGTTCATTAAACAACAGCTGCTGGCCTGTTGGTGACCAAGAAATACCCGTCAGCTTTCCATGACCATTATAGATAGTCTGCTCTGAATCATCTATGGTGGATCGGATTAAAATTTTTCCTGATACTTTGTCACTAGAGACATAAGCCAATTGTTGTCCATCAGGAGACCATGTGGGACCATATTCGTTAGTGGGACTGGAAGTAAAGGGGATGAGCTGTTCACCGACCACATCTAAAGTCCAAATATCGTAATTGCCACTGCGGTCTGAAGAGAAGGCCAAAGTAGTCCCATCTGGCGACCAGTGAGGTTCTCGATAGTCATAATCTCCAGAAGTCATTTGCTTTAAGTTGCTGCCATCAGCGTTGACGATGTAGATGTGCCAGTTACCTTGCCAATATCCTTGAAATGTGAGCTTTCGGCCGTCAGGAGACCAAGAAGGTTGTCTCGCATTACCCAGTGAGTCGGTGATGGGCCGGCCGGATCCACCCGATACAGGCATCAACCAAATGCGCCCGAGCAAGTCAAAAGCAAGGGTGTTGCCGTCAGGAGACAAGGCCACCGCCATATTCGTACCTTCGGTCACTTTCAGCTCAATCAATTCGCTGGTTTTTTCATTGGAGGGGGCTGTGGGACCTTGACAACTCAGCCATAAAGCTGAGCAAATGATGGTTAAGAATGATAGTGACAACGGTGAATACTTCATATCTAGGCCTATTTAATATGACCTAATTTAATTCTTTTGAAGTAAAAAAAAGAGAATTAGATAGATTTGACAAAAAATTCACCCGTGAAAAGCACAAAGAGGTAGGGAGGCTTATCAAATCTTCGTTGAAACCAAATTATCTTTAATTTCAGAATTAGGAAATGTACATTCGTTTATAGCAACTAAAAAAGGGAAACAAATTAACACATTGGATCTAGACTCTTTGAAGAAATAATTTTAATAAAACAAATACCTAATTGTACTTAGCCCCTTAAAGACTAATTGATTCTTATGAAACTAAAACTAGTCCATAGATTCTAAACCAAGTAATCTATGAAGTTTGAACCTTTTAATCCAGTTCTCTTAATAGCGTTTCAGTAGCTAGTTTTCCTAATTCATTTGATGCTAAAGGACTTGCACCTGTGATTAATTTTCTATCTACAATAACGGTATTGTCCGATTCAGTATTAACAATATTAGCACCTAAGCTTCTCAATCTCTCACTCAAACTGTTTACCATGTAGCCGGGTAAATAACCAACCATTGGAGTCATTTCATCTATCGCATCAGGGAAAACAGCCATCTTGTAACCATTGTAAAGAAATTTTTGGTTATCCAAAGTCGTTGATAATAATGCCGCTGGCCCATGGCAAAGGGTAATGGTAAATAAGTCATTCTCATGTGCCCAATGTAAGACCTTTGCAACATTTCTATCTTCTGGGATGCCAATCATAGCCCCATGTCCACCGGGCACAAATACAGCCGCAAAAGAACTGTCATTTACAAATGATTGAGTGATGAAATCTATCAATTTAATAGGTTTCTTAAAATTTGATTTGTACTCATTATAAATAGCTTTCACATCCTCATCCTCATTAGGGAAAGCCCACATTTCAAATACAACAGGTCTACCGGTAGGAGTTACAATTTCAAAATCAAACCCTGCATTCTTAAGGTGTAACATTGGCACAAGCGACTCTACTGGATGATTCCCAGTAGAAAATAACTTGCCATTTTTCATCTCCAAGTTTTTTTGCTCAGTGAAGATTACCAAAATCTTCGACTTATTTCCTTGGTATTTTGTATACTTGATATCGTCAAAATCAGTTTTGGCAACAGTTCCTAAAAACAATGCTAAACTTGAGGGGCTATACGAACCATCATTTTCTAGTTTAGGTTGAGTGAGAGTATAGACAATAATAAATGCAACAAAAATAACACTCACTAACCCAATTAATATTTTTTTTATCATGATGTCAGTTTTTAAGTTTCTATTAAATAAGACTTTACTCATCCTCAATATAATTCCCTATTGACCTACCTGATACAAAGTGCTCGAATACTCCGATACGCTCACAAAAAGATCAATTTCATCAATCATTGGGTTAATTTATAAATTTAATAAGCTCACCTCTATTAACTATTATAATAGATGGACACAAAAATAGTCTCAGGAGACCAGGTAAAATTTACCCTATGTTAAGAATGCTATTTTTTTACTTTTTCTACTCGAATACGACTCAAGCTTTGTTGCGTAATTCCTAAATAAGATGCGATATGATAATTCCGAGTATGCTGTTCTATTTTGGGATATTGCTTTAAAAACAAATCATACCTCTCGGGAGCACTTAACTGTAATTGATTCAAAATACGCTTATGCAAACTAACTACGTGACGCTCTAAATTATGTCTTTGATAGGATTCGAATTCCGGGAAATGTACATGAATTCCATCTAGTTCTTTGGCATTGAATTCAATAACCTTCGATTTGGTAAGACATTCAACGGTAAGCGTTGCGAGCTCATCAGTATGAATAGCTATGTAATCGCTGATCCACCAATCTTTAATCGCAAAAAGTAAGGTGTGCTCTTTACCGTTTTTATCAATACAGTAAGATCTTAAACAACCTTCGGTAACAAAGAATGTTCTCTTTACAACTTGTCCTTGGCGGATTAAGACTTCACCTTTAGGAAGTGTGATTTCTTTTGAAATAGAATAAAGAAATTCTTCCGCTTCTGGTCTTAGGTGTATGCTGTTTTTTATTTTGTTGATTAATTCTTCCAAATTTTAAATGATTCTTTCATTATTTCTCTTAGTTACGAAGTTAGAAAAATTTAAATCGGCATAGGTATTTCGAATATTTTTCAAATGAGCCAAAGTTACTTGTGTATAAATTTAAATGGTCTTGATATGCCCTGCAAAAGACATTAACCCTAAAAAAAGCTATTAAAACGAATGAAAAGCCCTTTAATTTTAGCTTTCTTTAAGTTATTATGAATTTTCCGTTAACTTCATTAGAGACAAAAATCCAATAGGTTGATGACGACTCCTCAATTGATGTCTCTTGTATTGATGTCTGCGCTGTATGTATCGGCTGGTATCGGTCATTTTATCCAACCTGGATTCTTTCTTAAAATAACGCCTAAATGGGTGCCCTATCCAGAGCTCACGAATTTTGTAGTGGGTGCTGTTGAGGTATTACTAGCTATGTTTTTGTGGATAAGCGTGCTCCGCTCTTATGCGGCGATAGGCGTTATTCTATTATTGCTAGCGGTTTTTCCAGCAAATGTATACCATTTTCAAAAAGCCCGAAGAAAACGGCAACACGTAGTGGCGACAGCCATCAGGCTCCCATTTCAGGCTTTATTGATATATTGGGCATATACTTTTGTTTAAAGAAAAGGATGGAGTTCTTTTGCGCACTACACCGAAAAAAAAGCGTCCTTAGAATAAGACATTCCTTGATTGAAAAGGAATCATTTCTGCCAAATACTGTTAAATGTGGTATTTTAGTTTCTTAATCAATCTAGATGATGCGTAAAATAAGACGAAAGTTGGTAAAAATAGGACTAGGACTGCTATTACTAATTGCAATGGCTTGGGCAGGATTAAGAATTTTTTTTCATCTCAATGAGATTCCCATTTATGATGCTCGACTGACCTATAACTTTATTTTTCACTCAGATCGACCACTAAAGCAATATGAAAATCTAGCCCAAAAACTAGGCTATACGCCATCGGATAAGTTACTGATTATTCATGCTGATGATTTAGGCTTAGCGAAATCAGTGAACCAAGCATCTTTTGATGCACTCTCAAAGGGATTTGTCAATTCTGCCAGTGTCATGATGCCTTCGCCTTTCGCCAAAGAGGTGGCTACTTATTATCTCGCCCATCCGCAGATTGATTTGGGCTTACATTTGACTTTTACCGCAGAATGGGCGGGTTACAAATGGCCAGGTGTCGCATCCCCTAGTAAGATCGGGAGTCTTCTTGACGATGAAGGCTTTCTGCATCAAAAGAAAGTAACGGTAATCAAAGAGGGGATTAATGCTGAAATAAAGACTGAACTGCAAGCTCAAATTGACTATGCGCGGGCTTTGGGTATGTCGCCGACCCACATGGACAGCCATGAAGGTACCTTGTTTTTTGATCCCACATTTTTTCGAACGTACTTACAAGTAGGACATCAAAATAGAATACCTGTATTTGTACCGAAACTTTTGGCGCCCCATTTTGATGAACACTTTCCTTTGCCCCCACAGGTAGTATTGGTAGATCAAATGTTTATGGCCTTAAGAGGGACAGAATTAAATGATATGGAATCATACTATGCAGAGGTCCTTTCTTCTATCAAACCGGGTCTGAATCAGTTGTTGATTCATTTGGCGTTTGATGAGGAGGAGATGAGGACAATCACCAAAGGCCGAGAAGCTTACGGAGCCAAATGGCGCGCAAAAGATTATCAAATCGTATCCAGTACAAAGTTTCAAGATTTACTTAAACAAAACGAGATCAAGTTGATCCAATGGCGAGATATACAAGCGGTTTTATATCCCGAGGCCAACGCTTCTAATCGTCCCTAAAAAAGCAAGAGATTTCAAGCAGCATTTACAGTACGGTATTTTTTGTTGGTTTAAATTTAAGCCTGCGTAAAAAGAATTATCTCTTCGGGATTTGGAGGTAAAGTCTTTCAACTTTATCCCGAGCCCAGGGCGTTTTTCTTAAAAAAGTCAGACTGGATTTGATAGATGGATCGTTTTTAAAACAATTGATATTGATCTTCAAAGCCATCTTTTCCCATCCATGATGCTTGACTAGGGCTTCCAGTACATCAGCGAGCTTGACGCCGTGCAAAGGATTATTAGGTTGCTCAGGTTTTGGGTTATTGGACAGATTCATATTTTTATTTTTAATAAAAAAGCCCTCGGACGAATGCTTTAAATTTTTATTTGAGAGGTCTATGCCTCTCTTGATGGTTTCAGCCCACAGGATAGAAAAAGAAGCTCAGGTTCTTCGTTCAAAATAAATCTTCCTCGCGCTCTAGCATGAGAATAGAGGCTTGAGAGACAATGAAATATCTTTCTTTTTCATACGTCACTTCGAAAGCCCCATTTTGAAGGAAGATGGCTTTATCCCCTTCTTTGGCTTGTAGCGGTACGTATTTCATTTGGTCTTCTTCTTGTTTCCAAGCATCATCTTCATCCATAGGTAGGGGAATCGGATATCCAGGCCCAACTTTTACAATGAACCCCGTTTGAATCTTTTCCTTTTCTCTTACGCCTGGGGGAAGCAAAATGCCACTGGCCGTTTTGTCTGATTCTTTCAAAGGTTTGATTAATACCCGATCTCCAACGACGATCAGTTTTTTTAATTTATTTTCAGCAGTTAATTCCATAGGTTATTATAAAGGTAAAAAGTGGCTTTTTAGTTCACAAATAAATTAGGAGAAGATGGATCCGCTTCTTCATCGGTAGCCCTAGAGATTATCCTAGGATCCAATTGTTTGGTGGATTTGGCACCTAGTTTTTTGAGACTTTCGGCTCGATTGACCAAGTTGCCTTTGCCTTCACTTAGCTTTTTCATGGCTTCTTCATAATTGGATTGCGTAGTTTTTAGATTACTACCCACCTTGATGAGGTCATCAGTAAAAGCGCTGAATTTATCGTACATGGCACCCGCTTGTCGTGCGATTTCTATCGCATTTTTAGTCTGAGAATCTTGTTTCCAGATATAAGAAATCGTCCTAAGAGTGGCCAATAAGGTACTTGTAGAGACCAATACAATGTTTTTGTCCAAAGCTTTTTCATAAAGCTGATTGTCCTGTTGCAGGGCAATCAAGAGTGCGGGTTCGTTGGCCACAAACATCATCACATAATCAGGTTGCTTAATTTGATGGAGGTTTTGGTAGTTTCGAGCACTCAAGGTTTTGATATGAGTGAGTATGCTGTCCATGTGAAGCTTGAGCTGCTCCGCCTTTTTTTCTTTCACCTCCTCTTCGATGTATCGGGTGTAGGCGGTTAAAGAAACTTTGGAATCAATCACCAAGCACTTATCGTCGGGAAGCTTGAGTATGTAATCCAATCGTTGATTACTGCCATCTTCTGCTTTTAAATTGTGTTCTTTGAAATAATGCACGTTTTTTGTGAGACCTACTTTTTCCAAAATGGACTCCAGTAAGATCTCACCCCAATTTCCTTGTGCTTTGGCATCTCCTTTTAATGCTCGGGTAAGATTTTCAGTTTCCGCGCTCATTTGCTTATTAAGAGCAGTCATATTTTTCAATTGCTCTCGCAGTGCCGTATTCCATTGGATACTTTCTTTATTATTCTCGGTGACCTGCTGCTCAAATTTTTGAATACGCTCTTTTAAAGGAGTGAGGATTTCACCTAAATTATTTTTATTTTGATCGGTGAATTTTTTTGATTTTTCTTCAAAAATTTCATTGGCAAGGTTTTTAAATTCCAGTGAAAATTTATTTTGTAGTTCGCTTACTTCTTTTTTTTGTGTCTCTAATTTTTCTTTAAGATTTGAGAAATTGGCGGAAAGGGTCGCTTTTTCAGTATTCAATTTATCTGCTTTTGCGCGCTCCTCTTGCAGCAATTCATTGACTCGAGTCAAATTTTTTTCTAGCGCTGCTGTGTGGTCTTGCTCCATAATGAGCTGAAGTTGGGCTTTTTGGACCTCTGGAGCGGATTTTTTGTGCCTGACCAACGCAATTAAATAGCCAATGGCTGCGCCTGCAGCTATTCCCATCAACAAAAACCAAATCATATTATCCTCCATAGTTCAAATTTATAACTAACTCTAGAATCTTGTCTGCAGATATCCAAATAATTCCATGGCCCATGCTACACCCACATGAACCATAACACCCCCCCAAATATTCTTATTTTTAAGGGCGACGATACCCAAGACATAACCTCCAAAGATAGAACTAAGTGTTTCGGTGGCAGGTTTCCCAAAATGCAAAAAGCAATAAGTAGCAACCATAGGTAGAATACTATAAGGACCAAAATATTTAACAAAGGCATAAATTAAAAACCCTCTAAAAATAAATTCTACGGTAATAAAACTAGTGGCATAGGTTGTTTCATAAATAAGAACAGAAACCCATGTAGGCACCTGATGATAGGCAGCAAAAGATGTGCCATGGGCTATCTTATAACGAGGATAATAGGATTGAAGATCACCAAAAAAAGAGCCAATAATGATGAAAATAATAGCAATTCCCAATAGAGTTAAATAAGGGCTCATATTAAATTTACGAAATGTAAAACCGTAAAAATGGCCCAAAGATGTATTGAAAGTCAAATAAAAAGCACTAAAAAGGGCCAGTACCATTATCAACTTCATGGTCCAATTAATACTTGATCTAAGGAGGAACCAATCTTCGGGCGCTAAGGCCCATTGTATCAAAAGGCCCCAATGAATGCCTCTTGAGAGGCCAATAATTAAAAACCCCAAGAAGAAGGTGACCCAAAATATAGGATCCTTTTGCCATTTGCTGGCTTTTCCAAAGAAATTGAGAAGTAAGGCAGTGATCAGAAAAGGAAAGCCTTGAAAAAGAGACATTATCAAGGATCTTACCCCAAAATTTGAGAGGGTCTTAATATATTTGGCCTCAAAGTCAAGTGTATAATTGATAGTGATGAAAATAAGTAAGAAGCATAAAATGCTCGCATACAGTTTCATGTCAAAATATTGACGCAAATAGTTGATGATGTATTGGTGCAATGATTTCATAAAGACCTTAAATATATGTGCTTGATTGTATTTGCTCACCATGCCCACCCCAAATACTCATTTATTTTATTGGCTAATCGAGATGAGCATCATGAAAGGCCTACCCAGCAGATGGATTTTTGGGAGGAGGAACTGGATCTTATTGGAGGACGGGATCTACGAGCAGGGGGTACGTGGCTGGCCATGAATAAGTCAGGAAGCTTTGCTGCAGTGACTAACGTTAGGGCATCTGCCATACAACTTAATACCAAAAGTAAGGGACATTTGCCAGTAGACTTTTTGAAGTCTCCTCAAACAAATCAAGCGTTTATGCGAGGGTTACAAGCTCAGGAGATCAACTATAATAGATTTAATTTTTTGACCAGAAAAGGAAATGCTTTCCTCCATTTCAATAATCAATTGGGGATCATCAATCAGGTACCCGCCGGGATGCATGGGCTGTGCAATGCCAGTTTGAATACCTCATGGCCCAAATTAGATAAATTAAACTCCCGTTTTAAGGCTTCCATTGATAAGAATATTGACAATGTAACATTACTACACTTAATGATGAATAAACAAATGGCTGAGGATAAATTCCTTTCTGAGACGGAAATAATGCAAGAAATGGAGCGTGCCTCATCTTCTATTTTTATCAATTTGCCAACATATGGTACTCGAAGTACGACCTTAATCACCATAGACAACGAGGGTGTGGTCGACTTGACAGAAATTATCCATCATCCCAAACGAAAGGGCAATCAAAAGCATTTTAACTTTAAAATAATATGAACAAGTTACTCAAAGGGATTTTTATTGGACTGATATTTTTTCAGCACTGTAATCAAAACAGCGTACAGCCAGCTCTTTTAGAGGGGGTAATTGCAGGAGCAACTTACCGCTACCAGTATGGACGGGCTCAGTCAGTCGCAACCACGGATTTATTTGATATCCAGCTGTTCAGTGAAGATCAAATTGAAGAAGAGCCGTGCCTCATTACCTTTTCTCCAAGGGGCTATATTTCCCTTCAGTTTCCCTTTAAGGAAGGCTTTTATCAAGTACCTTCAGATGTCTCTATCACCTTTCATCAGCCAGGAGTCACTGATGAAAGTTATCAAGCCACTTCTGGTTTTATTGAAGTATTGGGTGTTAACTTGGGTCGTATCAACGCCTATTTGGAAGCAGATTATGACTCCCTAAATAGAGTTGGGGGGACCTTCATCCTAGATAATTGTTATTAATTTTGGACAATTTAACTTTTGTAGGGATCATGAAGTTATCGGCGCAGGCTCATAGTAGTCTTCAATAGGTAGACAGCTGCAAACTAAATTTCGATCACCAAAAGCACTGTCTATTCTGCTTACAGTAGGCCAAAATTTGTAAAATCGTTGTCCTGCCATTGGAAATACTGCTTTTTCTCGGGTATAGGGACGTTTCCATGACTCATTTAGGACAATTCTTTGCGTATGGGGAGCATTTTTAAGGACATTGTCCTTGGCATCAACCAAACCACTTTCAATTTCGGCAATCTCAGAGCGAAGGGAAATCATAGCGTCACAAAATTGATCTAATTCTTTTTTGGTTTCACTTTCCGTGGGCTCGATCATCATCGTACCCGCAACAGGAAAAGATACCGTGGGAGCATGATAGCCATAATCCATTAATCTTTTGGCGATGTCTTCTACTTCGACACCCACCTCTTTAAAGCGTCTACAGTCAATGATCAGTTCGTGCGCATTGCGATCATTATTTCCTTTGTAAAGGACAGGATAATGGTCAGCCAATCTTTTTCCTATATAATTGGCATTAAGAATGGCCATCTCGGTCGCCGCCGTTAAGCCGTCACTTCCCATCATCGCAATGTAGGCATGAGAGATGGATAAAATGCTGGCACTCCCAAACTTTGCAGCAGAAATTGATTTGATGCTTTTTTTCCCATGATGAGGTAAAAACGGTACCAAGTGTTGAGCGACACCAATAGGACCCATTCCGGGGCCTCCTCCTCCATGGGGAATACAAAAAGTCTTATGCAAATTGAGGTGACAGACGTCCGCACCAATCATGCCGGGTGAGGTGAGCCCTACTTGCGCGTTCATGTTGGCACCATCCATATACACCTGGCCACCATGCTCATGTATTAAGGCACAGATCTCTATGATCGCTTGCTCAAAAACACCGTGGGTAGAGGGATAAGTGACCATGAGCGCGGCAAGGTTTGGACTGTGCTCAATGACTTTTTCTTTTAAATCAACCAAGTCAATATTCCCTTCAGGATCACATTTGACAATTACCACTTGCATGCCTGCCATCACAGCACTCGCTGGATTGGTTCCGTGAGCAGATGAAGGGATTATAGCAATTTTTCTCTGCGAATCACCGTTATTGAGGTGATATTGACGGATGACCATCA
>Ga0206130_10008815_pt1 | contig 10725 bp, 11 predicted proteins | sample Helgoland_Spring_9_FD_148637 | JGI IMG/M metagenome (GOLD analysis project Ga0206130, IMG submission 148637) | Pelagic subsurface seawater microbial communities from Kabeltonne, Helgoland, North Sea - Helgoland_Spring_Bloom_20160512_1 | ecosystem: Environmental > Aquatic > Marine > Epipelagic ...
AATGCGATCCTGAAGTTCTTTCGGGAAACCATCCCAAATGAGTGGAAAGCCTTCCGTGACCAAGTATCAGACAATTTCCGCGTCATAACCCATGAAAAAATTCGGGTTTTGGGGTAGCAGCGGTATATCTGTTAAATTTTTAGTTGGTTGATGGGTGATTTGTAAGAAACAATGTGTCTATGGTTTGCCTATTATCCCTTCGCAAAGCAGCGTTCGGTGAAACGCAGTTTGTGCGTACCCCTTGCAGGCCCCCTATGCCAGCACTAAGACTCTGTTAGTGCTTCGTGTGGTAAGCAAGAGATAGCAGCAGTAGGCAGGCGAGATATGAACGATCCAATTGATACATATATGAACACATTGGTTCCCATGGTGGTTGAACAAACCAGCCGTGGTGAGCGCGCATACGACATCTTCTCGCGCCTGTTGAAAGAGCGCATCATCTTTCTGAACGGTCCTGTGCATGACGGCATGTCGAGCTTGATTGTTGCGCAGTTGTTGCACCTTGAGGCAGAAAATCCGTCCAAAGAAATCTCTATGTATATCAACAGCCCTGGTGGCGTTGTAACCTCTGGTTTGTCGATTTATGATACGATGCAATACATCCGCCCAAAGGTTTCCACTTTGGTGATCGGTCAGGCCGCATCAATGGGGTCTTTGTTGTTGCAAGCGGGCGAAAAGGGCATGCGTTTCTCATTGCCGAATTCTCGCGTCATGGTGCACCAGCCTTCCGGTGGCTATCAAGGCCAAGCGACTGACATCATGATTCACGCGCAAGAAACGCAAAAATTAAAGACGCGTTTGAATGAAATTTATGTGCAGCATACGGGGCAAACGCTGAAAAAAGTCGAAGCCGCGCTTGAGCGTGACAACTTCATGTCGCCAGAAGAGGCGAAAGACTTTGGCTTGATCGATGAAATCCTCGCAACGCGTCCGAAAACGGGCGAAGAGGAAAGCTAAAAAATAATTTGCGCGTTCACCCCTGTGTGAGCGCGCTCATATTTGCGATTGTGGCTTTGGGCTAGCTCCCATAAACTGCTCTCAAGAGGGTACGACAAAATACGTCGTATTGAAGGTTTTTAAGGGTATTTTGCCCGAAAGGTGATCCATGGCGAGCAACTCCATCGGCGATAGCAAAAACACGCTTTACTGTAGCTTTTGCGGTAAAAGTCAGCACGAAGTGCGCAAATTGATCGCTGGTCCGACTGTTTTCATTTGCGATGAATGTGTCGAACTGTGCATGGATATCATCCGCGAAGAGACAAAAAGCGCTGGCCTGAAAAGTTCCGAAGGTGTGCCAACGCCGAAAGACATTTGTCAGGTTCTGGATGACTATGTGATTGGCCAGGCCAAAGCGAAACGTGTTCTGTCGGTCGCTGTTCACAACCACTACAAACGTCTCAATCACTCTGAGAAAAACGGCGAGACTGAATTGGCGAAATCCAACATCTTGCTCATGGGCCCGACGGGGTGTGGTAAGACGTTGCTCGCTCAGACATTGGCGCGTATCTTGGATGTCCCGTTTACGATGGCCGATGCGACGACTTTGACCGAAGCTGGTTATGTTGGGGAAGATGTCGAAAATATCATCCTCAAGCTGCTGCAAGCTTCCGAATATAACGTTGAAAAAGCACAGCGTGGCATCGTTTACATCGACGAAGTAGACAAGATCACGCGTAAATCTGAGAACCCCTCCATTACCCGTGACGTTTCGGGCGAGGGTGTTCAGCAAGCTTTGCTCAAGTTGATGGAAGGCACTGTTGCTTCTGTTCCACCGCAAGGTGGTCGTAAGCATCCACAGCAGGAATTCTTGCAAGTGGATACCACCAATATCCTGTTTATTTGCGGTGGTGCGTTTGCGGGCCTCGATAAAATTATTGCGGCACGTGGAAAAGGTTCTGCGATGGGCTTTGGCGCGGATGTGCGTGATAATGACGATCGCGGTATTGGTGAGATTTTCACTGAACTTGAGCCAGAAGATCTGTTGAAGTTCGGTCTTATCCCTGAGTTTGTTGGTCGTTTGCCCGTTCTGGCGACTCTCGAAGACTTGGACGAGGACGCGCTCGTGACCATTCTGACCCAGCCAAAGAACGCTTTGGTGAAGCAATATCAGCGTTTGTTCGAACTTGAGAGTACACAGCTGACATTCACCGAAGATGCGCTTAGTTCAATCGCCAAGCGTGCGATTGAACGCAAGACAGGCGCACGTGGCTTGCGCTCGATCTTGGAGGAAATCCTCCTCGATACGATGTTCGACTTGCCGGGTATGGATACGGTGACAGAAGTTGTCGTGAATGATGAAGCGGTGACGTCTGTAGCACAGCCGCTTATGATCCACGGTGAAGCGCAAAAAGAGCCAGCGACAGCGGGTTAATGCCTGATCAAGGAAATGTAGCAAAGGCAGGCGAAATGCCTGCCTTTTTGCGTTGTGGTATCTCTAGACCTTTGCGCTGTGATCAGGCATATCTGAAGAAACATGAGCGGAGTGATCCATGGGCATCGGTAGCAAAATTTTACGTCTTTTGACGTGGTGGAATGGCCAGACTTTGAACACGCAGTTGTTCACATGGCGCAAAGGCATACGCGTTGGCGAAGATGACCAAGGCAACATATTCTATGAAAACCGTGAAAAATCAAAGCGGTGGGTGATTTTCAACGGCGAAATTGAAGCGAGCAAAATTAGCCCTGACTGGCATGGCTGGCTGCATCACACTTGGGATGAAACGCCCGTGGATAAGCCTTTGGTTCATAAATCTTGGCAAAAGCCGCATCAAGAAAACCTAACCGGAACAGCCGCTGCATATGCACCAGCCGGTTCGATCCGCCAAGCACAGCCTGCGGATCGCAGTGACTATGAAGCTTGGGTGCCTAAGTAACTCTAAACAACGGGTAGCGGGGGCTAAAAATGATACAGAACAAAACCGAAGTGATGGTTGGCGGCCTTGTTATGGCAGCGGCGATTGGCTTCTTGGTTTACGCGGCACAAATCGTTGGCGTCAGCTCGAGCGCGGGTAGTTATCCTTTGACCGCCAGCTTTCGTTCATTGGAAGGCGTCAACGTTGGCACGGATGTGCGCCTGGCTGGTGTTAAAATCGGCTCCGTTAACGCTGTTACATTGAACGCAACGACGTACCGTGCCGACACAATTATCAGCATCAAAGATGGTATCGAAATCCCTGATGACAGCGCGATTACGATCGCTTCCGAAGGGCTTCTTGGCGGAAATTTTGTTGAAATTGTCCCTGGCGGTTCGCCATTTATGTATGATCCATCTTCTGAGATCGAAGATACGCAAAGCGCGGTTAGTCTCGTTTCGCTTTTGTTGAAGTTTGTTTCAGGTTCGGGTGAATGATCAAATTTCTAAGTGCTTTGATGCTCACAACTGTTTTCGCGTTGCCGTCGTTTGCTCAACAGAAAGTTTCGTCAGGCACAGGCGCAGAGTTGCGTGTGTTGGACAAAGTGAGTGGGCAAAGCTCAAACTACGATTTGATGAGCGGCAGCTCTATGCAACTCGGTCAGCTGACAATTTCATTACGTTCTTGTCGTTTCCCGGAAGGGGCACCCGCAAATGATGCGTTCGCCTATATCGATGTGACAGAAACGGAAACCGCGCAACCCATTTTTGGTGGGTGGATGATCGCGTCGTCACCAGCTTTGAATGCTATGGAACACTCGCGCTACGATGTCTGGGTTCTGCGCTGCAAAACGTCCTGAAGACTGGGCAAGGGTTTCGCATCAAAATAAGCGACGTCTTGGAGCGCATCATGCAGCAACGCGTGATATTGGGAACGCGAAATTTCAATCGCACCAAGCGTCGATAAATGATCTGTTAGAAACTGAGTGTCAAAAAGGGTGAAACCACATCGTAAAAGATGTGTCGTCAAAAACGCGAGCCCTGTTTTCGAAGCATCTCTGCGTTTGGAAAACATGCTTTCGCCGAAAAATGCGGTCCCTGCCGCTACGCCGTAGACTCCGCCAACAAGCTCTTCGTCTTCCCAAATTTCGATTGAATGCGCATGAGACATTTCATGTAAACGACTGTAAAGGCGTGCAATATTATGGCTGATCCAAGTGTCTTTGCGTTCAGCACAGGCACGAACCACTCCATCAAAATCACTATTTATGCTGATCGACCAGTTGGCGGTACGCATGTGACGTGCGAGCGAGCGGGAGATATGAAACTTATCAAGCGGGAAGATACCGCGCCGCCGTGGATCAACCCAGAAAAGCTCTGGGTCATCGCGCGATTCTGCCATTGGAAAAATGCCCGCTTGATAAGCGTGCAGCAGCATCTGCGGCGTTAAAACTGGGGTCTCATCTCGCATAACGTCAGTTTACTCCAATGTCATACGAGGTGAAGGGCCAAGTGAGAATTAGGTGTCCGTGTTAAGATTCGTTTCGAGCCAATGTTCCAGCCAGTGGATGTTATAGTCCCCAGCCAAGACGTCGGGTTCTTGCAAAAGTGCATGAAACAAAGGAACGGTCGTGTCGATGCCATCAACAATTAACTCACCCAATGCACGATTTAGTCGCGCGAGGGCTTCTGGGCGATCACGGCCATGAACGATGAGCTTGCCGATTAAACTGTCATAGTAGGGCGGGATGGAATATCCGTCATAAAGTGCACTGTCCATGCGCACGCCAAGTCCGCCAGGGGCATGATATTGCGTGATTTTTCCGGGGCAGGGTGAGAAGTTTGGTAGCTTCTCAGCGTTAATGCGAACCTCGATGGCATGGCCATTGATTTTCAGGTCTTCTCGCTGAAATGACATGTCTTGACCTGCTGCAACAAGGATCTGTTCGCGCACAAGATCGACGCCAAAGATCGCCTCGGTCACAGGATGCTCAACTTGCAGACGTGTGTTCATTTCGATGAAATAGAACTCACCGTTTTCGTAGAGAAACTCGATCGTACCGGCACCAATATAGTTAATTTTGGCAACCGCGTCCGCGCAGGTCTTCCCAATCCGTTCACGCTCAGAAGGGCTAATTGACGGTCCGGGCGCTTCCTCAAAGACTTTCTGGTGGCGACGCTGCAAGGAACAATCGCGCTCGCCTAGGTGGACAGCGCGTCCTTTGCCGTCTCCGAATACCTGAATTTCAATATGGCGCGGCGTCGTTAAATATTTTTCGATGTAGACTTCATCATTGCCGAAGTTTGACTTGCCCTCTGCTCGAGCTGTTCTGAAGGCGCTCTCCATATCAGCAGCAGTTTGCGCGACTTTCATGCCTTTGCCGCCGCCGCCCGCCGTCGCTTTGATGATGACCGGATAGCCGATTTCTTCGCCAATGCGTTTAGCGTCTTCTAAGGTAGGTACACCGCCTTCAGAACCGGGAACGCAGGGCACACCGAGCGCTTTCATCGTGTCTTTTGCAGTGATTTTATCGCCCATTGTGCGAATATGTTCTGCGGTCGGTCCAATGAATGTTAGGTTGTGATCTTCGATAACTTGCACAAAACCCGCGTTCTCGGAAAGAAAACCATAACCGGGATGAATCGCCTGAGCGCCTGTAATCTCGCAAGCAGCGATGATCGCGGGGATCGATAAATAGCTATCGGTTCCAGGGGGCGGTCCAATGCAGACCGATTCATCTGCCATACGCACGTGCATAGCGTCAGTGTCTGCTGTGGAGTGCACAGCGACGGAGCCAATGCCCATTTCGCGGCAAGCGCGGATCACACGAAGCGCGATTTCACCGCGATTGGCGATAAGAATTTTGTCAAACATATCTTAGCCTTACTCGATGATGACCAAAGGAGCACCGAATTCAACGGTTGAGCCATCCTCGACCATAATGCGTGTCACCTTGCCTGAGCGCGGTGCTGGAATGTGGTTCATGGTTTTCATGGCTTCTACGATGAGCAATGTGTCGCCCTCGTTGACCTGCGCGCCAACGCTTACAAATGCGGGCGTTCCGGGCTCTGCTTGCATGTAAATTGTGCCGACCATCGGGGATGTAACTGCGCCCGGGTGGTTTGAGGGATCATCGTTAACAGATGCGGGGGCAGGCGCGGCTGGCGCAGCAGCAACCGCAGGCGCCGCGGCAACCTGAACAGGTGCTGCAATCATTTGTTGCGTCGCGCGGCTCACACGCACGTTCAGGCTATCATCTTCAGCGTATGCGCGTTTGACTTGCAATTCCGTCAAATCATTTTCGCGCAGCAGCTCCGCAAGCGCTTTAATGAATGCAACATCGGCCTCGTGTGATTTGTTTGTCATGCTATCCTCAATGTCCCTGGGCTGTGTCTGCGCTGTAGCGAAGCGCGGTTAGCGCTGGTTATAGGGCAAGACGAAGTAGTTTAAAAGCCGCGCTGCTTTATCTAAATTGCGTTCAGTTTTGTGGATATAAAATTATTACTCTTGCCACTTTTGGGCGTTTCAATTGTCATTGACGGATCGCCTTTGTTCTGGCCCCTTATGAGCGAGCCTGTAGAAGGAAAGACACGTGAATATAGCAACTTGGCTTGCGCGGCGCGCGCTTCGTTCACCGGATACGCCCGCGATATTTGATGGTTTTAACTGTGTCGTGACATATGAAACCTTCGAAGTGCGCGTTCGTGCCGTCGCGCATTGGCTCAAACGTCAGGGTGTGTCGGCGGGTGATCGCGTCGCAATCTTCATGGAAAACGCGCCTGAATATCTCTTTGTTCAATATGGAGCATGGTATGCGGGCGCGGTTATCGTTCCCATTAATGCGAAACTACATGCAAAGGAAGCGCGCTGGATCATCGAGAATTCCGAAGCGGTTTTGACGATTTCGAGTGCAGCCAAAGTCACGGCTTTGATCGAAGCAAAGGCTTTGGGCGAAATTGTGGACGCAGGGTTCGTTTGTCGCCAAGAGACCATTGATCACGATGCGATATGTGCACATCGAAACCCTGATGACTTAGCTTGGCTATTTTACACCTCTGGAACAACGGGCCAGCCGAAAGGTGTCATGATCTCGCACCGCATGCTCGTTTCCATGTCCATGAGCTACCTCTCGGATGTCGATACCGTAAGCCAAAGGGATGCGGCCATCTATGCAGCGCCCATGTCTCATGGGGCGGGGCTTTATAATATGGTGCATGTTTTAAAGGGGGCGAGGCATGTTTTTCCCGCGTCGCGAGGTTTTGAGTCGCAAGAAATTTTTGGCTTGGCGCGCTATTTTGGCTCGGCGCATATGTTTGCAGCACCGACGATGGTTAAGCGCTTAACGGATGTAGCGTGCTCGCGCGGTGAGGATGGAACCGGGCTACGCACAATCGTGTATGCGGGTGGCCCGATGTATGAGGCGGATATTTTGGCTGCGTCAGAGGTTTTTGGCGACATCTTTGTTCAAATCTATGGGCAGGGTGAGTGTCCGATGGGAATTACTGTGCTGTCGCGAGGGGATGTTGTGGATCGTCAAAGCGCGCGTTGGAAAGCTCGTTTAAAGTCGGTTGGGCATGCTCAGTCAGCGGTTGAAGTGCGTACCGCGGATGACAACGGTAAGTCGTTGGATGTGGATCAGATCGGCGAAATTCAAGTGCGCGGCGATACCGTTATGCAAGGCTATTGGCGCAATGAACAAGCGAGCGCCAAGACATTTGAGGATGGGTGGCTCAAGACGGGTGATATCGGTTCTATTGATGCCGAGGGTTATGTGAGTTTGGTTGATCGTTCAAAAGATCTGATAATTTCGGGTGGAACCAACATTTACCCACGTGAAGTAGAGGAAGTTTTACTGCAACATCGCGATGTTAGTGAAACGTCAGTCGTCGGGGCGTCGCATCCTGAGTGGGGCGAGGAAGTCGTTGCTTTTATTGTTCTTTCTGATGGATTCCGCTTGGATGAAGCAGCGCTTGACGCACATTGCTTAGACAATATCGCGCGCTTCAAACGGCCAAAACGCTACGTGCAACTTAACGAATTGCCAAAAAATAATTACGGCAAGGTTCTAAAGACTGCGTTAAGAAGACTTCTGTAGAAACAAAAAGAGCCCCGCTTTGGTCAAAGCGAGGCTCAGGATAGCTGCTGCTGAGCGATTATGCGCCAGCGCGATTAGCGATCAAGTCCTCAACAACCGAAGGATCTGCGAGAGTTGATGTATCGCCAAGCGAGCCTGTGTCGTTTTCAGCGATTTTACGCAAGATACGACGCATAATTTTACCCGAACGGGTTTTAGGCAAGCCGGGTGCCCACTGAATAAAGTCGGGAGAAGCGATTGGGCCAATTTCTGTACGTACCCACGTGCGAAGCTCTTTACGCAACTCTTCGCTCGGTTCTTCACCGTTCATCAAAGTAACGTAGCAATAGATGCCCTGACCTTTGATATCATGGGGAAAGCCGACGACAGCGGCTTCTGCGACTTTCGAATGTGCAACCAAGGCGCTTTCGACTTCGGCCGTGCCCATGCGGTGACCTGAGACGTTGATCACGTCATCGACGCGGCCTGTGATCCAATAATCGCCGTCCTCATCGCGTTTGGCACCGTCGCCTGTGAAATAGTACCCTTTGTAATCAGAGAAGTAGGTCTGCTGAAAACGCTCGTGGTCTTCCCACACTGTGCGCATCTGACCAGGCCAACTGTCTTTGATGCAAAGAACACCTTCAGCAGGATTTGTGGTGATTTCGATACCGGTTTGTGGATCAAGAATAACAGGCTCGATTCCAAAGAAAGGCTTCATTGCAGAGCCAGGCTTCATCGCATGCGCACCGGGGAGGGGTGTCATCAAGTGACCCCCTGTTTCCGTTTGCCACCACGTATCAACGATTGGGCAACGGCCTTGACCGACGATTTCATTGTACCAGTTCCACGCTTCTGGGTTGATAGGCTCTCCCACGGTTCCAAGGATTCGCAAGGAAGATAGATCACATTTCGTTACGAAATCATTGCCCTGACCCATCAAAGCGCGCAGTGCTGTTGGGGCGGTGTAGAATTGGTTAACAGAGTGTTTTTCGCAGACCTGCCAGAAACGCGACGCGTCTGGGTATGTGGGCACACCTTCGAACATCACTGTGGTCGCGCCGTTGGCTAAGGGCCCGTAAACAATGTAGGAATGCCCAGTGACCCAACCGACGTCGGCGGTACACCAGAAAATATCATTCTCTTTGTAATCAAAAACCATTTCATGGGTCATGCTGGCGTAAACCAAATATCCACCAGTTGTGTGTACGACGCCCTTGGGCATGCCCGTTGAACCAGATGTATATAGGACGAAAAGGGGATCTTCAGCAGACATTTCAGCAGGTGCGCAAACATCTGACGCTTCGAGCACTAATTCGTTGTAGTCAAAATCACGGCCTTCGGTCCAAGTAGTTTGGCCGCCTGTGCGCTTGACGACAAGGCATTTTACGGAGTCTTTGCAGTGCAAGAGCGCTTGATCCGCGTTGCTTTTCAACGGCGTCGCTTTGCCACCGCGTGGGGCGTAATCGGCTGTGATCAGAACTTTGGCATCAGAGCCATTGATCCGCGTGCCAAGTGCGTCGGGCGAGAACCCAGCAAACACAATCGAGTGGATCGCACCAATACGCGCGCAGGCAAGCATCGCATAGGCTGCTTCTGGGATCATCGGCATATAAAGAACAACGCGGTCGCCTTTGCGCACGCCGAGTTCTTCCAGGATGTTGGCCATCTTGTTGACGGATGTGCTGAGCTGCTTGTAGCTGATGTGCTGGGCTGGCTCATTTGGGTCATCAGGCTCAAAAATAATCGCGGTTTTGTCGCCGCGTGTTTCTAAGTGACGGTCAATACAGTTGGCAGAAACGTTCAGAGTGCCGTCGCTGTACCAGTTGATCGACACAGCCCCGAAGTTATAGTTGACGTCTTTGACCTTGGTGAAGGGTTTTATCCAATCAACGCGCTGACCTTGCTCGTGCCAAAACGCGTCTGGATCCGCAATAGAGGCGGCATACATCGCGTCATATTTCGCGCTATCGATATGTGCGTTCTTGGCTATTTCGGGGGAAGGGGGGAATGTCTTGGACATGGGATCGTCTCCATCGTGTAAAGTGCGTTGATGTCGCAACGTCGCTGCGTCAACGTTATTCAGTGCCATCAAATGAAAAGGTCCAGCGCGCTGACGCAGGCTGGACCTTGATGCGCTTAGATAGCGAGGTATTCGGCGCGAAGTTCCTCGTTTTCAAGAACCTCAGAAGCGAGACCGTCAAAGACGATGCCACCTGTATCAAGGATCACCGCGCGATCTGCGAGCTCTAGCGCGCGCACGGCGTTTTGCTCCACGATGACGGTAGTCATGCCTTGCTCTTTGATGATCTTGAGTGTCTTTTCAATCTCATCCACGATCACAGGCGCGAGGCCTTCGTAAGGTTCATCCAGCAGCAAAACCTTGATATCGCGCGCCAAAGCACGCGCGATAGCGAGCATCTGTTGCTCTCCACCAGAGAGGGTTATGCCCTCTTGCGTGCGGCGTTCGCCAAGGCGGGGAAAGAGGTCGTAAAGACGTTCAAGCGACCAGCCAATCGGCGGCGCGATCTGCGCGAGCTTCAGGTTTTCTTCAACCGTCAGGCCTGGAATGATGCGGCGATCTTCGGGAACCAGACCCAAGCCAGCAATCGAAGCTTCATAGCTTTTCATGTTGTGAAGAGGTTGGTGATCGAGCCAGATTTCACCATGCGTCACCTGCGGATCGCCGAGGCGTGCAATCGAGCGCAGCGTCGAGGTTTTACCCGCACCGTTACGGCCCAAAAGTGCAAGGATTTCACCCTCGTGGACGTTAAAGCTGATGCCCTGAACGATGTAGCT
>Ga0206130_10008819_pt1 | contig 10722 bp, 10 predicted proteins | sample Helgoland_Spring_9_FD_148637 | JGI IMG/M metagenome (GOLD analysis project Ga0206130, IMG submission 148637) | Pelagic subsurface seawater microbial communities from Kabeltonne, Helgoland, North Sea - Helgoland_Spring_Bloom_20160512_1 | ecosystem: Environmental > Aquatic > Marine > Epipelagic ...
AGGAAGACGTCCCGCGTGCGGTTGTAGATGTTCATCTAGCTCATCCCTGCGCGTTCCACTAACCGGTCACCCCGGATTCATCCTCCACAGCGTGAAGTTGAGGAATGCGGCGAAGGTTACCCAGGCGAGATAGGGGGCAAGCATCCAACCGGCGGGTCTGCTGACCCGGAAGAAACCCCGCATTGTCAGTAGGATGGCAAGCCATAGCAGGATGATCTCCGCCAGCGCCCAGCCTAGCTGATGTGCGCCGAAGAAGATCGGCGTCCAGGCGGCGTTCAGCGCGAGTTGGGTGAAATAGAGCGATAGCGGGCGTTGGAACCCAACCCTCCGCCAAACCAACCAAGCTGCGATTGCCATCATCAGGTAGAGCAGCGACCAGACAGGGCCGAAAATCCATGGAGGTGGGTTCCATGCGGGCTTGTTGAGCGCCTCATACCAAAGACCTGGCATGGCGAACACGCCAAGCAGTGGAGCACAGAAGGTGACGACGATGAAGCCGGTGAGTGCCAGGGCTTGGAGAGGGGTCGAGGGTGATTTACTCATGGTGAAACTATACAGCCTTATGGGCATTTGAAACGCAATGGATGCAGATCTCTTGCGGAGGCGGGGTGAGCGTTTGATTCGGAGCATTTCATTTCGTGGCCTTCCCCCGGAAGAACTCCCAGAGCCGCACCATCGCGAAGGTATCGAGTTTGCAGTATTCGAGGAGCTGGCTTTCAATCTCGGCTTTGCGTTCCGAGGTTGTTTCCTCAGCCATGGCCTCCAGGAATGCGCCTTGGGCGGCCATACCATCCTTTACCCCGTCGAGGGCCTCGTAGCTGAGGTCGGGACAGACCGCCGGGAGGACTGCTTTGATACTCCAACTGCCGTGTTGGTCGGGGTGGTAGTAGCGGTTCCTTGCGATAGGGAGGAGGTCGACGACCCGGTCGACGATGGCCAGAAGGGCAGGGGAGAGATCGGGGAAGCGATTGGCGAGTCCGCGCATAATACCGTTCTCGAATCCTGCGTTGTAGACGAAGACCGGGCCTTCTGTGCCGCAGTGGTCAATCAAGGCGCGGGAGAAGGCTTCGCCGGGATCATCTCCCGAGATGTCTAGGAACTCCCGGTGTTCGATGTCACCGCCCGGCGAAATGATGTGGAGGCTGAACTGGAAGGGGAGTTGCTGGTAGGGGCGGGTGCCTTTCCAGATCGGGACGCCGAAGCACATGGTCTCGAAATCGAGGAAATAGGCGGTGCCTGTGTGAGGTGCCAGATCGGAGGCGGCCCCCTCCGCATCGAACCAGACTTTGCCGGAGAGCGACTGGCGCTTGATGAGCCGGTTGACGTCCGAGAGCTTGTCATCGGGAACGTCACGCAGATCCGTGTATCCCAGAGCTGCCATTTCGTCGCGCAGCCTGCCGGTGGTTCGGTGGAGGGAGCTCAGGGGGAAGTCGGTTCTGGGCAGATCGCGGTCGCAATGATGGCGGAACGGGCAATCGAAAGGGTCGGAGCACTGCGGCCCCGTGGCGATCTCGGGTTCGTCGGGAAGGGCGGCAAGCTTCTGGGCTTCCGCGATCCACGTGGCGACATCACCGGCCTTGGCGCGGGCTTCCTCGGTAAGATCCACTTCCTTGAGAAGCCCTTGGTAATCGCCCCCGCCGGGGTAAACGAATGAGTTGTCCACGTGGGCGAGCGATGCGCTTGCCAGATCGATGCCGGCGGTGGTGGCGATGTAGGCCTGCACGGCAAGATCGTCCCGGTGGTAGTCTTTCACGCCGGTGGAAGACTTTACCTCGATCATGTGCCAGCGGAGGTCGTCACCGCCGGGCTCGGGAAGCATGACGTCGGCGAGAGCCAGAGCACCGTCGATACGGATGGCTGCCTCGAAGAGCGGGGCGGGGGTGCCTTGTAGCCATTTCTCCGATTCCTCATAGGCCGCGCTCCAGCCGATCTCATTGACGTCGATCAACTTTCCATCCCCGTTCGTGTCGTAGATTTGCCGGGCTACGTCACCAACCTGATTGCCGATCGCGAAGACGATCTGACTGCCGGAGTCGTCGCGGAGCTCGGGTCGGTGGAGTTCCAGCCAGAGGCGTTTCGGGCACTGGCGGAAGGCGATGATTTTGGATTTGGAGAGGTTTCTCATGTTGCTGGGTATGATGATGTAAGAGTGCGACAGAATGTGTCGCGGTGGAATCCTCAAGGATTCCTGTAGTTCTCCATGGCGGATTCAAGGCCTGCGATGATGTGGTTCCGCAATGCGACCGGCTTCATGACGGTGATCGCCGCGCCTTGGGATCTGATCCAGAAATCGAGTTGCCAAGATTCCTGCACGGTGGCGGTGAGGGTGCTGATACCTGAGCGGGTTGTGATTTTCTGATCATTTGAAATCGGGGTCTCATCCAGTAGCAGGGCGAGTTCGTCGGTTACCCGCGCTTTGAGGGTGATTGATTTGCCGGTGCCGAATTGTGCCGCCCCGCTGGCGAGGTAAGCGTCGAGGGAAAAACCTTTGGGACGTTTTACCTGTTCATCAAGAACGGTGGCGGAGTCGAAGCGCTGGATCGCGTATAGTAGCGGTTTTTCATAATCAAAGGCGGTGGCGATCAGATAGGATCTAGCGCCTTGCTGGATCAGTGACAGGGGATGGAGCGTGAGTTCCTTGCCGCCATCGTCTCCGGTGCTCCGGTAAACGACCGCCAACTTGCGTTGCCGGAGCATCGCGTCCTGGATGGTGTTTAGCACGCCCGGAGCCATGGCCGGCGGAATGAACGGCAGGCCGGGAGGCACATAGCGAACGAGATCCGTCCACTTGGCGTGCGGAATTTTCGGCAGAGCCGCCAGTTTCTCCCTAGCCAGTGAAAACTTTCTTTCGAGGGCGGACAGGAACACCGGCGGCATGATCTGCCGCAGCACGTCCTCCATCAGGCCAAGTGAAACCGCTTCGGAGAGATCCATTCCCAGGACATCAAAGCGGGCGTTTTCCATCCAGTGCCAGCCGTAGGGAATACCTTTTTCGTTACGCTCGATCGGAAAGATACGGGAAAGTTCCCACATATCCCGTTCGACTGTGCGTTTGGTCACATTGTGTCCGGCGACTTCCAACCTGTCCCGGAGATCCTTGGAGGTTCTTCCGGGCAGACGGGATGGGAGATGGTTTCTCAACAGCTCCCACTGGCGGGCTAGGGTGGTTTCATGGTCGGCACCTGGCATGGCTTTGTTACGTGAAATTATTGGAAGCCGATCCGCCGGGAGCGGTTGGTTTTCATTTCGGATTCGGCAATCACCGACTGGAGCAGGCCGCTGGCGTCCCGGAAAGGTTGGAATCGATGTTGCCTGGCAACGGCTGCAAAATCCCCCGGGGTGGAGACATCCATGCTTGCGGTCAAATCCAGATCCACTGAAGTCGGCTGTGGGAGGCCGAGATTCTCGCAGTAGGAGGCAAACAGGATGCGAGCCTGCTCCGGGAGGAGGTAACCGAAGTGGAGCTTGATATCAAACCGGCGCATGCTCGCGGGATCAAGCTGGTCGATCAGGTTGGTGGAGGCGATGAGGATGCCGGGAAAGGATTCGATCTGGGTGAGCATTTCGTTGATCTGTGTCACTTCCCATGAATGCTGGGTCTGTGTGCGATCCCGCAGGAAGGAATCCACTTCGTCGATCAAGAGCACCGCACCCTCCTGCTTGGCGCTCTCGAACGTGCGGGCGATCTTCTGCTCCGTCATTCCCAGAAAGGGGCTCAGGAGGTCGGAGGCTTTGCGGAGCAGCAGGGGTTGGCCGATTTCGTTGGCGAGCCAGTGGCCGAACGAGGTTTTTCCGGTGCCGGGAGGGCCATAGAGGCAAAGGCGGGCGCTTGGGCTTTTCGCGAGGTTGGCTGCGATCTGTTGAAGATCAGCCGAGGTGTTGAGATGTCCGATGTCATAAATGCCCGGTTGCACCGCTTGGATGGATGACTTGGCTGGATCGGGATGACCCTGCGCCTTCATGATTCCGGAAATTACATGGGTTAGCGCGGCGTCCCGCTCTCCCTTCGGGATATCCCGGCGAATGGCATGGATCACATTCCGGGACCGGGTGACCACGGCGGGTGACAGATGTTCGATCCCTGCAAGATGCTCGATCGTTCCGGGTGAGACCAGATTTCCGGCCTTCTCAGTGAGAACCCTTCTCCGCTGCGACTTGGGCGGGATGGGCACCTCCAGTATAAAATCGAAGCGGCGAGAAAATGCAGGATCCAGGGACTCAATCGAATTCGAGATCCAGAAAACGGGTTGGGGGTTGCTTTCGAGAGTTTGGTTGAACCAGCCCTTGTGGCTGTTCGCAGCCCCTCGGTTCGTGAGCGTGGGGGTGAGGATGTCCTCGGCTTCATCAAAGACAAGCAGGGTAGGGGAGTTGGAGAAATATCTTTGCCCAAGGTTGAGGGCAGAAAGCCGCCGCATGTCGCCGAGCGGTTCGCCATCGTCGTCTGAGGTATCGAGTTCGAACACAGGAATGTCCAAGGCTTGGCCTAGAACGCGGACGAGCTGGGTTTTCCCCGTGCCGGGACTCCCATGGATGAGTATGTTGACCCCCGGCCTGCGAGTGGACTGGATCTTTCCGAGGTAGGGAAGGAGAAGGCTCAGGGTAGTCTGGATGTGCGGGAAGTCCTTGAGCCCGAGTTCCGGAGGCGGCGCGGTCACCACGCCGAATGATTTCAGAAGTTTGCCCGGATCGTAAGAATCCTGGAGCAGGCAGTTTGCCAGTGTTTCTGAATGGAATTCCAATCTGGAAATTCGGCACGGATTTTCGCTTTTCTTCAAAAGCCCGCATTTCTTCAGGCGCCCACTTGGTGCCACGGCTTTCGCCACCACGTGGCGAGGGAGGCAGAGAACGTTCGAAAGAAAGCGAGGGGTCTCCGTCACGTTGACCCTTTGGAGCACGCGCCCCGTATCGGCTAGCGGCGGCTGTGTTCCCGAACAGGCAAAGAATTCGAGGATGCGTTGCTCTGCTGTGCTGAGCCTGAGAGAAGCGGCAAAGCGTGTGAAGTTGTTTCGTGCCTTCGCGGGCAAGGCCGCCTTCCCTCTCTCCAACGACGCCTGGAGATCATCCAGCAACTGCGGCATTTTACGGAGAACCTCCTTGTCGAGATCCGTGGGCAGTCCAAGAAACTCCGCGATGTCGGAATCAGCGTATTCAGATCCACTGATGAAGCAGGCTCTGCCCAGGTTGCGTGAGAAAGCCCGCAAAACCCAAAGGCCGATGAGGCGGTCGAAGTTGGAACGAAATCGGGGAATTGGCATGATGTGTTTTGGTTACGGGCGCAACATGGAAAGAAGTCGCGACGGAATGCGTCGCGGTGAGGATCGTCCGAAGAATTTCTCCGCACGGTATTTGAGGGCGAAGTAATCTCCCTCGCTTAGGACGAGCGGTTCATTCGATCTCCAACCCAAGCTCGTGGATCGCCGCGGCTCCGAGCACGTCGCCGGGCCAGGCCGCCGCATAATGGGAGAACTCCATCGATGCCTGCTTGCTGTCCTCGGCACGGTGCATGGCGAGTCCGCGCAGCCAGCGGTAGAAGCCGGGTTCTCCCTCCAGGGGCGTTCCAAGCAGGCGCAGCGCCTCGATGTCGTCGCCGCCTTCGATCAGCGCGTGCAAGTAGGATGGGCTGAGCCACTTCCCGCCCGGATAGCGCCCCTTGCGGATGCCACCCGCCTTCGCAGCGCGGATGGCTGGAAGCCAGCGGCCGATTTGGCGGAGAGCCATGCATTTTAGCGGAGCCCATTGCTTGCGCGGTAGTTCTTCGGGATGTTCGCGCAGCAGTCTCAATACATCGTGCCAGCGCCCCATTCCCTGGGCGATGCGCAGCAGGGTCACCGGAGTCCGTTCGCTGGGAGGCGCGCTGAGCCCGTCATCGAGGAATCCGCCGAGGTCGTGGTGAGGGAGATCCTCCCAGCTAATTTCGAATTCGCCGGGATCCTGCCAATGGAGGCGGTGCGGCAGGCGCAGCGGAAAGAACCAGTTGAGGTCGTCGGCCAGCTGCAGCAACTCGCCGAGGCGACGCTCAACCAGGGGTGCGTCATCAGCCCTGACGACGAGATCACAGCCGATGGTCAGGCGTCCGGACATGCCGAGCTGGCAGTCAGCCCGGATATGGAAGGGGGTGCACTCCAACAGGTTGCCGACGAGGATGGCATCGGAGGGGTAATCGGCGATCAGGTAGCCCGCCAGCCATGAGAAGCGCAGGCAGGTGCGCTCCCCGTCGATTGGCAATGCGCATACGTGTGCCGGCTCCGTTCCTCGGCAAATGCCGCGAACCGAAGGGGGTTCCGTGGAATCGGTTTCGGGTTCGATGAGTTCGAAAGCCGGCTCACCATCGTCTGGCTCGGTTTCATACTCGAACGCCGGGACGACGAGTGTTTTGAGAACGGTGACGAGTGGGGAGGTGCTTTTGTTTGATTTCCTGGAGTTTGGTTTGGCCATTGGCTGAGAGGTTTTGGGATTCGAAAATGACGGGGCAAGTTGCAGGCGGCCCGGAGCAGTTCATGGGGGGAGTTGGCTGCCTCTGACCGCCTGCGGATTTTGCATGCTCACAGATGGGAGCGGCGGCGGTGGAGGCGCGGCTCGGACGGATGATGTCCCTGGCCAAGCCCGCCACCGCCGAACACCGCGAGGTGGACGACGGTTTCATCGACCCGCAGCGCGGCACCGTGGCCCCAGCGGAAGCGGAGTCTGTGGTCGCTGCCGAGTCCCGGGGTGGCGTGCACGGTTTCGCGTGCCTTGGCGGCTTCCGCAAGAAAGCGCGCGGGAGCCTCGGAATCCAACGCCTTGCGGGACACGCCTTTTTTGCGCACTAGGAAATCCATTGCGTGGCTCTCGACCAGGCGGCGGTGCAGTTTCGCATAGGCATCCGGCAGGGAAAGGAGATCCATGCCTTCGACCCGGTCGCCGATCACCGCCAGCAGCCCGCACTGACCGTCTTGGCAGGGGATGTCCCGGGTGAATTCGTCGAGCTCGCGCTGGCTCCCTTCGTAGGCGTCCTTCATCGCACGGGTCTTCGAGTTGTCGTCGCTCTTCGCCGCCATGTGGAGTTGTTCGATTTCCGACCAGACAGCACCTTGGTCGGAGGCATGGGTCTCGTTCATCTGCAGCGAATAGGCCACCGAAGCGGACTTCTGCTTGCGCAAGCCGGAGTGGGCGAGACTCCCGCTGGAGCTGAACTCGGCCGAATCATAAGACCAGCGGCCCTGTTCGGTGCAGCTCACCGGCACGTCGAGCGATGATCCGGAGGCGATGAGTATCGTGGTGTTGAGGATGCGGTTCTGCTTGGCACCCTTGAGTTCCTCGCCGTCGAAGAGCAGCACGTGGTGCGGCGTCTCGTTGATCACCCGTAGGCTCGGCACCGAGCCGCCCTCGCTGACTTCCGTGATTTTAAATCCGTCGAGGGACAGGGCTTCGGCCAGCGTGATGTAGGCGGGTTCGGGACTGCTTTCGGCAAACACCGGCCACAAGCCGATGCCGTTGTGGATACGCGGTTCCCCCATCCGTAGCGAAGCCAACAGGCCGGTGATTGCGGGGTTTAAGGGGGAGTCTTGGGGAGTGGAATCAGACATGGCCACACCCTGACAAGAGGTGTGGGACATACATGGGGTCAGGGTTGAAACTTAGTCTCTCCGATGGGACTTTTTGGGTCAACCGGTTCATTCGAACCATCGTCATTCCAGATCGAGGCGCATTTTCTCGATCTCTCCGGATCTCCACAAGCCGATGGATGAGATTGTCGCGGAAGAGGAAGGGCAGAAATAGGATTTCCTCCCAGGCGGGCATGGTATCGGCTTGGCCATGCCGTGCCCGTCGCCCCTTGTTACACAAGGGATTGGGATGAACCCATGAATTTTTCGGACTGGTGGGTCTGTGTTTGTCCCACCCCCAGGTGCACTTTGGTGTTCAAATGAATAAGTTCACCACAGGGTGCCTAGTTCTGTCCGAACACCATACCACCATCCCATCATGATCCGCCGCAGGAAAAAAATCCTTGGGCCGCTCGTCGTACGTCGTGCGCGGCGAGAACCTTCTCGGCTCAGCCAATGCAACAGCTGCCTCTGGGATGACATTCGCGAGGTGTTACTTGATCCTGATCCTGACCCGTGGGAACTCGAAGTTGTTCGCCGCTGGCTGCGTGATCAGGTGGAGGCCGCCCTACGGAAGCGTATTGTGCGCGGCAATGCCGCGGGGTTAGTTCGCAGAGCCTGTCTGCTGGCACCGCGCCTGATCTGGCTGCTGCCCTACAGCCGCGCCCATCCGCCGGAGCGGTTTCATCGCCGCATCGTTGCCATCCTGCTACCGGGCAGACTCCGGGAGGTGGAACAGCAACTCGCTGTGTTCGCCTTCCGCGAGGGTTTGTGAATTACCTCGGGGGGGGGCTGCCCTTCAGCCTGCCTGGATCTTTGCCGCCTCTGCTCGAACTTGGTCGCGCAGTTCTTTCGGTTCGAGGACTTTCGCCTGGCTGCCCCAGCTCAGTGTCCAGCGCACCATTTCCTCAAGGCGTCCGACTTCGAAGCGCACCTCCACGCGACTGCTGGTGGCATTGAGCGGGGTGATCTGCTGGCTCGGGTGCCAGCGGCGTTCCTGCACCAGTCGCGCAGCATAACCTTTCAGCTCGATCCGCACCTCCTGCTTGAAGTTCGGGCGCTCGGGATCGACCCAGATGCCGAAGGATGTGCCGAGGTAAGCAGGGCCGTTGAAATGATCAGGCACCTCGAACGTGCCCTTGCAGACCTTGGCTGCACGGATCCGGGGGAAAGCGAATGTCCGCAGCCCCCCACGCTCAAGGTCATACCCGATCAGATACCAGCAATGGTCGACCTCGCCGAGGTGATAGGGTTGGATGCTGCGCTTTTCGGTCTTGTCGCTGCCGAGCTTGCGGTAGTTGAACTCGACCTCGCGGCGATGCAGCACCGCCTCGGCCAACTTTCCGAATAGCTTGAGGTCGGTCTTGGTTGCGCCGGCGGGCTTGCGGGACAGCGCCCGGTCGAGATCCGACCAAGCGAAGTTCACCTTACCCTCCATCGCGCGGGTTAGCTTGGCGAAGACGTCGCGCATCGTTTGTTCGAGCTGTGTGCCTTTGATCGATTCGAGTGCCTGACGGGCGAGGAACAGACCGGCGAGTTCCTCCGCGCTGGCCTCGAAGACAGGGAAAGTGCTGACGTCCCCGATGTAGCGGTAGCCGTGGCACTGGTCGTCGTATTCGAGGGGGAGCTTCAGCCTGTCGCGCATAAAAGTGATGTCGCGCTGGATGGTCTTCGCGGTCACTTCCAGCTCGTCGGCCAGGACGGAGCAATTCGGCATCCTCCCCTCGGAGACCGCCTCGTGGATGTGGTAGATCCGCTGCATCGGGGCGCGTGTCCGTCCCGCACGGTCGCTTTCGGAGATGTTAGGCATACCAGAGGTTTTCAGAACCGTTACCTCGTGGCAAGCACCCTCGGTCGCGCCATGTCTGACACCTGTGGGCGATAGAATACCCATTGTGTTGCATCTTTGAGGAGGACGCCGAAGCGGCCTCTCATCACCCCTCCGGCGGCGGCGAGTCATACGGCAGCTTGTAGTGGAGGAAGACATCCCGGGTGCGGTTGTAGATGTCCAGCTCACTCATCCCGGCGCGTTCCATCATTGCGTTGAGCTGGCCGAAGTTCTTCTGGATGAAGCGAATCAAGTCCATGGGGTCGCATTCTGCGGCGGCTTTGGCTTCTCCGAGGCGCTTGAAGCTCTGCATGTTGGGCATGAGGCAGAGGGTCATCATCATAAGCGTCTCGGTGTTGAGATCACAGAAGAAGAACCAGTAGGGCCAGGCGTTGTGGAAGTGCTGATAGGATTTTCGGATTTCCGGGATGGCGTAGAGTTCCTGCGGGTCATCATTCCAGCCTTCGACGAAAAATTGGAACGTGCCCATCATCGCCGCGAGTTCCGGGCCCTCGGGTAATGCGTCCGATCCGTAGCGTTTGAGGAAGTGGGCGATCTTACGCTGGCGCACCTGCGCCTGGCTGAAGATAACTACGACGGCATCATGTTCCCCGGCCATCTCGCAAACTGTCCTAGAGGCCGTCACAGCATCGTAGAACTCGGCCTTGGGCTACATTTCCTCGTTCCCGATGAGGAGACCTTCGTTTTCCTCCAACGTATCGGCCAAGGATCGAAGCGTCTCGGCGAAGGTGGTCGGCAAGTTAAACGATTGTTTCGCTTCAAGCTCCTGACAGCGATCGATGATGGCCAGCCGGTATTTCACGGAGTAGCCGGAAGTGACGAGATCGCATTCGCGGCGAGGGAGATTGCAGCATCCGTGGAGCTTGGTTTGACCATCAGAATAGGTGTCAGCAAATCTGCTGGCACCTATTTCCGCCTGTTTGAGTATATTTCGAATGTCACGGGTCACATCAGCGTGGTTCTTCCCGGTGATCTCCGCGATCTGAAGAGGCGGGATAGGTCTGCTCAAATTTGAGCCGTCCGATTTCTCCTTGGGAGTTCAAAGTAGGGGCTTTGACGATTCGATCCGTCCGTGTAGGTGTGGTGCGGAATGGAGATGCTTCGGATGAGGTAGACGTAGTGCATCTTGTTGCGCCGGAGCTGGAGGGTTGTTTGGACGCGTAAGCCCTCCTTCGCGAAGGCTTCGGCGGGCAGCCTTCGCCAAGGCCACGTCAGTCAAGCAGCTGGCTTGCCAGCCGTAGCCTTACCAGAATCGCCGTTTTGCGAAAGCTTTGCCAGAACCTGATTTGA
>Ga0206130_10008820_pt1 | contig 10718 bp, 10 predicted proteins | sample Helgoland_Spring_9_FD_148637 | JGI IMG/M metagenome (GOLD analysis project Ga0206130, IMG submission 148637) | Pelagic subsurface seawater microbial communities from Kabeltonne, Helgoland, North Sea - Helgoland_Spring_Bloom_20160512_1 | ecosystem: Environmental > Aquatic > Marine > Epipelagic ...
ATTGGAAGTATCGTTGGAGGAAGCCCAAGAGACGGCGCAAATCTTAAGCAACGATTTCTACGAAATACACCTGCTCTTGAAAGTCTACGAGAACGCGTTGGTCGAGCATCTGGGCGAGGCTATCTCAGAGGACTTGATGGACGAAGGTTACGAGTTAGATCTGAACATGCTGCATTGAATACGTTGTTACAAGCTGCTGGGGCTATTGTTATGAAAAAAGCTCTTGTCATTTTGGATGATTACGCCAGCCAATGGAAACTGGACTATAGGTTCCTAGGTAATATACATGATGAAGTTCAAGCCGAAGTGGTCACTAACCACGCAGAGAAGTACGGGTGGTTGGCAGTAGAGTGCCTTAAGGCTTCGGGCGTGGCTTTTGATTTACGGTGTCCTTTGGACGGAGAATATAAGGTAGGTACTACGTGGGCGGAGACTCATTAACAAAACAGTACAGTTTTATAGATGAAGACGATTATCAAACAGATGAGGAAACAAAAACTTGTGTAAAATGTAAGAAGGATCTTCCTTTTACTTTTTTTTCTTATAACTCAGGTAGGCCTTATCTTCGACCTGAATGTAAAAAATGCAATAATGAATTAACAAAAGTTAGAGAAGCTTTAAAGGAAAAACACGGGATGCCTTTTAAAGGGTACAAGTGTCCTGTATGCTTAAGGAACGAAGAAGAAGTTAAAGGTCTTGGAGGACTAAAAAACGGTTCTTGGGTTTTAGACCACGACCACGAAACAGATAATTTTAGAGGTTGGTTATGCCACAGTTGTAATAGAGCATTGGGGTTTTTAAACGATAGTAAAGACTCACTTAATAGAGCTATAGATTACTTGGAGCGGTTAAAATGAAAAATATACATACGTTAATAAGCGACATCTACAAACTGGTTGAAACTAAAGATGTGCCAGAGGGTGTAGACATTGAACATTGTATTGAGGAGTTTGGTGAAGGTGTTAAGAGCCTTATGCGTCAAGAGTTTACACAAAAGCGTGACGCCTCTCGTAAGTTACGCATGTCAAACATAGGACGTAATGACCGATTCTTATGGAATGTTTACAACGACGTAGAGAAGCTTGACGACATGCAGCCTAGTACTTACGTTAAGTTCCTTTACGGACACTTGATTGAAGAGATGTTACTTTTCCTTTCACGAGCAGCAGGACACGAGGTTACTGATGAACAGAAAAAATGTGAAGTTAACGGTATTACAGGGTCTATGGACTGCAAAATCGACGGTGTTGTCACAGATGTTAAGTCTGTGTCAACTTTTGGGTTTAGGAAATTCAAGGACGGCTCTATGGCTTATGACGACCCGTTTGGATACGTCGCTCAAATTAAGGGATATGCGAATTCAGAGGGTGCTACTAAATTCGGATGGTTAGCAATGGACAAACAGAATGGGCATTTAACGTACCTCATGTACGACGAAGAGGACACCCAAGCGCCTGTACATGAGAAGATTGGTTATGACATCGGTGAACACGTTGACCACGTTAAGCAAATGGTGTTGCAACCGGAGCCTCCTAAGCACTGTCATCAGCCCAAGGAGGACGGCAAGAGCGGTAACATGAAGTTGGACATAGGGTGTTCCTACTGTTCCTATAAGAAAAATTGTTGGCCCGGTGTAAGAGCTTTTGCTTACTCTTCGGGACCACGCTATTTAGTAGAGGTATTTAATGAGCCGAAGGTCCAAGAAATCACCATTTAGAAGCACGTTTGAAGAAGATGTCGCCAAAATACTACAGGAGTTTAATTATGAGCCTTTCACTATTCCTTACACTATCTTTAGGAGCTACCGTCCTGACTTCGTTGATGTTAGCGGTTTATATCTTATTGAGTGCAAAGGATATTTCAGAGATGGAGACACCAAAAAATACACAAGCATCAGAGACAGCCTCCCAGAAGGACAAGAGTTAATCTTTGTTCTGATGCAGCCCAACAAGAGGATACGAAAAGGTGCCAAAATGACTATGGCACAATGGTGTGACAAGGAAGGAATACTATGGTATAATATAGATACACTACAGGAGTTGATTAGTTATGTCGCTAACGCTAGAGGAAATTAAGGATAGGCTCTTAAAGACCTACGACCCTGACGATCTTCTAGAGGCTTTAAAGATTACAGCGGAGCAGTTACTAGACCGCTTTGAGGACAAACTAATTAATAGACTTGACGTGTTTGAAGAAGAGTTAGAGGAGGAAGAGAATGAGTATTGACGACGTAACTCCAATGGAATGGGATAAGGTTAGGGAGTTAGCAAAGCTTTCTATTAGGAAAACACCAGATCCTGTAGAGCAGCCGGACCATTACAACAAAGGCGCAATAGAAGCTATCGAAGCTATCAAGGCATCAATGCCTGATAATGAGTTTAATGGTTATCTTAAGGGCAATGCTCTTAAATACTTATGGCGATATGACTACAAAGGTAAACCCATTGAAGACTTACGTAAGTGTAAGTGGTACATTGAACGACTAATTAAGGAAATCAATTAATGGACGCATATCAACAGTACATACACAAGTCCCGCTACGCTCGTTACCTGCCAGAGGAACAGCGACGTGAGACTTGGGAAGAAACAGTAAACAGATACCTAAACTACTGGTGTGATCGTGTAGATCTAAATGAGTTTGACCAGTCAGAGATATTCCATGCTATACACGAGATGGACGTAATGCCTAGCATGAGAGCGTTAATGACTGCTGGTGACGCCCTTGACCGTGACAACGTGGCTGGTTTCAACTGTAGCTACCTACCTATTGACCACCCTAAAGCGTTTGACGAGATGATGTACGTACTCATGTGCGGTACAGGCGTAGGCTACTCTGTTGAACGTCAGTACGTATCTAAACTACCCGAAGTAGCAGAGGAATTCCATGACACCGATACCGTTATACACGTCGCCGATAGCAAAATTGGCTGGGCTAAAGCTTACAGGGAACTTATTAGCTTGTTGTATTCAGGCCAACTTCCAAAATGGGACGTGTCTGGAGTACGACTTGCAGGGGCATCCCTTAAGACCTTCGGAGGTAGAGCATCTGGTCCAGAGCCTCTTGTCGATCTGTTCAACTTCACAGTCAGCGTCTTTCGGGAGGCTTCTGGACGTAAACTTAGCTCCATCGAATGTCATGATCTCTGCTGTAAGATTGCACAGATCGTCGTCGTCGGCGGTGTACGCAGGTCCGCTCTCATCAGTCTGTCTAACCTCACTGACGATAGACTCCGAAGATGCAAGTCAGGCCAGTGGTGGCAAGATAATCCTCAACGAGGACTAGCAAACAACAGTGCTTGTTATACAGAGAAGCCAGACTTTGAGGCATTTTTAAATGAGTGGAAAAGTTTATACGAGTCCCGTTCAGGAGAGCGAGGTATGTTCTCTAGAGTCGCAAGTCAAAAACAAGCTGCAAAGAACGACCGACGAGATGCTTCCTATGATTTTGGAACTAATCCATGTAGCGAAATCATCCTACGGCCTAACCAATTCTGTAATCTATCAGAAGTTGTTGTCAGGGCAACCGATACGCTTTCAGACCTCAAACGAAAAGTACGTGTTGCGTCTATCCTTGGGACTCTACAGGCTACCCTAACAGACTTCCGTTACCTACGTAAGATCTGGCAGAAGAACACAGAAGAAGAGGCTTTGTTGGGCGTATCGTTAACAGGTATCATGGATCACCCTACATTATCAGGAAGGAGAGACAAAGGTGTACTCAAGACTTGGCTTACGGAGCTTAAAGAGGAAGCTGTTAAAACTAACGCAGAATGGGCTGACCGTCTTGGCATTAATACCAGTACTGCCATTACTGCTGTTAAGCCCTCCGGTACTGTTAGTCAGTTGGTGGATTCTGCGTCTGGCATCCACCCTAGATACTCAGATCAGTACATTAGACGAGTTAGAGCAGACGCCAGAGACCCCCTCTGTGAAGTCTTAGAGGCAGCAGGAATCCCTGTAGAGGACGACGTAATGTCACCCACTACCAAGGTATTCAGCTTCCCTATAAAATCCCCTGACGGGGCTGTGGTGGCCTCTGAAATGGGTGCAATGGAACAACTTGAGCTATGGGAGATTTATCAGGACTTTTGGTGTGAGCATAAGCCGTCCATGACATGCTACTACCGCGACGATGAATTTCTTGAGGTAGGCCAGTGGTTGTACAACAAGTTCGACAAGATTAGTGGAGTATCGTTCCTCCCTTATTCCGAACATACGTACCAACAGGCTCCTTACGAACCCATAGACTTAGAGACCTATGAGAAGCTTAAGGAGGAATTCCCAGAGACGATTGATTGGAACATCTCTGAGAACTCTGACATGACGGAAGGGTCTCAACAGTTAGCCTGTACGGGGAATAACTGTGAGTTGTAAACTACAGGGGGACTTCGGTCCCTTTTTTATTTCAGGAACCTATCAAACATCCCTTCTTTTTTAGGCTTAGATTCCTTTAAGGGCATACGCAGTCCTAACTCTTTTTGTTTCTCAGGAGTCATAAACTCTCTGATAACACCGTTAGCTTTTTCTATTCTGTTTAATTTACTACGTAAATGAGAAGGTATTTTACTTTCGTCACCTTTCGCATTCACATAAGCATCAATAGCATCTAGTAAAAAATGTTGCCCTGCTGTCTTTTGCATTTGTCTAAAGATATAAGAAGAGTCATCATCTCCTTTCTTTTTTGCAAATTTAACAAGGTCTTCTAAAGGTAGTTTGTTTGTGCCTCTATGATAAAACTCGTGCATGATGGTTTTATCTGGGGTGTTCTTTATACCTAAAACCGACGGGTCCGTTAGGTCTTGATAGTACACTTCGTCAGCTATAGGAGTCCCCATAGGAAAAAGCCTTTTAGATTGCATTGCTTTATTAGTAGAAACGTCGTACTCCGGGGGTGCATAAAAACCCGCAACCCTTTTGTTACCGCTTAAGTATGCAGGAGCCTGTCCTCTTTTAATCATTTTGGGCGTCTGTTGTCCAAACTGCCTTGGTGTAGTCACGTCACCTTTAGTAGGATAGTCACCAGAATAACCAAATCCAGCTATAAGTCCGTACTTACCGCCCGGACGCACTTCAGCAGGTACACGGTTAAACACGTCCATCATTAACTCATAGTCCATGAGTTTCTGTGATTCTTCCTTACCCCTCATTATTTTCTTCCTTTTGCTTTCTCTGCTCTTCCCTATAAATCCTCTGTATCTCTTCACCGCCACGTATGCCGGACCTACGGAAGAAAGTCTCAAGTTCCTTTACCTGACGTGCCTCTGTTGCCTTGTCAACAGCGCCCTTGGACTGTAAACTAAGTATTGATTTTAAGTACTCAGGGTCTGTAGCAGCTTTAGTTAATACTGCTCTACTTTGGGCTGCAGGTAGGCTGTCAAAAAACCTAGTAGAGACTCTAGCAAGTGTACTTGCAAACTGCAATGACGCCGGTCCTGAAGGGCCTACTTTACTTGCCGTTAGTACACCAAGGAATCTAGCCATGATTTGCACAGGGCCTGAAGACTCTGCTAATTTTGCAGCACTTACAGACTTACCCCCTCTGGTTAAGTCCCTAGCAGCAAGGGTGCTTACTTTGTCTAGGTTAGCCAGTGTTTTTCGTTGCTCTGGTGTAAGAACGTCAGTAAATGCAGTAGCTAAATATTTATTATTTTTTAAAACCTTAGACAGGGAAGCGGTTGTTCCGGGAATGTCTCTAGAAGCTACTGTAGGCACTAGCTTATCTACTATTTCTCTTATGTAAATAGTTTGTAACCCTTGTTGTACGCCTTCTTCAACAGCGACAGCATTAACATTTTTTAGGTCTTGTCTTGTTAACGTCCTAAGCGTCTTCATTACGTCATCGGGATCAGCACCAAGAAGCGCAGAAACACCTACAACTTCTTCGTCTGTCTTTGTTGCTAAACGACCTTCTAAACCAGCCCTACGTTCAGCAAGTACATTAATTTCTTTATTTATACCATCGAGATCTCTGGATAAGTGAGGGAATTTACGTAATGTAGGCCCGTATTTTTCAAAGAACTTTTCTCTAGCCTTTGGCGTGTCCGCTATAGGAAATTTAAGTATTAATGCCTCTTCAATAGGGCCTCTTAAACCTTTAGCAGGAGGAATACCGTCAAGTGTTTGTTGCTCTACTTCAAGTGCTCTTCGGACTTGGCCTATGTTTGCTCCGGGTACTACTATTGTATTTAGAGCAACTTCAGGATCAATCCTACGGTCTCCTTGGGCATCCAAGTTTAAGTACTTACCTAACTTACCTCTGTTATAGTTCTGGTTAATTGTACGAGTAACTTCAGTAGCTGCCCTATAAGACTCTGCATCAGGCCCTGAGTCAATAAAGTCATTGATTAAGTTGTCTAACCTGCTTAGAGCAGATATAGTCTCTTTGTCTCCGCTCTTTACAGCTTCTCTTTTAGCCGACAAGAGACGAGAACGATAGCGTTGTAAAGCTTCAAATGTTTCTCTGGCGTCTGGAGCTTTTTTAAAAGTACCGTCCTCTTGCTTAATTTTTTTACCAAAACGCATTATTTCATCGTCACCAAACATACCAGCAAAACTTTTATCACTGTATCCTTCACGCAACATTTGGTTTCTTAAACGCAAACCCGTAAGCCTGAATCGTTTAGCGTCCATAGGGACTTTTTTGTCTACTATAGACCACATTCTAGCTTCGTAGTCTTTTGCTCTTTTATAGCTTTTATCTAATGCTGCAGTAAAGTCAATACTAAGTTGGTCTTGAGTGACAGGAGAACCGTCCCTTCTAGGGACTACCCTTTGCTCTATTTTATCTGCTTGGTTTCTAGCTAAGTCAATTTCACTTTCTAACCGTCCTATCCAGTCGTTAGTCCTTGCATTTAGTGTGGATAAAAATGTTGCTGTGTCTCCTGCGGCAGCCTCTTCTAAACCATCTAAGACAGCCTCAGATACTTGGTCCTGATTACGTCCTATTATGTTGTGTATGTTTGAGTCGTTTTCGGCAGCACTTCGGAACACCCGCATGACACCGGGATCTTCCGACAACCTAGCAGCGTCTACCTGAGTCCCCGGAGGTAATGTGGACTCAACAAGAAGTTGATTAGTACTAAGGTTTTCTACAGCCTGTTCCATGTTTTGTGTTTCTTCAGAAAACACCTTACCAACCCTAAGTTCAGTTCCTGTTCTACCGAACTGTCCAAACTGTTGTCCAATAAATCTACCTGCTGTTGAAACAACTGAAGGGACAAGGCCTCCAGCAAAAGACGCTCCCATTTCAACAACAGGGCCAGCACCGGACTCCCTTACAGGAGCAGCCAACGCACCAGCGCCTGTAGCTACTGCGGTTTCTAATCCCACAATACCGGGAGCAGACACTGTTCTTGCTAAGGACTCTCTGGCGGTGTCAGGAGCGCCTGTAGGCACCTTACCAGCTAAGTATCTCTGCCCTACTTCCTTAGCTGCAGCACCGTACCCAAAGCCTCCTCCAGCGTACTCAGCCGTTGTCTGAAACATGCGTTCCGTGGGAGTGTCTACATAAGGAGATTCTGTTATTGGCAGCCCTACAATTTTTTCTGAAAGTCTATTAGCAGCTTCACTAGGTGATTCACCAGAAGGTAGACCAAACGCCTGTAGCCCTGCATTGACTACATCAAAAGGAAGATCAAAAAGAGAAAATAAACCCTTGTTGACACCAGAAGCTAAGGCGTTAGCCAATCCTACAAGGTCTGTCTTTTTAGCACGTAAGTCTTCTATTTCGGGTTTTTCTTCTATAGGTTTTCCTGAGAATCCTCTGTACTCTGCAGCAAGTACAGACAAGTCGTCTAACATTTGTTGTTTCTTTACAGGGTCTTGTTCAGCTTGAATCATAGAGTCAAGGCGCTGTATTCCTTGCTCTAGTTCTTTTTTAGTAGCCATGTTTTGTCCTGTTAGAAATTATACTTATTAAGGATTGAATTTACTGGATCTGCTTTAGAACCGGAACCAGTATCTAAAAGGTCGTCGGTGTACTTCTTAATTACTTTTCTTAAGCTTCCAGTCTTACCTTTTCTTAATATTTCGTAATCTTCTTCAGACAACGCCATAACACCTGCTTCAAGACCTTGTTCTCTAGCTTCTGCCGGAGTTATTTCTCCAGAAGATAATTTAGCGTTAATGCTTGTTAAAGCAGATGCCGCAATTATTTTTTGTACTGTCGCCTTTGCAGAAAGAATGTCAGTACCTGTTATAGTAAACATTTTTTGGTACCTTTGTTGCTCTTTTTCAGGAACAGCAGCACCAGAGAAAAAACGTAGTAAGGACTCACTAACATAACTACGATAACCGTCTAAAGCTTCGGTAGTATCTGTTGTAAACGGGTTAACCCCAGCAGTTAAAATAGTAGTCTGTAATTTAGGAAACGTATCTAACTCGTTAACTAAACGATCAGTAGCACCGGCAGCAAAGGCTAAAAACGGTATGTTTCTTTGCTCCGATTTAAACTTAGGTACTGAACCCTCTGCAGTAACGCTAGGTGCCTCTATTAACCCTATTTCACTAGGTAAAGACCATTTATTGTTCTTAAAAACTTTAGCACCTTTTGTAGCCAACAAAAGCACTTCACCTGTTTCGGCATCTTGGTAGCTTTCGTTTTTAGAGTCCTCTCCACGCATAGCAGAAAGAGCTTCTAGAGGTTTATCGGTATATAAACCGTCTTTAATATCTTGAATTAGTTCATCAGGTGCGTTATAACTTCTGGCCCTGTTTACTAATACCGCGTTAGCTGCCTTTTCATTTTGTTTTTCAAGACTAGTAATAGACTTAGCTTCTGCAACGGACCTAACAACATTAATTAAACCTTCAGGATCTTCAGAAAATACTTCAATAAAGTTAGCATCAAAACCCATACCTTCGGCAGCTGTTGCTGCTTGAGCTGTTTGCTCTGCTTTAAGTTGTTTAGCTTGTTCGGCCTCTAAAACAGTTTGTCGCATGGACTCAAGTTGCTGTGGGTTTGCTGTTTCAGCGGTCTCGGCTAAATTCCCTAGCCCCTGCACGGCATTAGCTCTATTAATAATGTTTGTTCTTAAACCTTCTATATTAGTTAACTCTTTTTGTTGTTGTGTTAATTTCCTAGCCGCTTCCTCGTACTTTATAGCGTTTGGTATGTCGCCTTGTTGACGGTAAACCTTAGCTAAACCAGCAAGACCTTCAGGGGTATTAGTATCAATACCAGCTAACTGTTGCTTCAGTGCCTGAGCTTGTTCAAACTTTCTTCGTTGAGCGGGAGCAGCGCCTAACTGTTGAGCAGCAGTAAACAGTCCTTGCTGGTATGAAGGCTGTAACATACTCTGTAAAAATGCTTGTGAAAACTTAGCCATTTTAGCCTCCTATTGCTCTTCTAATTAACTCTTCTATTAAACCTTCTCCTGTACCTGCCGGTTGAAGCACTGGCTGTAACGATTGTGATAACAATCCTGAACCAATCTGACCCATAAGGTTAGCCTGACCGATACCAGACGACAGTAAAGCTTCAAGACCGCTCATTTCCGCTTCCCCGAATAAACCTGCGCCTTCTAACTGCCCTCTTTGCTGTAGTTGCGCTGTAGTCATTGCCGGTTGAGTAGCGGCTATAAGTTGTGCTTGAGGTACATAACCAGCACCAAGGAACTGTTGACCTAACCCTGCTTGTTGCATCTGTTCTGCTTGAGCTTGTTGCATAGATCCTAGTATAGCCCTATTACGTGCTTCTTCTTGAGCAGTAGCCATAGCAAGTTGCTCAGGAGTAGCACCACCGTAGGCTGCTGAGCTTACCCCAAGACGCCCTTGCCCTGCTAGACGTTCTTCTAGTGCTAGGCGTTGACGCTCCTCTTCAGGACGCTGTGCTGCTCTCATGCGCTCAAAGATAGCCTGTTCACGTTCTGTTGTGGGCATTTGAGCTTGTCCAAAGAAGTCACCAGCACCGCCTAGAAGTTGATTCTGTAATGCTTGTTCCTGCGGAGACACAGACATAGTAGTTCCGCCTCGTGGATCAACACCAAACATACCACCAGTAGCCGAAGTAACAGTAAAGGGTCTGAACTCTGTCTGACTTAAACCCTGACTTGCAATACCAGAAGCCTCTCGTCTAGCACGTTCACCAATATCCCCCAAGCGATCATAAGCGCGTTCTGCTAACAAAGCGCCAGCACCTGTGCCTAAAGCTTGTTGGACTCCGGTGTTGCCTAGAAAGCTACCTATGTTGCCAAGCCCTCCAAGGATATTTTGGAACACACCGCCACCAGAAACATCATTGATAAGATCATCAATGCTTTCTGATGAATATTGTGAATAGTCTATGCCGGGAGTACCTATAGTTGCATTACCAAGCATTCCCATAATTTCATCTGTGCCGATGGTAGCCATTATTATCTCCGATTAAATCGTCTTACCTATTAGTGCTAGTAGGTTTATTTCTTGAAGTGATAACGCAAAGCCGTTAATGTCAGATTCAAGACCGACAACAACACTTGTTCCGTTCCCTACTGCATTAAGACTGCGTTGGTTAGTTAGTTCACCACCAGTAAACTCTGATAGCGGTACTGAGTTAGCGCCAAACTCATTGACGTTATAAAAAGCAGGTTGTTGATTACCTACTGTAAATTCCGTTGTGCTAAAGCTAGTACCAAAGTCATAGGCAAACTTCATAAATACCGTAGCACTGTTAGCGCCTACCAGTGTTGGTTTAATCTTCTTAAGAATCTTTAAACGAGAAGGATCTCCAAATGTCAAAC
>Ga0206130_10008821_pt1 | contig 10718 bp, 17 predicted proteins | sample Helgoland_Spring_9_FD_148637 | JGI IMG/M metagenome (GOLD analysis project Ga0206130, IMG submission 148637) | Pelagic subsurface seawater microbial communities from Kabeltonne, Helgoland, North Sea - Helgoland_Spring_Bloom_20160512_1 | ecosystem: Environmental > Aquatic > Marine > Epipelagic ...
AAACAAGAGTTTATAAGTTGTTATATTAGAGCTATGACAAAAGAATATCTAAACCCTATGCCGAGAAAATATTATTATGAAGTTGCCGAAGATTATTATTATACTTTTATTAATCCATTAGGCAAAAATGAGAAATCCTATAAATAGCCACTAAACGACAATTAGTGGCAAAATATAGTTACGCATAACGGTTAGTATATGAAATGTGGAGCGAAGCGTATGTTTCCTTAGCGACTGTTAACGCACGTTTTAATGTGCGGAATATTAAAAACTTAAAAATACAATGGAACAAATAACAGAAGAAGAAAGAAACTTATTATTTAATAAGTGGGTAGGTAAAGATAAGCTGATACTACTTAATGAAATAATAGATGGGGATAACTACAAGGAAAGGGTGGTTTATGAAATAGCAGAATCTATTTGGGAGAACGGATTAGACTTGAAGTTAAAGCTATTAAGAGACACAACAATTAACGAACAAATAGAGGGGGATTAATATGCACGATATTGAGTATGATAAAATGATGTGCTTAAATTACGATAAAATAGATTTATCTAACTATGATGAGCGAATAAAACATACGGAATTTATATTAAAAAAATCTCCAACTTTAAAGCTAAGGGAAATAATATTAAGTGAGGATAATATAATTGAATTTGTTTTCAATCTTTTTAATGTTGAAAGAGACGATGTAAGTAGGAAGCACGAACAAGTATATAGCAGAATGTTATGCTCATATTTGTTTTATAGACAGCAAGGTTTAACTTTGTCTAAAATATCTAGTAAGTTTACTAAGAGGTACGGGTTAAAGCACGATACAGTATTACATTATTTAAAGTCAGTTAGCAAGGAAAGGATAATATACAATCCTAAATTAAGCAAAATGATGAATGCACTCAATAGGAGGCTGAATATAAATGATAGCTTCCAGTACACTGTAAGTAAATATAAATACAAATAAACGGAAATGAATTACGAATTAACATTAACGACACACGAAAAGAGGACTGCGGAACTCTTTGGAGATATAGATACCCTAGAACTTCATACCGTTCCTATTGAAACGTTAGAGGCTATGAAGAACCATTACCTTGTATCACTATCATATTTAGGGGAACTCAAAACCACTAGGGGAAATGCTTTAAACGAATCTAAAACAGCCTTAAAAATAATCCTAACCGAAAAGAAAATAGAACACTTAAAGGACTTAACGGGTTCTGATAAAGCTAGAATAGCTACGTTATACGCAGAAAGAGATTGCGAGACAGAAATTAAAGGCATAGCTATACTAGAAAACGAATACAAAGAAGTAAGCAATAGGTATTCTGTATATGATACTATTATACGCTCTCTTACGCAGACAATAAGCGTAGTTAAGAATGAAATACAATCACAGCAATTTATAAAAGGGAAATAAGATTATGGATTTTATAGGTAAGTATTGGTTAGATTACTATAAAATAAGACACTCTAAGCCATTTTATAACGGCTCTTTAAAGGTGGGTTATCCAATAAACATAAAAGACATAATAAACAGCGACCTAAAACGGGTTATTCCAGAATCATTAGGAATATACCACTTATTTAAAGATGGTGAGTTAGTTTATATAGGTATGAGTAAGTGTATAAAAAAAAGAATATCAGAACATTACGATAATAATGACATTGACTTTAATGAGGTATTATGGTTCTGCGCTGAAATTGCAAATAAAAACATAAAAGATATATTTAGAATAGAGAGGCTAATGATTATAAAGCATAAACCTAAATTTAATACAGCATACCTATAATGATTCCCGCCACAGAAAGAGAATATAACTACTTCAAACGCAACGGACATTGCTTTGATTTAGGCTCATTAGCATACAATGAACTAACAACCGAAGGTAAGATACCAAAGAAAGCTAAAGACCCGTCAAAAGGCTTGGAATACGCTAAAGACTCACTCGTAGAGGTATATGAGATAGATAAAGAATTAGCCAACGAACAAATGACTAAATACTGGCAAGACAGAATAGATAATATAGATGAATTAGTTAACAGAGCGATTAAGTTAAAAGGGAGTAGCGTGTTAAGGGATGCTGTATTTATCTATTTCAAGCGATATATAGTTAATGAATATTTTAAAACATTATAATGAAATCAGATAACGACTTATTTAAAATAGGGGCTAGATTAGCTCTACACGGACAAAGCTTCATAGAAGTGTTAGATGATATAAAAGGCACTAAGCTGTACAATAAGAAGCCTAAGATGCTACTCAATCAGTTAATGAAAGAGTTAGAGAAGGATGTAAGTATAAGTGGTGTATTTACAGAAGGTCAAGATGTAATTACTAATTTATCACAAAAGATTGATAAAATAGTTGATAAGGAATTAGATGACACTATATTTGAGTTGAAGGATGGTAAGTAAAAAGAAACCCTGTAAAGACCCTAACAACACAGAAGAGGGTAAGATGTGTTATTACTTTACTAAAAAATTTGGTTGTGCCTCGTGCAGCGCTAAATACAAGCCTAAGACAAAAACTAAGAAGGTAAAACAGAAGATTAAGCAAGTTAGTTCTAAAAGAGCTAGGATGAATCAGGCTTATTCTGTTATGAGAAAGTTGTTTTTAAAGGATAAGACTTGTGAATTTCCTAGTTGTTCCCGCAAACACACAGAGGATAATCAACTAACCATACACCACAAGAGAGGAAGAAACGGAGAAAGATTACTAGATACAACCTATTGGATGGCTGTATGTATGGAACATCATAAATACATAGAAGAACACCGAGAAGAAAGTTTCAAGAAGGGTTGGTTAATAAATAGAAATAAAGAGATATGACATATAGTTTCAGTAGAATAAGTTCGTTTCATAATTGCCCTAGTGGATGGTTTATTTTTATTTATATTTGTATAGTAGAGTTACGGCTACTTTTAAATATTTTTACAAAGCCCTGTCAAGAGTAGAGTCCGTAACCTCGAAATTGATGGGGTTTATTTTTATGCAAGAGTTTACAAAAGAAGAATTAAAAAACGAAGAGTGGAGAGATGTAGTTGGATACGAAGGATTGTATCTGGTTAGTGATTTAGGGAGAGTAAAAAGCAGTTACATTGTTAGTAGGGCTAAAGATGGAATCATTAAAATGGGGAGCGATAAGAATGGGTATTGCAGTTTCGCTTTATGGAAAGACAAATCACAAATTACCAAGAATGGACATCGTGTAGTCGCTAAAGCATTTTTACCTAATCCAAAAAACAAACCGTGCGTGAATCATATAGATGGTGATAAAAGGAATAATCGAACAACCAACCTAGAATGGGTTACATATAAAGAAAATTCCCGACACGCGATTGAAACTGGTCTGTATAGACACCCTGAAATGAAGAAGGGGTACGACTCGCCACACAGTAAAGAGGTGTATCAGCTTACGGTAGAGGGTGTTTTTATAAAAGCGTTTGGTTCATCTATCGAGGCGGCTATAAGTTTATTTGGAGATATTAATAGAGGCTCTATTATACGCAAATGCTGTAGAGATAAATCAAGTTCTTATAAGGGTTTTCTATGGAGATACCCTAAAGACGTTAATAAAGATGCGATTTCAAAACATAAAAGAATAATACAACAGTTTTCTTTAGAGGGGATTCTTATTAAAGAGTATACTGGTACTAGTGCAGCCCAAAAAGCCACTGGAGTCTTGGCTACTGGTATAGGGAACAATGCAAACGGGAGGACAAATACCGCTGGGGGGTTTGTCTGGAAATATAAATATGATTACAATTCAATATGAAAGAAACAATATATTCTTGGAGTAGGGTTAACTATACTTGTTTAGCCGCTTGGTATCAAAATTATGTACTAGAAAAGAAGGGTGAGGACAACATCTGGAATGTCGGAGGTTTATTCGAGCATAACCTAATGGAACACGCAGCTAAAGGCGCAATGACACAAGAGGATTGCCTAGAAGCTGTTAAGAATACTTGGTACGATGCTGTTGATGGATTAGACAACCCATTTGGGTACTACGGTAAAGAAGGTAATTACATTGAAGCCGCTGAACATTACTACAACAAAACACTTCCGTTCTTCACTAAGGAGAATACTAATTGGTTATTAGGTAAAACAGTTTCAGTAGAAGAGCATTTAGAATTTACCCTTCCTTCGGGCAAAAAATTTCAAGGCTTTGTAGATAGAGTAAGTGTTGATAGTGATGGAAAGAGCAACCTAGCCATCAGAGATTATAAAATAAGCAAACGCTTTACAAGAAAAAACGTAAAAGAAAAGGCTAGACAGCTATACATTTACGCTTATGGCTATCATCAGAAACACGGAGTATATCCAGAGCAATTAGTTTTTGAGTTCTTTCAATTTTGGGACAAACCAAAGGTTATTAAGTTCAAGAAAACTGATATGGATGAGGCTATTGAGTTTGCTGAAAGTAGAATAAGAGAGATTGAAGGTAGATTAAAGGTAGAGAGAATGGGTATGAAGGGAATGTTTAACCCTGACTATAAAGAACTATTAGATGATAACGGAGAGCGTAATATGTTCTGTAAGTCTGTCTGTGGGTATCGTAATGTCTGTCCTTTCATAGACGGAAACCACCTCAAAATGTTTAAAACAAAAGAGTTACAAGATATAGAAATAAAAAAATAGAGTATATTCGTAAAAACTAAAATCAAATGTTATGAGTAAGTGGTTTAAATATGACACTAAAATAGATAGACTTTTAGGTTTTGGTAGGTCTGATTGGAGTCAAATGGCAAGAGAAATACTAGGAGATGTAGAGTATAGTAAAGTAGATGCTCTAAGGAAGTATATTAAGAGGAGGAGTAAGAAAGAAACTGAAGTAACCAACACCTCAACAACTAAATCAAATGAATATTCAACACCGTTTCAATTATCCGCTTGGGATGAGGATGGTACTATAATGGATATTGATAAATACTGTGAACATCACGGCTTACCAAGAGAAGATATTACTTCTTATAAGCTGATTACGCATAGTAAAAATCCCTTCTATAATACTGTATTTAAGGAGATTAAGGGTGTAATAGACGAATCATTTGATTTATCTGGAGCAATAGAGGATGCACTGACCTCGCTCAATATATCTGTTAGTAATAAGTTAAGCAGAACTCCTAGTAATAAAGTTGGAGATGAGGTTACTAGACTTATATATACAGATACCCATATAGCAATGGATACTGACAGCGAAGGAACATCAATGTATCCTACCGTATGGAATAGAGAGTCTATATTAGAAACATTTGAATTAATGTGCGCTCATACCATAGCGAATAGAAACGGTACTACATTATATATAGATGATTTAGGCGACTTTTTAGACGGATGGAATGGAGAGACGACACGGAAAAGTCATCCCCTTCCGCAGAATATGAATAACAAAGAAGCGTTTTCACTAGGATTAGAAGTTAAAATGCTTATGCTTGAAAGACTAACCCCATACTTCAATGAAATAGTATGTACTAACGTATGCAACGATAATCACGCTGGAGATTTCGCTTCTATACTTAATCATTCTTTTATGATGTTAGCGCACTCTAAATATGAGAATGTAATTATAAGAAACTATAATAAGTTTATAGAGCATTACTATATAGGTAAACACGCTATTGTTTTAACTCACGGTAAGGATAAGAAGTCTTTGAAGTTTGGTTTCAAGCCTAAGCTAGACCCTGTTCAAATAGAAAAGATTGAGGTTTACTTAAAGCATAATGAGCATGGCAGTGTACATAAAGAGGCAGAGTTTATAGAGTTTAGTAAGGGAGATTCGCATTTAATGCTTTTTGATTATTCTTCAGCGCAAGATTTTTTTTACTTCAATTACCCTGCAATATCGCCTAGCTCAGAATGGGTGCAAAGCAATTTTAAGAAAGGACAAAGAGGATTTGTAATTCAGTTATTTAATTCAGAAGAAATAAATAAAACTATAATACCAATATTATTATGAAGCAGTGTAGTAAATGTAAGGAGGTTAAAAGTATTATACTAAAAATGATAGAGATTATTACACTAAAATAAAAAGACAATGAAGAAATACACAGCAGAAGTAGCAACGGGAATACTAATGATTATTATGTTTGCAATTATATTTTTAGGATTATGAAAGAAAAATTTATTATAGCAAATATTGCCTAATGGAGTAATACCGCACTCTAAGTATAGACCTGATAATAAATAACCCCCCTTTTATATTGCGGAAATTAAATACAGAAAAGAACATAATATTAAAACAGATGAGTAAAGACCCAAACGTAGAAAGCGTAATAGAGCTTATTAAAGCTCGTTCTGAGAAAGGATTAAAGGAATACGGTACTGACACCACCAGACAAGATTATAACGCCTTAGATTGGCTTAATGAAGCTCAAGCAGAGGCATTAGATTTAGCCATTTACTTAGAGGTAATAAAGAAAGACTATGTTAAGTTTAAGGAGTTGATTAAGTCTACGCCTAATGATAAGATTTTGGGCGGTAAGATAAGGAAGATATATGGGTGATTAACTTGGTTAGGGGGTTATTTTTTTTGTCACAATTATATGATAAATTTGTGACGAGATTCCGTATTTATAGGAACGTGTTTTATGGAATAGGAGTAACCAACCTATAAAGAAGTTCGAGGTCTGTTTAATCAGTTAATTCGTAAGAGTACATAAACCCATCTCTAGTCACCCCATTTCGTTTTATGCAACCACACACAGTTCCTCCGCTATACCCCATTTCCCTTTCACATTCAGCCGCACTACCAAACTCTTTAATAAACACACCATCACTGAACTGATACACCGTCTTAGACCTATTGTGTTTATACCCTGATTTACCTAACCAACTTGGGGGCTTACGGTTTAACCCGTTATCTATAGCGTGTTTTATTTGCTCGGACTGCGTGTACCATTCTAGATTTGATATATGGTTATTAGTTTTATTACCGTCTATATGATTTACTGTTTCTTTTTTTTCTGGGTTTGGAATAAAACCTAAAGCCACTAGTCTATGTACGGAGATTTGAACAGATTTATTGCCGACCCTTAACGTTACAAACAAATAACCACTATTCCAATACGATTGCTTAAGCTCTTTTCTTGATTTCGTTGAGAATATGCGCCCGTCATCATAGATTAAATATCCTTTATAGAGTTCTGTGTAATTTCCCTTCAGCGGGGTATATGATTTATCTATGTTACGACAATCCTTACAGGTTGAGTTCCTTATACCATTAGCTTTGTTTTTCCAATGAAAACTAGAATCAACCTTCTTTATTTTACATTTGTTACATTTTTTCATATAACAAAGATAATAAAAAATATCTATATGTGGGCTACCAATTAAATCAGCTCCAGATGCGGCATATCGAGAAACCTTTGGTCATAGACTAATGTTCCGTCCATATCCCAATTAGCGCCACTCCTAGTTCTGTGTGTTATTTCACATTCGTTCAATAAATGCTTACCGCAAGCAGTGAATACGCCCACTAAATACATTAAGTGGTTCTTATCAAACGCCAAATCCTTTCTATTTGGTACTGCCGCAATAAAATCAAATGCTAAAGAGGGTGAGTAGTTATGCTTACCCTTCTTATTAATTCCATCTATCTTTGACTTACCTTCATTAAACAGCTTTTGCTGGCGCTCTACGGTTCTTTCTCCTTCTATAATGGTAAAGTCTACTTGAGATACTTTAAGCGCCATATCAATTATCTTCTGCAAGTCTGGGTGCAGTGTATTATAATTATCCTTACTTCTCTTTCCTAGTTTAAAACTCATAATAATTCTTTTTTCCATTCAGAAGGCAATGACTTATCCGCAAATTTAAAGCCGTTCTTCTTGCTCCAAATAGCGTATGTAGTCTTACTACCTTTTATTATTTTCTTTTGGCTATCCCCGAATATAAATCGTATATCTAAATCAGGGTTCTGTTTCTTTACAGCGAGCATCTTCCTGCGGTCACTAGAATCTAAAAAACCTTTTACCTCTATTATCATAGTAGTACCATCTTTCTTCTCTAAAATAAAGTCAGGACAATACTTATGGTCTATAACGTAACTTATCTTTTCGGTTTCATACCCAAAGTCTACACTCCTTGCTTTAAGGTTCTTTGCAAACTCACGCTCTAAATTAGAACGGTAAGGGTCTTTATTACTTCGTTTTCCTTTTCCACCTTTACTTCTTCTGCCTCTTGCCATTATGTAAAGATACTATTTTTATGCACGAAACTCTTCTTGCTTATCTGGAGTAATGCCGAATTTTAGAAGTCTAGCTAAATATGCAGCTTCAGTATCATACTCTTCGCAAGTCCAATATGAATCCTCAAATGTGGTTAGTTGATATAAGGCACTATCAAAGTAGTGAGATGGGAAACCATCATCGAAGAAGATTAACCATTTATTTTCAGTTGTTGTTATGTTTACTATAGCCATAATTTTATTTTTATGCACGAAACTCTTCTTGCTTTAGGTTTTCTTTAGCCCAAGCATTAAATGTTTTATTGTCTCCAATTATTTCAACGTTAGCATCTGATGTTGATTGCTTTCCCTCATAGCCTTCTAAAGTGCTATTGTCGTTTAAAATAATAGTTCTGCCGCTTGTCCAGACGTTATCGGCTGGCGTTGTTCCGTTTGTTTTTATGTATCCGTAATAGTTCATAGTTTTATTTTAATGTGGTACCCATGCGCTTGGCAGGGTGAAGTTGTTTAAAGCAAAATCAATAGCATTGCCGCTTGAATCTACCGCTATACTATCTGTGCCTGATTCGTCTAATCTTAAATAAAATTTCGGAGATGCTATTACGTTTGTCGCTAAATCTCCAGAACCGCTATTATAAAATGCAGATAGTTCCGATGGCGTAGCTTGATGATTGTCATAGTAAGCGATTTCATCTAAAATAACTGGCGACTTGTAATTGTTGTTAGACGCATAACCTATTCTTGTAGTGTTTGGCATTGTCCCATAGCCACCCGCGCCTCTATTAGATAAGGTCACGCCATTTAGATTGCATATGAATCCAGTTGACCCTGAGTTCGTTTTCAATCCAGTAATAGCAACGTGATTCCATTGATTTGCGGTAGGCTGTGTTTGAGCGCCAAACCCAATGCTATTAGATGAGAAATTAACTGTTATTCCAGAGTAAAGTCCCCTAGAACTATTAGCAGTACCAATTACCATACTTTGACCAATTGTAGACTTCAAATTGATAAAATGCAAAAAAGTATTAATGTCGCCTTGTAGATAAAACCAAAACGATATTGTAAAATAATTACTTGTATCATATAAAGTATTGTCGTTTGAATCGCTCAAATGGTCGTTTACCCCGTCAAAGTCCAAAGCATTACCAAAGGAAAAAGAGGGTGTTCCTGATTCTATTCTTATATATTTCATTAAGCTAAGTTTCTAATTCCTGTTAATAAAATACTTAAATTCTCGCAGCTTGAATTACTTGAAACTGTTATTTCTACGTTGTCCCCAATTGATACAGCGTTGTCTGTTGTATATCCGTAGTATTGCATAGTCTCCTTTTAATTTAAAATGAACCAATCACTACTTAATGACTGAGTTTCTTTTAGCCTATCTGATGAATAGCTAAAATGTTTAATAATATAATACTTATTTTCTGTAGGATGTTTTGTTGGGTTACTCCAATTATCACCTTTAAAGTAACCTTCTGATAAAGGTACGGTTTCATCATAATCTTTACATTCATCTGGTTAAATACCCCCATCTGTAATTGCCCAACCTTTTCCAACTAAACTTGCCCTTGCTGTTGAACTTGCTGCCGTATATTTAGCCGTTCCAAAACTTATATTTATTGGAGTTTGGACTGGTCTAGAATCCCAACCATTATAGATAGCATCTAGGTTAGCTGCGCTAAAGGTAGAAGGAGTTTTAGTGCCCATAAAATTTACAAAATCCGTGACATTCGAAACATTCCAACTTCCTAAATTTTGGTCAAATGCTGGTGCATTATCAAACATCCAAAACATATTAGTAACGCTACTTACATCCCACCCACCTATATTACTGTTGAAATTATTGCAACGGCGAAACATTTGACTCATATTTAACGCACTTGTAGGAGTCCAACTTGATATATTACCATTGAAATTAGTACATTGCTGAAACATCCGTTCAAATGTGGTAACGTTGCTAACATTCCAAGAATTTAAATTTTGATTAAATGAAGAGCAACCAAAAAACATATATCTAGTATCCGTTGCACTAGCCATATTCCAAGAATCCAAAGGCTGGTTAAAAGAAGAGGCGCCATTAAACATACTTACGAAAAAAGTAACGTTGGAGACATCCCAGCTGGTAATATTACCGTTAAACGAAGAGCAATTGAAGAATGTTCCATTGAGATTAGTCATATTACTGACATCCCAATTATTCATATCTACATTCAAACTGGAACAACCATTAAAAGTATTGGGTAAAGATGTAAGAGTTCCTAAATTTGGAGCATCAGTAAAGCCACCCGTAAAATTGGCGCATCCACGAAACGAACTAGTCATGAACTCAAAAACATTATCTCCCCATTGGTCAATTGTAATGAGTTTTAATTTGTCTCCGCCATTATTAAAATAAAACCCGCCAAATGAACCAGATATAGTTATTTGATATGTTCCACCGCTTGCGTATGTATGTGAAACGTTTCCTGCTGCTGCTGCGCTAAGATTTCCATCACCCCAATCAATAGATGCCGAATAAGTTCCAGTAG
>Ga0206130_10008832_pt1 | contig 10707 bp, 6 predicted proteins | sample Helgoland_Spring_9_FD_148637 | JGI IMG/M metagenome (GOLD analysis project Ga0206130, IMG submission 148637) | Pelagic subsurface seawater microbial communities from Kabeltonne, Helgoland, North Sea - Helgoland_Spring_Bloom_20160512_1 | ecosystem: Environmental > Aquatic > Marine > Epipelagic ...
ACTGATTAGGAGTATACCATTCCTCGCTGCAATACCGAAGAGGCTTATAAAACCAATAGTGGATGCTATGGTAACGATGCCCGAAGTAAAGTAAACAATAAAGATACCGCCGATCAATGCCAAGGGTAGATTGAGCAAGACAATACCTGCTAATCGAAGGGTGTTGAATTCCATGTAAAGCAACAGAAATATAATGATAAGTGCCCCTATTGAGCTAATCAAGAGTAGGCGTGTAGCGCGTGCTTCACTTTCAAATTGACCACCATATACGATCCGATAATTTTCAGGAAGATTAATGCCTTGTTTTATTGATTCTTGAATGTCATTAACTACACTTCGAAGGTCACGTCCAGCAACATTTGCAGAAACCACTATTTTCCGTTGGACATTTTCTCTTTCTACAGAAAAAGGACTATCAGAAATACCGATGCTTGCTACATAGTGCAAGGGTATTTTTTGTCCATCTCCAGCATCAATTAGCGTATTTTTTATTGATTCTGCATCCTTTCTATTTGATTCATTATACCGAAGGACAAGGTCAAAGCTTTTCTGCCCTTCATAGATTTGCCCAAGTTTTTCTCCTGCAAAGGCAACATCGATATGATCCATAAAGTCTCCGAGTTTGATACCGTATTTAGCTAACATGATTCGATTTGGAACAATGCTAAGTTGTTGCACATCTATTTGCTGCGCCACATTTACATCCGCTAGACCGGGGACTTGATCAATCTGCTGTTTGATTTGGTTGCCCAAGGTGAATAATTGATTTAGGTCTGTGCCAAAAACTTTTATAGCAATGTTTGCTCTTGTCCCCGATAGCATATGATCTATTCGATGGGCAATTGGTTGACCTATAGTGATGTTTGCGCCGGCTACAATGGCTAGGCGATCACGAACATCTTCTAAAAAATCTGCTTCATTACGTTCTTGTAAAGTAAATGGTACGTCTATCTCAGAGGCGTTGATTCCCTGTGCGTGTTCGTCAAGCTCCGCTCGCCCAGTTCTTCTGGAGGTTTGATCTACTTCAGGTATCTCTAGCAAGATATCTTCAACCAATCTAGCTGTTCTATTTGATTCTTCCAGAGCAGTACCCGGAGGCGTTATAACGCTGATAACAAGAGAGCCTTCATTGAATTCAGGCAAAAAACTGCGCCCTAGACCTGTCATTAACCAAATTGATACGACAAATAAAAGCAATGCTGCCACTACAGGTAATTGGGGCAACTTTAAAATTCGAGTAAGCATTTTTTTATACGCTTTTGATAAGCTTCGCTCAATAAAAGATCCTTCTGCCTGCTTTGCAAGGCGTTTTTGATCTGTAAGTAAATAACTGCTGAGTACAGGAGTTAAGGTAACAGCAACGAATAGAGAGGTGAAAATAGCCACAATAAATGAAATCCCTAAAGGCTGTAGTAGTCTTCCCTCCATTCCACTTAAAAAGAACAATGGAATGAATGCTGCTATTATTATCAAGGTTGCTATTAAGATTGAATTCCGAATTTCACTGGAGGCTTCAAATATAATCTCTAGGGAAGAGGACCGTTCTTTGGCAGACTTTTGGGTGTTTTCTCGAAGTCTTTTAAATATATTCTCTACATCAATGATAGCATCATCCACTAAGGCACCGATTGCGATAGCCATCCCTCCAAGACTCATGGTATTGATAGTGAAGCCAAATAACTTGAGCACGATAATCGTCACGAGTAAAGATACAGGTATTGCTATTAGTGATATGGCGGTAGTCCTCCAGTTTAGAAGGAACAAGAATAAGATTATAGCCACAAAAAGTGCGCCTTCTAGTAAGGTGCGTTGAAGATTATCAATTGAGGCTTGAATAAAATTGGATTGTCTGAAAATATGGGTGTTTAGCTCAACGCCATCCGGTAATTGTTCTCTTACAGCGGCCATTGATTCATCAATGTCTGCTGTGATTTTTAAGGTATTGGCATTAGGTTGTTTCATCAGGGTGAGGATCACGGAAGGACTTCCTTTTACGGCAGCATCTCCAATTTTGGGGGCGGCACCTATTTTTACCTCAGCGACATCTGAAATCAGAATAGCTTGCTTATTCACTTTTTTGATGAGGGTAAGTCCTATTTCATCTAAAGAGTTTGTTCTTCCTTCTCCTTGTATAATATATTGGGTACCGTATTGATTGATAAAACCTCCAGATGTATTCTTTGATGATGCCGATACAGCTTCTTCAAGTTCTTTCAATGAAACACCAAAGTATTTCATTTTTTCTGGAGAGGCCAATATCTGATATTCTTTATAGTCTCCTCCAATAACCATCACATTTGCAATGCCTCCGATGGCAAGTAATTGGGGTCTTAAGTTCCAATCTGCTATGGATCTAAGTTCGATAGGCTTTACCTGGTCAGAACTTAAACTCATTAGCATAATCTCTCCCATGATCGAAGATATAGGAGCTAGCATTGGACGTTCTATTCCTTTAGGTAGTTTACCTTCTGTAGTTGCAAGCTTCTCTGCAACGATTTGACGTGCCTTGAAAATATCTGTTCCCCATTCAAATTCTGCCCAGACTATTGATATACCCATTGCTGAGGATGATCGGATTCGGCGAATATTTGAAGCTCCGTTGAGCGCGGATTCTATTGGGAAGCTAACTAGTTTTTCAACTTCCTCTGTTGCTAATCCGTGGGCTTCAGTTAAAATGGTTACAGTAGGCGCTGTTAGGTCTGGAAAAACATCTACATCCATGTCTGAAGCTATATAGCTTCCAGTGACCATAATAGAAATAAATGTCGCCAGTACAATAAGGCGATTATTTAATGAAAATGCTATGATTTTGTTCAACATCGTTTTTCTTTTAAATAGAAACCTTGAGTCACCCTCCTTAAAGGAATTCGGCTGTATAGTAAAAAAAATCATTACCTAAGATTGTATCTGAATCTTAGGCAATGATTGATGGCATTACTTTTTTCTAAACCTAAATAGAATAAAGCCTAGAAGGACTGCACCTAAGAGAATGTACAAAAATGAACTACTTCCTTTTTCTTTCTCATCATTGTGCTCATGTCCATCCTCATGGTTGTGCGCTGCTCCATCACCGTGACTATGTCCATGTCCGACTTCAAAAGTTAATGTTGCCCAGTTAGACTCATGCGTTAATCCTTCTTCTTCTATTTGTTCCATATGGATGGTTCTCAAGTACCATTGGCCCTCAGCATCAAGATTCATGGTAACAAGACCTTCTCCGTCTGTTCGGAGTTCTGTTGCGTCATGGCTATGTCCTTCTGCTTCATGATCGTGGTCGTGATCATGCTCATGCTCATGTCCTTCGGAACCCATATAAACGAGTTGATCAACAAGAGGCGCACCATCTCGGAGTAGTTTGACTTGTAGTTTGTCGCCTGCATGTAGTGCATATGGATTTGCTAATGGCACGAATTCAATTGGATACCCTAATACGGTTTGCCAATCGTCTGTTGTTTTTTCACCGACTTGGAAGATCGTTTTTACATGTTTTGAATATTTTTCAACTGCACTCTGATCGAGCGCATTATTTTCTTCTCTCCAACTAAGCATATCTAACACGCCATCATGCACTAGGTACGCATTAAAATCTTCAGCGCTTAACTCGATATTACTTGGATTGGTCGAAACTCCTGCTACCCAGGTGCCAGATTCACCTGTCGTAAAGTTTAGGATGGTTATATCATTCATTTCAGACCACTGACTGCTGTCCGGATTGGACTCAATACCATTTCCTATAAGACGAACATCGTTCATTCGAGAACGGTCAATAACATTTTCACTTTTATCAAAGGTGCCATTGAATAATTTGATCGTTGAAGGTGTGTTGGGTTGCAGGAAATAGGTGCCCATTTTTAGGAACATATCATGGCTGCTGAAAATCAAAAAAGCTGCTGCTAAGACGATGAATTTTTTCATAATGACTAGTTTTACATTAAAGTGAAGAGTTTTGATTATTAATAGGATGATTTACTCATCCAATAGCTAAGTTCTAAGGAATTAATATTGTAGCTATAAAGCGCGTCAATATATAGACGTTTAATTTCGATGACCTGCTCCAAGCTGTCTAGATACTCCAGATATCCAATGATTCCTTCTCTATATGCCTGTTGGTTTAAGGTACTTTGTTTATCTATCAAAGGGATGAGGTATTCTTGAAGATGGTCCATCGTTTTCATCTCTTGTTCCATCCTGTAGTGTAAGTCCATTTTTCTGCGTTCTAGGTTTTGCTGCTCACCGGCTATATTTGCCTCTTGAACTTTTACCTGGATATTTGCGGCATCAATACGGCCTTTGTACGATTTCTTAAAGAGCGGTACATTTACACCTGCCTGAAAGGCGAATAAGGGAAATACACCGAATGAGTTTTGAAGCTTCACTCCCGAATTTATCTGAGGTAATAGCTGTGCTTCTTGAACTTCTACAGCATTGATAGCTAAATCTCTTTTTGCTTTTAATAAGTCTAAATGTACATTTTCATTTAATGGGCTGTCCGAAGCTGATTTTTTTGATATACTTAGTTCTTGAGCAGGTTCGTACAGTGTATCAGAGGATATCCATTGATTGAATAAGCTGCGGTTGATTGTATATGCATCTTCATTTTGCTGCTGTTTTAGTAGTGCCTGGCTAAGCCTTGTTTCTGCAGCAAGTTGAGCTGAAATTCCAATCTCACCTAATTCAAATCGAGTCTTACTAGCTACTAAAAAATCCGTATAAAGTTCGACGTTTTCGCTTTGTAGTGTTTTAAGTGCTTTTAAATAAAGCAGTTTATAGTGAATTTGTCCAACTTGAAAAGAGAGGTCTTGCAAGCTTAAGTTTGCTTGTTTTTCGGCAACTTCGGCACCCTGTTTGTAATACCTTTGTTGAATTTTTGAGGCCTTAGGTAAATAAAAGTTTTGTTGAATATTTAGTGAGTGGACTCCGGTCTGAAGGGATGGATTATATTCTTCACTTGAGATATAAATTTGCATAGCTTGAGCGGGGAGTCCTACTGCAGCAAGTTTATTAAATTGCTCAATAGATAGATTATCACGTTTAAGTTGCGGATAGTTTTTACTTGCCAGCTGTATAGCCTCTTCCAAGTTTATGGGCTGGAATTGTCCAGACACTGAAAAGAAGAAGGTGCTACAAAGCACAACTAAGATCCATTCCTTTATATATTCTTGTCGCATCTTTATGAGTTTAGTACTTGATTAATGGGTGTGACCATGAGAAGGAATAGCAGATGACATGGAAGCCATTTTTACCTGATAAGCCCCCTTTGTTACAATCCAGTCCTCTTCAGATATCCCAGAGAGCACTTGAATATTTATGCCATCATCTACACCTAGGCGAACTATTCTTTTTTCGTAGCTTTCCCCACTAACTTGCACATATACATAATTGGAGTTATAATCTTGGAGTAAGGCAGATTTGGGAATGACCAAGGCATCAGGAATCGGTTCTGTCAATAAGAAAATATCTACAAAAGATCCCGATACTAGATCGCCCACATTGTCTAGTTCAAATAGTATGGGCAAGAAATATTGATCTTCTTCGATGAGTTTTCCTATTGAAACTACCTTTCCATTATAATCCGAAATAGACTGCGTTTCGTTTTGGTAGGGAGTTTTGAAGTTTGCAGATTTTATGTTCGAAAGTTGAGGATAGTATTTTTGTGAGACTTCTGTTTTTAGGATTAATCGACGGTTATTCGTTATGGTAATAAGAGGATCTCCTTCTTTTACAAATTGACCATTTGATACCATCAATTTTTTCACAATACCATTCATAGAAGAGCGAACTATAGATCCGCCACTATTATATAGCTTGATCAGCTTTTCATATTCAGCCTTTGCAATTAAATAAGTTGCTTTGCGTTCCTCAAATTCTTTCTGTGCAAGTATTTCTTGCTGTATTAGTTGTTCAGCACGTTCATAGTCTAAAAGAGATTGATCCAATAGAGCTTTGGCAGATTTAAACTGCTGTTCTAGGTTGTCCGTAGAAAGATTATCACTGCTTTGAACAAAAAGTTTTTGGTCTTTTTTAACGGTCATACTTTCTTCAATAGCCTCATTTTGGAAAAAGATGATACCACTGCTTTTGGCGACGATGATCCTATCAGTTCCTTTATGTGAAAGAAGCTCTCCAGAGGCACGTATTACATCATTTATACTTCCCTTGGATACTTTGTTTACAGCAAAGTCGACCTTCCATGCTTGTTCCTTTGTGTATGAAATCTCCTCTTCATTTTCTGCTTTAGCTGGATTCGAAGTCTCTGCTTCTTTTTTATCTGGATAGACTGAAATGTTTTCAAGGCTTAATGTATCCGTTCTTTGACTTGTCTCAATGGTGAAGATGAGATTGAAATTGCCAGCAATAGTAGGTGTGAAAGTCAAGTTGTAAATACCTGCTGTTGTACTTACGGATTGCTTGTCTGATAGTGAATTTCTGTTGGTGGAACTCAATCGCACACTAGCTTGACTATTTTCAATAGGTCTTAGTGTATTTCTATCTGTGAAATGTGCTGTGAAATTGCACGTACCTCCAACAAATAATGGCTCGAATTCAACAAAAAGCTCCGTGTTTTCACTACGAAGGACATAGGAGAGGGGCTGGGCTTCATGGTGGCCGTGGTCATCATGTCCATGCGCACCATGATCATGATTTCCATGACCATGATCTCCATGCTCATGACCATGATTGCTTGGTCCCTCACAGCTATAAGTTAATATTAAAAGGCTTGATATTATTAAAAAGCAGCACAATAAATATCTCATATTGTAAAAGTCTTTTGTTGAAATTTAGTTGGTATTGTGAAATGATGAGAAGCCTGATCTTTTGGATCAGGTCAAGGCTGGCGGACCTCTGTATGTTGAATCTTGTTTAAAGAAAGCACGCTTGAATTGTTGTTTATGCCAGGGTGGATCAGGCAGAGAAGCTGCATCAACTGATAGACATACAAACTTAGTACTGAAGATGTAAAAATCGCTAGTGATAGATTTTTTTTCTGTCTTTGGGAATAAACTATTGCAGGCTTGGATTATGTGATCTTCTGTTTCTTGATCCAAATTCTGCATGCTCTCCATCAGATGATCTAAAAAGTGAAATAAACCTGAATGGAAGTGATTTTCATGGTGAACATGAACAAAATTTGTATGATGATGGTGCTTGTGCGAGTGGCTCTTCGTATTAATGAGCTTAAAAACATCTGTATAAGACACACTTTGATAGACAACTACCAGTAGATAGATGAACAACAGAATTTTGCTTTGTGTTTTCCTGCTTTTATTCACTACTATAATATAGCTATTTTGACTGTATCTTTATCGTTTTCAAGTTTATTTGTATTGAAATAATTCAAATTGATATAGCGGATCATAGATGGGATCGAATTTTCAGCCTAAGTTTTACTGAAGGGTATGCTAGGAAAATAACTTTATGGAATTAACCGAATGTACTAAAAACGAAGCATTAAATATGAAGGGAATAAACCAAAAAAAACCAAGTTAAATAACTTGGTTTTTTTACGTGGTTGACTTTTGTACCGAAGGCGGGAATCGAACCCGCACTCCCGAAGGAACTGGATTTTGAATCCAGCGCGTCTACCAATTCCGCCACTTCGGCTGCTTTGGTTAAGCGTCTGCGAATTTAAGTAAAGATTCTTGAATACGCAACAAATACCTATTTTTTAGGTAAAATAATTTGATGTTTTCGAGTGATTCTGGGCTCGTGTTTTTGTACCGGTAAGCATCGATATCTGCTTGAGCTTCTTCTAAGAAGTTCACTTTCAAATCTTTCAACTCTTTGTGGCATTCTTCGTAGCTAGTTCGATCAAAATCGAATTGAAGTTCCATGATTTTTTCATTGAAGTCCATCATCTCCATCAGAAAACTTTGGGGAAGCTTGTTTGAACCTTCTTCCCCAAGGCTATCCTCTATTTCAAGTATATACTTTAATCTTGACTCAAAATTATTAAGAATTTTATAAGCCTTATTATTGGTTACTGCTAATTGCATCACCTCATTCTGTTTTTCTGCAGACTCCATGGTATAGAAATCAGGATGGTACTTCTTGCTGTTGGCATAGAAATTTGATTTCAGAGCAGTTTCGTCTATAAAAAAAGCAGGTTCTAGGTCAAAAAACTCAAAGTAATTCATAGTCCAGTATCTTTTTACATACAACCTCTCATGAAGTCTAATCCATTTACTAGGATCATGAGTGCAAGTACAACGATTAGACCAAATACGTTTGCAACCTCCATAAACTTATCACTTGGCGGCCTTCCTGTTATGATTTCATAGATTAGGAACATAACGTGTCCTCCGTCAAGGGCTGGAATAGGCAGCAAATTCATGATTGCTAGAATCAATGATAGCGATGCTGTCAAAGTCCAGAATTTAAGCCATATCCATTTAGAGCCAAACATTTTAGTGATCGAGTAAAAGCCTCCGACACTATCTTTTAGTTTGATATCATTATTGGCAATTCTTTTGTAGGCTTTTAATTGGCTACCTAAGAAGTTGACCCCTGCATTTATCCCTGCTGGAATGGCCTCGCCAAGGCTATATTTTTTAGTCGATAGATTAAAGTATCGATCGTAGCCGTAGCTTTGGACTCCAATGTTTCCTGCACTTGTTGTGGTTAGTGTAGTTGAGCCAGGCACTCCATCTCTGATATATGACACTAAAACTTCTGTACTATCTTTTCCAGCAATAAGCGCTTTGAATTCATCGTAGTAGGAAAGTGAGATACTATCTAAGCCTGTTATACTGTCATTGGCCATAAGCCCAGCTTTTTCAGCAGGGAACCCTTCTACAACTCTTCCAATTACAAATGGCATTCTTGGACCAAATAGACTTTCATCTTTATTTTCATAAGCAGAAAGAATCTTGGAAAATTTTGGATCTATATCTATAGACTTTTCTTGGCCTTCACGTTCAACGACCATTTCAGTTGCACCATCAATAACAATTGCTTGCATCAAGAATGCATCATTGAAATTGTCAAAAGGCTCACCGTCTATACTTTTAATTTTGTCACCATGCTCAAGACCGATCTCAAGACCTAGTGAATCGGCATGAATTCCATAAATGGCATCTTGATTCGCGAGGTAACTATCGCCCCAAACGAATTTAACCATTCCGAAGATGATGAATCCAAGTATTACATTTACTGTGATACCTCCAAGCATGATAATAAGTCTTTGCCAAGCTGGCTTAGACCTAAACTCCCATTCTTTGGGTTCTTGATTCATCTGTTCTTTATCAAAACTTTCATCGATCATACCAGCAATTTTAACATAACCACCTAATGGTAGCCAGCCGATGCCGTATTCCGTATCTCCTTTTTTAAATTTAAAAAGGGAAAACCAAGGATCGAAAAACAAGTAAAATTTTTCAACTTTTGTATTGAATAGTCTTGCTGGCAAAAAATGCCCAAATTCGTGCAAAACTACGAGGATAGATAAACTTAGTATTAATTGTCCTATTGCAATAACTACTTCCATTCTTCTCTAATGCTTTTTCAGATTATTTTCTAATTAATTACCCCTAAATGCGTTAAATCAGAGATAAAAATTCGAAACAAATGTACTTTTAATTTTATGATTTATGAAATGTAAACATTCATTAATAGTTTAGAGTTTGTAATAACATAACTTTGATTCAATATGCAAGTGTTTTTCTCAAATGAACGGCAGGATAATTTCCTTATTTTAGATGAAATTGAATCTAAACACTGCATCCGTGTTCTTCGTAAAAAGGAAGGAGATGAGATCCATGTCCTTGATGGGATTGGAGGATTTTTTAAGGCTATTGTATTTGATGCAAATAAAAATAGGACTGTAGTAGAGATCGTCGAAGAAATACAGCAAAAGACTTTTCCTGGTATGCAAACTACAATTGCTATTGCTCCAACAAAAAATATGTCAAGAGTGGAGTGGTTTTTGGAAAAAGCAACTGAAATAGGAATCGGCGGATTTGTATTTTTTTATTCCAAGAACTCTGAACGAATGAAATTGCGTTATGATCGTTTGGATAAGGTTGTACAATCTGCTTGTAAACAATCGTTAAAAGCATTTTTTCCAAAGATCTATGAGGCAAAATCTTTTAAAGAACTTTTAGAAGAGTATCAGGATTTTAAGGGCCAAAAGTTTATAGCGCATTGTAATGACGGAGCTAAAAAACAATTGAAGTCTGCTTATAAAAAAGGGGGAGAAGTACTTGTTCTTATTGGTCCGGAGGGTGATTTTACAACAGAAGAGGTTGCAGCAGCAGAGTCTAAAGGATTTGTATCTTTAAGTCTTGGTGAGGCACGGTTAAGGACAGAAACTGCAGCACTTGTTGCCTGCCATAGTATACAGTTTTTAGAAATGTAGAATAATTTATATATGAAATTTAGTAGTATTTGTATTTTTTTAGTGTTTTCTGTTAGCCTTTTTGGCCAATATGATAACAAATTAGCTTTAATTAAATATAATGGGGGAGGGGATTGGTATGCTAATCCTACTGCACTTCCTAACTTAAGTCTTTATTGTAATGAAACATTGGGGACTAAATTAAACCCCGATTATGCTACAGTCGAGGTTGGTTCAGCTGAATTGTTCAATTATCCATTTTTGCACCTAACTGGCCATGGAAATGTTGTCTTTTCTGAGCCAGAGGCTTATAACCTTCGCATGTATTTGTTGTCTGGTGGCTTTTTGCACATTGATGATAATTATGGTTTAGA
>Ga0206130_10008834_pt1 | contig 10706 bp, 12 predicted proteins | sample Helgoland_Spring_9_FD_148637 | JGI IMG/M metagenome (GOLD analysis project Ga0206130, IMG submission 148637) | Pelagic subsurface seawater microbial communities from Kabeltonne, Helgoland, North Sea - Helgoland_Spring_Bloom_20160512_1 | ecosystem: Environmental > Aquatic > Marine > Epipelagic ...
ATAATCAAGTCCGTGAATAAATCCATAATGATGGTTCAACTGACTTGATAGGTATGTGAAAAATCCATCGGTATATGCACTATTATTTACATCTGCAAGTTTAGGATAACATGTAGGATCGTTGTATGTAGGCAATGTGAATAATTTATTACCAGATGTATCATATGAACCTGTCATATATCTTAATGGGTCTAACAGTGGAGAGAATTTACAAAAGATGGTTTTTTTGCACATATTGTTTGAGTTGTCACTTAGCATCGCTGTGTGAACATTCTTGTTGTGTGATTCTTTAATATCGTATAAATAATACTTGTGATTCAAATTAATACTATTGTAATTGGAAGTATTTAGTGAAAAGAATTTTTCATACAAAGGTATATAATTTTGACAGTTTGATAGAGCAATACTAGAGTTTTCTAAAGTGTTGAATAGTTCACCATTATTCGGTTTTCTATAATACAGAGAAAAATCCATCTTTACTATCAATAATCTTTATAAAAATCTATATTTAACTTATTTCGTATATAAATTCATATAAATTCGTATATGAATTCATATAAATTCGCATATAAATTCGTATATAAATTCGTATTTTTTTCTTCTGGGATACTAATTATGACACTAGACTTGAAAAAATTCGATATGAAGCACATTAGTTTCAGACCGGATGAAAACAAGGGTCCAGTTGTGGTATTAATTGGTAGAAGAGACACTGGGAAAAGTTTTTTAGTAAGAGATTTGTTATACAACCACCAAGACATTCCCATAGGAACGGTTATATCAGGAACAGAAGCCGGTAATGGGTTTTTTGCTGCACACGTTCCCAAATTGTTTATCCACGACGAATATAATACGGCAATTATAGAAAATATTTTGAAGCGGCAGAAAACGGTATTAAAGCAAGTGAATAAAGAGATGGAAGCATATAAGCGGACGAGTATAGACCCACGAGCATTCGTGATATTGGATGATTGTCTATATGACAATAAATGGACAAAGGACAAAATGATGCGGCTGCTATTTATGAACGGGCGTCACTGGAAGATTATGTTGATTATTACCATGCAATATCCACTTGGTATTCCGCCTAATTTGCGAACGAATATTGATTATGTATTTATACTGAGGGAGCCGTATATTGCCAATAGAAAGAGAATATGGGAGAATTATGCGGGTATGTTTCCTACATTTGAATCGTTTGCGCAAGTAATGGATCAATGTACGGAAAATTTTGAATGTTTAGTCATTAACAACAATGCCAAATCCAATCAATTGTGTGACCAAGTTTTTTGGTACAAGGCTCAAAATCGTGGGGATTTTAAATTAGGATCTAAAGAATTTTGGGAGATATCTAAGGATTTAGGTAGTGACGACGAGGAAGAAGCATACGATCCAGCTAGTGTTCAAAAACGAGGGGGTGGTCCTAAGATAAGTGTTAGAAAGAGCAAATGGTAAAATTATTTTTTCTGTATTATTATTATATAATGGATAATAATAATATTGATATATCTAGTAATGAAGTAGAATCAAATGTCAATAATACTGGTGATAATACCACTAATAATACCACTAATAATATATCTACTTCCGATATTATATTGAAAACAAGTAACAACCTGGATACCAATGTGGCCAACAACCTGGATACCAATGTGCTCCATACTAATGTAGTTGTTCACAACACAATGATGGATGATATTCCTACTTCTCAGTCATACAAGGAAACAAAAGAATTCATTATTTTTAAGAATGAATTAGAATCACTCATTAATAACAATTTGTATATATTAAAAGAGTGTAAATCTAATAAACGGTTGTTGGATATTAAATACGCAAGTTTAACTACCAAAGTAAATTATATTCAAATATCTGTCATTGTATTATCCACATTATCTGGATTTTTACAATCTACAAAAGAATATTTCTCTACACCATCTAACAGCGTAACGGTATGTGGGATATCCATATCAACATATATCAGTCTAATATTATCAGTATCAAAGTATTTTAAGTTTGACGAAAAGAAAGAATCCGTACATAATCTCCGAGAGAAATATGGAAATTTACACAACAAAATAGAATTTAGAATGGATTTATTAGGCCCATATACTAATTATAAATTATGGGAACATCAAGATGCTGTGTTTAAATTAAAGGAATGGTCAATATTAAAAAAATCTCTAGAGGATGAATACATTTCTTTGATCGAAAATAAACAAGCACTCACCACCGAATTTGAGTCGATTATGGATTCAAAATCTAGAAATAAGAATTATATTAGAGACAGAGAATTGACATTGAATAATCGCGAAAAACTGTTCAAATCTATGGAGAAACACAATGCTCTAGAAACTAAAATCAAGAGTAAAAATATACCCACGGACTTTACAAGTGTCATTCAATTACCAGACGATGATTTAAATAATTGGGATGATCCCGTATAATGGTGTAAATATAGAGAATAATCGTACCCCAAACACCGATCCTTAATATATCATTTTTAGCAATAACGAAAGAATCGAATCGTCTTCGATTTCGTATAGATCTATTTCTTTGTTATTCTTTTGAATTTTGTAGTTGTATGTAATAAGACAATCTTCTATATCATTCGAATATTCTATCTGTTTGTTAATTATTTCAGTATATAAATCACCATTGTTTTCTATATTCAATATAGTTTTTACTTCATCGTAACCAACTCCTTGATTTTCTGCATAATTATCTTTACTATTGTATGTTATCTTACCCGTTATATTATAATCGGTATATGATTCATCAATAGTATATGTTTTTTGTAATACATTTTTATTATTATTCCAAACTGCATAATTGCCATTATAGAATAATAAGGGATAAATGAAACATTTACTCATTGTTAACACTGTCATATGAAGATGTTAGTTGCATTATGTTTATATATATTTTACATATTACTTCTTCAAGTATGTATAATAGATGAGATCAGATAAGATAAGATCTATCGTTCAAATCCACAGTGTTTACATACAAGATATGAATTTCCATAAGGTCCTGTTTCAATTTCTCGTATATACTCGTGGGTGCCGTATTTATCTACACATTCAGAAACAATAACCCTATCTATTTCTTCAAGCTGTATTTTTAACCTTTGTATTTCTTCCTTATGGTGTAATATATTGGAATATAGTTCGTTTTTTTCAGCTTCCTGGTTGGTATTACCAGTTACCATTAGTAGTTAACATATAATTATTTTTATATCACTAAAATAATTATATAACTTTACCCCATTAGTAATGGAATTCTATGTCTATGTCTATGTCTTGTATACTTTGCTCAACTAGTGGCACTAGTAGTGGTTTCTTCAGCAGCGTTAGTCAGCTCACTTAATCCATGATCAGTCTTATCATTGGTTACAATGTTATCACCTTCAAATAATTCCTTTCTTACCTCTTCAATGGTTGAAGTTTCGCCATTATCTTGTGTGTTCATATTCGCAATAGATACCAAATTACCTTCCTTGTTGATAGTTTGTGTCAATTTGTTACCAGACTCCTCGGCCTTTTTCTTATTGTCTTCCATTGCCTTTTCCTTAGTTTCCTTAACGCGTGCGTCAAATTCATCCTTTGCCTTTTCTTCGTTCTTTTTCTTCTCACTCATCAACTCATTTAGGGTTTCCTCCATATATTCTACACGACCTGTTTTATAAGCCTCTGGATGAAATGGTACCCATATACCTACCGGTCCAACATATACATCGTGATGAGGATCATTCTGTCTAAGCATTTTACATCTTAATTCAGCCTCTTGCTGTGTTGGAAACACGCCTCTCACTTTAATTCCACGAATAGAGGTTTGGAACCCGTGCTTCTCTCCGAAAACCTTATCCAGTCTGTCTTCGTGTTCATCCAAAAATGTTTTAAAGTCGTCTTCAATAGTAGTGGCAATTAACTTGTCTCTTTCGTCTTTAGTAAACGCTTGAAAATCAGTAGTTAACTTATCAAAATCAATGTGATATTTGAAAGAAACAAAGTTTAAAAATTGACTGAATTTCTCCATCGATTTACTAAAGTCCCAATTTTTGATAAATTCCTCGAATAAAAACATATCTTTTTGTTTTAGAATATGTTCGGGAGACACGAAAGATAGACACGCATATTTTTGTCCTGCGATTGCCTTGTCTTCATCCAACAAATCAATATATTTAGCATTATCAGAGCCATCATCGTTCTTTTTTAATTCAACATTACTCGGTACTTCAATAGGTTTAGAAAAACTCATTATACTTAGTAACATTATAAATATTTAAGTGTTTTTACGAACAATAATATATTTATTATTTTTTTCTTATTATTTTATATAATATGACTGGAATGTTAGATTTAGGTGAACTTGTCAAAAGAGCCATTAAATACCTCGTAGAAGGATTAATGGTTGCTATTGCTGCTTATGCCATCCCCAAGAAAGCTCTTAACTTAGATGAAGTATCTCTTATCGCATTAACTGCTGCCGCTACATTTAGCATTCTTGATACATATGTACCCAGTCTTGCTGTAGGTGCTCGTTCTGGTGCTGGTTTTGGTATTGGTGCAAACCTCGTAAGATTCCCCGGTGGATTTTAATCGTCGTATAAATATACTTGTTACTTAATGTGATGTCGTATACAATACTCTATCACTGATTATATAGTTCACAACTAGTGCAAACAAACACAAAATACTTGTAAAATAATATGTATTGCAATACATATTATCTGCGAATATGTAAACCCAAACCAGAGTACAATGTATCTTTACATCAGTAAAAAATGGCATCCTTTACAGATGTAATGATACACTGTGATGCTTTTACACCATCGTTGCGCTAGTTATTGCTATATGCAACTGTTAGAGTGTTCATACTCCATAAGCGTTGTCACATTAGTTGGTTATATTTACATTTCTCCTACTTTTTCTCATATCATACTTTATACTCCATGATCCATAACTTGCACAATAATCATCGCAAAAGTAATATGTGTCGTTCATAATTTTACTTTCGATACAATACCATTTTGAAATTGACGACTCGCACATATCATTGTCACAATAATCAAGGGAATCATTGTATTCCTTCATTTCCTTCATTTCTTGGTGAACACGTGATAAGGCTATCCTATGATCTACGTTGTATTCGGCGATTTCTATTTGCAATTCTTTAGGCAATAATGCGATTCGCTGTTTTAAATTACACACATAACTCACATTGCGCATTTCTTTCAGCAAGCTATTCATTGTGTATCTTTCAGTTGTATAGAGATTATCACTATTCAGATGGTATATATGTTTTTATATGTATATACTATTATATAAAATGACATCAATTTTATTGGTCTAATAAGTTAGTCTAATAAGTTGGTCTAATAAGTTGGTCTAATAAGTTGGTCTAATAAGTTGGTGCAACGCATAATGTAATTTTTATGACATAAAGATAAAATTATTTATTTATTATTGTAAAATGACTACACAAAAATGTATCGTTGAATATGTGTGGGTCGGAGGAGGGGATGAACTCCGGAGTAAGACCCGTATTTTAGATATTGATCGTAATAGAAATATTGATTTATTAATTATTCCTGACTGGAATTATGACGGAAGCTCTACTAACCAAGCAGATGGTAGAGAATCAGAGATTGTTATGAAACCTAAATGTATTTTTAAGGATCCATTTAGACACGACATTTACACACCAAAGACAACAAACATAATGGTTCTATGCGATACATATACACCCGACAACAAACCCATTTTTAACAATACGCGATACGCTGCGAATAAGTTATTCGACGAAAAACTAGAAGAAGAACCTTGGTTTGGTCTAGAGCAAGAATATTTTTTAATAGATCCAACCACATCATTACCACTTGGTTATAATGAAACGAAAATGGACACACAAGGACAGTTCTATTGTGGGGTTGGGCACGAAAATGCATATGGAAGAAATGTTGCAGAAGAACATATGAATCACTGTTTATATGCAGGGGTGAGACTTTCTGGCATTAATGCCGAAGTAGCCCCAGGGCAATGGGAATTTCAAGTTGGTCCTTGTAAAGGAATCGAAGCAGGAGATCATCTGTTAATGGCAAGATATATATTACAACGGGTTGGCGAATTACATAAAGTTATTATTAATATAGAACCTAAGCCGTTAAAAGGTGATTGGAACGGTTCAGGATGTCATACCAATTATAGTACAAAACATATGAGAGAAGGTACTCATGACAAAACGGGATTGCAATATATCGATGAAGCTGTCGTTAAATTATCAAAAAAACATAAAGACCACATGTCTGTATATGGAACAGGCAATGAAGAACGAATGACAGGACAACACGAGACTGCATCATATGATATTTTTACAGATGGAAATGGCAACAGAGGTGCATCGATAAGAAGAGGCTTTGATACAATTAAAAATGAAAAGGGGTATTTTGAAGATAGACGTCCTAGTTCTAATTGTGACCCATATCTAGTAACTAGTATTATTTTCAAAACTACGTGTTTAGATTGAATAAATTGCAATTAGATGCAAAACGAAAATGTTGGTAAATTGATATCATGTACATTTTCTTATTTCATTGTTATTATGTAACAATATGTAACAATATATACAGATTGTTACATATGTAATAAACATTACACATTAAATAGTGGGTATAAATTCCCAATCCAATTCCCCGCATATTTTTTTCCATATCTCGTCTTGTTCAATCCGTTTTTCTCGGTCTTTTAACATTGGAAAATATGGTAAAAATTGTGTTTGGTCTAGCAGTTCACATAATTTATAAACCGTGTAATAATAGTTGAGGAAATTTACTCTGTCATCTGGACAAAATTTGGCATATGGACCTTGTATCTCCATAAATAAATTACACAAAGATTCTTCTAATTCTTGTGTCATAACCGGAGGCTTGATGCCCAGTTTATCTTTTATAAATGGAATGTGTTCGTAGTACTTATTGTAACCCAGTTTTTTCAATATTTCCTTTGCTTTCTTATTGTTCAACGCAGCTAATTCTATCCTCTCCTTTTTAATTTGGTTTTTAATGTTCTCCAACACCTCATCCGGAATTTGTGTAGTTTCCTTTGCCTGAAATTGCGCCAGAATTTCTCTGAAGTGATTTATTCTCTTGTATGCATAAAAACAGGCTTCTTTAGGGGGTTCTTTATATGACGGTTTTTCATTTTCAACCAAATATTGAATGTGTTTATGACATTTATTACACACCATAATTCCTTCGTGGTCAATGGGGATCAATTCTCCTTTTTTACAGTACTGACATATATCTGTTTCGCATACATATTTTCCAACATCGATGAACGACTCATCAATATTGGCGAGGTATTGTTGAATGGTGTCCTTGTTTGTTGTATCGGTTTCCTCAATATCTGTATTTTTTACTTTAAAAAAAGTGTTTAATAATTTTGTCTTGTTGTTATCTAATGACACTTCTTTTTTGTTTTCGAAATAATCAAAAATGTATTTATTATTATTTAGATAGTATTTTTTCTTATCCGATTTTATTTCTTTTATTTGTATACTAATCTCTTTTATAGTGTCTTTTATTTCAAGTTCTTGTTCGATATTGATATCGGCATTTTCCAACAACTTGGTAAAGTATTTTTTTTTCGCTCTTAATTCAGGAAGTGTTTCCTTCTTATCAACTTCAAACCCTTTTTCTAGCTCTTTGTGTTTTCCATCCAATGTAGTTGTTGCTTTTTCATCTAATATTATTTTTTTGTTTGTTTTATGTTTGAAAGCTGGCATATATTATAAAAACTATTTGTTTATATTTAATATCTATTTTATGCAGAATGTTTTCTTTAGGCTACGTTATATTTGCGGTTATGTTTTCTCTCTAGTACACAAATGAATATCCATGTTAGTGATTTTGGGTTGGATGTCGATGCAGTAAATCCACATATATTGACTTTAATGAATCATTTACACAGTTATTTAGATAAAGGCTGGGTGGTTCATAAAAAAAATAGTAGTTATATTTTAAAGAAAGATGGGTGTAAACATGTGTTTTGCGACGGTATTTATTTAAAACCAACTAGTAGTGTAGAAGCATCACAATCATTCAACTATATATTATGTTTTTTGTATAGTGCTTTAGATAATCGTTGGTCAATTAAACGACGAGAGGATAAATATATTTTTATTAAAAAACACGAAGGAAAAAAAGAGATATTTTCGAATAATTATATCCATACATTCCTCAAGGAAAATTTTAATTTTAATTTAATTAAATAAATAGATGTAGTGCAAATGTTTTTTTCGTAAAAAAAAAATATTTAGCAATAATATAACAATGGGAGGTGGATTAATGCAACTTGTAGCTTACGGTGCCCAGGATGTCTATCTTACAGGCAATCCTCAAATTACTTTCTGGAAAGTCTCTTACAGACGCCATACAAACTTTGCAATGGAATCCATTGAGCAAACTTTCAACGGACAAGCCGATTTCGGTCGTCGTGTAACATGCACAATCTCCAGAAATGGTGATCTTGCCTACAGAACCTATCTTCAGGTAACTCTTCCTGAGATCAACCAACAAATGTCTAACCCTGTTGACAGTGTATATGCCCGTTGGTTAGATTTCCCTGGTGAGCAACTCATCTCTCAAGTTGAGGTTGAGATTGGTGGTCAACGCATCGACCGTCAATATGGTGACTGGATGCACATCTGGAACCAACTTACTCTTACCGCTGACCAACAACGCGGATACTACAAGATGGTTGGAAACACCACTCAACTCACTTTCATCACCGATCCCTCTTTCAACGCCGTTGATGGACCTTGTGAGGCCAACGCCCCTCGCCAAGTATGCGCTCCCCGTAACGCCCTTCCCGAGACCACACTCTATGTGCCTTTCCAATTCTGGTACTGCCGTAACCCTGGACTTGCCCTTCCTCTTATCGCTCTTCAATACCACGAGGTCAAGATTAACCTTGACATCCGCCCTATTGACGAGTGCTTATGGGCTGTAAACAGCTTAAATTGCACTGCTAAGACAAGTGGTAAGGTAACCACCGCTTACAACCAATCTCTTGTTGCCGCTTCCCTCTATGTCGACTATGTCTTCCTTGACACCGACGAGCGTCGCAGAATGGCTCAAAACCCCCACGAGTACCTCATTGAGCAACTCCAATTCACTGGTGACGAGTCTGTTGGTTCCTCCAGTAACAAGATCAAGCTTAACTTCAACCACCCCGTTAAGGAGCTTGTCTGGGTTGTCCAACCTGACGAGAATGTTGACTACTGCTCTTCTCTTGAGTGCACACAACCTCTTTTCAATGTCCTTGGTGCCCAACCTTTCAACTACACTGATGCTATTGACGCTCTTCCCAATGCCATCCACTCTTTCGGTGGTAAAGATGCTGTATCCCTAACTACACAATCTTTCATTGACCAAAATGGTCTCTTCCAAGATGCCGGTGCTAATGATGCCGCCGTCGGTTCTGGTTGGGGTAATAAATACGCCAACCCCAATTTAGGTAGTGATTCTATGGAGAACTCTGGTGTCTCTGATGCCGGTACATTCGTTCTTACCGAGACATCTCTTGATATGCACTGCTGGGGAGAGAACCCCGTCGTAACTGCCAAGTTACAACTTAATGGACAAGACCGCTTCTCTGAGCGCGAGGGAACTTACTTCGACCTCGTCCAACCTTTCCAACACCACACCAGAAGCCCCGACACTGGTATCAATGTATACTCCTTCGCTCTTCGCCCTGAGGAACACCAACCCTCTGGCTCCTGCAACTTCTCTCGCATTGATAACGCCACACTTCAACTTGTTCTCTCCAACGCTTGTGTTGAGGGTACCAAGACCGCCAAGGTCCGTGTCTATGCCACTAACTACAATGTTCTTCGTGTTATGTCTGGTATGGGAGGCCTCGCATACAGTAATTAATTTGTGACCTACATATTATTCAAACTAATTGTGACCTACAAAGTATTCTAATAAAAATGGTTTGCCCATAAAACAAAATAAAAATTAACTAATTAATTTATATAATTTATAAATTAATTATTATTGTCAATTTATTTAATCCTTTTTTCTTTCTTTGAATTTCGGTAATCGGCTAACTCTTTTGATCTTTGTTTTTTGTATTCTTCGTCACCATATTTTTCCTTCAACTTATCACGTTGTTTTCGTTTTCTAATACGTGCTTCTTCACGAATTTCTTCAGTTGTTTTTTTATTCACATTTTTTACTTATAATTGTGGTAGTTTCAATCTTATTTTTACATTTCATATACCAGAAGAATATGAATTGAAAGACCGACTTAACATCTTTAGAGAGAAAGTCAAGAATAAATACGACATCGATTTGACAATATAAAGAAACTATTTTGCAAAAATTGAATCTTTTTTTGTAAAATACCAGAAGACACATTAAAATATCAACACGTGAAAAACATTAAAAATGGGAGAAATAATTGCGGGAGCGGTATTCTTTGCAGTGATAGTAATACTGATAATGGGTAAAGCCACATCTAAACCCAATAGAGTTAGTCCGTATGGTGGATAATTAAATACTACACTACTAATGTATATTTTGTTTTTGTTTTTGTTTTTGTTTAACTATTATATGCTATTTTTCGCACAACTGGCATCCAGGTTCTCACTTCACGATCATCACTGTAATTTGTTCCCGCGCAAAACTTCATATTAGACATTTC
>Ga0206130_10008842_pt1 | contig 10700 bp, 5 predicted proteins | sample Helgoland_Spring_9_FD_148637 | JGI IMG/M metagenome (GOLD analysis project Ga0206130, IMG submission 148637) | Pelagic subsurface seawater microbial communities from Kabeltonne, Helgoland, North Sea - Helgoland_Spring_Bloom_20160512_1 | ecosystem: Environmental > Aquatic > Marine > Epipelagic ...
GGTACACAGCAACGATAACGATCACACCTTGCACCGCGCCATTGAGATAGTTGCTCACCGCATCGGTGAGATTGAGTATGTTGCCAATCAGCGTGAGTATCAACGCGCCGACAACCGTGCCCCAAATACGCCCGTAACCACCCTTGAGCATGGTGCCGCCGATAATCACCGCAGCGATCGCTTCCAACTCCCAAAGAATACCAGTCTGACCTGATGCCGAGCCTAGTCGTGGCACATAGATGATCGTAGCAATCGACACGCAGAGCCCTTGAAGAATGTAAGTAGCGGTTTTAACGCGGTCTACATTAATTGCCGAATAATGCGCGACGCTCTCGTTAGACCCCACTGCAAAACAATGGCGTCCGAAGACAGTCATGTTAAGCAACACGTAGCCAATTATTGCTACAGCTAAGAAAACCCAGACCGGATACGGCAGGCCGAGCAAGGTGCCGTAATAGACTTCGCTATACACGTCGCCGATGGTGAAGTTTAACGACAGAGTCCCCCCATCAGCCATATAAGTAACAAGCGAACGGTAAATTCCCATCGTGCCGAGGGTCACGATAAACGCCTCGATCTTTGCCTTGGTGGTTAGCAGGCCATTGATCATCCCCGCAAGTGCACCTATTGCTGCAGAGGCTATGATTGCCAAGAAGATAATCGTAATCAGCGAGTCGAACGCGTTCATCAACGCATTCATCAGCAAAATCATACAGCCAGAAATAAAGGCCGCCATCGAGCCTACGGATAAATCGATTCCGCCGGTAGTAATAACAAAAGTAGCACCGATTGCGACAATGCCAATAAACGAACTGCGCGCAAGAATATTACTTACATTACCCGCGCTTAAGAACGCATCGTTAACGAAGATGCCAATAATAAATAGGGCAACAAGGGCGATGAATGGCCCAGCTGTTTTTAGGTCTATTTTTGTCATTTAATTTCCTGTTCAAACCTCTCCGCAAGTTTAGCGGCGTAATTACATGGGCTTACGCTGCGGCGGCCTTGAGCCCTGTCGCATAGCGCATAATTTCGTGTTCGGTAATTTCATCACCGCTTAAGAAACCTGCAATGGCACCTTGATGCATCACAGCGACCCTATGCGCCATGCCAATAACCTCACTCATATCCGACGAGATTATGACCAATGCCTTACCAGCCGCGGCGAGTTCTGCAAGAAAATGATAGATCTGACTTTTCGTGCCAATGTCGATCCCGCGCGTCGGTTCGTCGATAATCACTATGTCGGGCATAGTTTCGAGCATTTTCGCAAGAAGCAATTTCTGCTGATTACCACCGGATAAGTTACCGGCAACCACGCCCGTATCACGCATGCGGATGTCGAACGTCTCTACGGCTTTATCGAAGGCCGATTGTTCGGCGCGTGTATCAATGATCGCACCGGCGAATTGCTCAAGTGCAAACAGCGAAAAATTTTCCCTTAGCCCCTTATCGAGCAACAGGCCGCTGCCCTTTCTGTCTTTTGTCAGGTACGCCACGCCGTGGTCGCGCGCGTCTGCGAGACTGCCGAGGCGTACCTCATTGCCCTGCACCTTTATCGTGGCACAAGATCCTGCTTTAGCTGGGCGCAGGCCAACAAGCGTTTCGAATAGCGCCGTGCGCCCAGAGCCAACAAGACCAGAAAACGCCAATATCTCACCGCAGCGGAGCTCGAAACTTTCGGCGGCTAACGTTCCCGCCACATGCAAGCCACTAACCGATAGAGACGCGCTCGTCGATTCATTTGGTGCAGGCACCTGCGGATAAAGCGAGCTTAATTCACGTCCCACCATCAACCGCGCCATATCGTCTTTGCTCAGGTCTGCGGCGGGATAGCAGCCAACGAGATCGCCGTCGCGAATCACAGTAATGCGATCAGCGATACGCTCGATCTCTTCGAGTTTGTGTGAAATGTAGATAATGCCAACGCCGCGTTCGCGGAGGCGATCAATTAGCTCGAACAGCGCAGCGCTTTCTTTCTGAGTTAACACTGCCGTAGGTTCATCGAGAATAAGTATGCGCGCGTCTTTGGCAAGCGTCTTTGCGATCTCGACCATCTGCTTGTCGGCTACAGAGAGATTTGAGACCAAGGTATCTGGATCGATAGTACAGTGCAGCGTGGCAAGATAGTCTCGAGAGAGATCGCGCATCTGTTTTCGATCGAGAAAGAAACTGGCGACGCCTTTCAGGCGAATCTCGTTACCAAGAAAAATATTTTCGGCCACGCTGAGTTGTTCGGCGAGGTTAAATTCTTGATGAATAAGCACGACGCCCGCTGCCTCTGCTGCGCCATGGGTCCATTCCCTCACTGCAACTGATTGAGTCGAGACAGGATTGTCTGCCGATGCCGGTAAGGATGATGCGCTGCCCGCGTCAGTGAATTTTTGCATCGCTTTCACATAAAGCTCGCCGCCGTTACGGGGCTCGAAACCTGCGAGACACTTTACGAGCGTCGATTTTCCTGCGCCGTTCTCGCCGAGAATGGCGTGTACTTCGCCGCGCCGAAGATCGAAATCGATGCCGTGCAGCACTTCGATATCGCCATAAGACTTTCTAAGACTCTGAACAGCGAGTAGCGGGCCGAGCCGCGCTGCATCATTCAAGGCTTCGTCTGCCTCATATGTTATCGGAGTATTCACCACGTCGCCTGTAATCACCTGACCCATGAATTAGCGATTCCACATATTAGGCAACACGGTGCTGCTGTAGGTCTTCTGTCCCCGCTCGAGGTGTGCCCGCAACGAGTCGACTATTTCAGGCTGCTCACGCGCGAAGCTGTAGGTTTCGGAGGGATCTTTTACTACGTCGAACAAAAGCCCAACGGGGCCGTAATACGAATCAGGATTATCAAAGCTGTTAATAGCCGTTCGATAGCGAGACTCAAGCACCAGTTTCCACTGCCCACTACGCACACCGGCGATTCGATCGGCGTCAAAAAGAAAAAGTGCTTCGTGGGGCGATGCTGCATTACCGGTTAGCATCGCTGTGATGTTTTTACCGTCGATGTCACGATCGTTCGGCAGTTGACCGCCAGCAAGGGCTACGAGGGTGGGAAAAAGATCGATATTCATTGCCGGCTCATTCGAGACTATCCCTTTAGAGATTGTGCCCGGCCACTGCGCGATAAACGGGACGCGCTGCCCGCCTTCCCATGAGCTACCCTTGCGATCGCGGAAAGGTCCCGGACTGCCTTCCCACCAAGGGCCGTTATCCGACGTAAAAATTACCAACGTGTTGTCGGCTACGCCTAACTCTTCGAGCTTGGCAAGAATCTCCCCCATGCTCCAATCGATTGTCTCTACAACGTCACCATAAAGTCCGGCATCTGACTGTCCTTCGAATGGCGCGGTGGTATATAGGGGAACGTGAGGAAAGCTGTGCGGTAGATAAAGAAAGAAAGGATCGTCATTGACAACACTGTCTTCGACAAACGCCAGCGCCTGCTCGGTATAGCGCTGCGTGAGCGTCTCCTGTATCACCGGATCCTCGATCATCGTCTCTTGGCTATACAATTCGAGCGGTAGCATGTCGTTGCTATGCAATACGCCGTAGTAGGTATCGAATCCTGCGTTCATCGGCGACCATTCGACGCGGCTACCAAGATGCCACTTGCCGAAAAGCCCGGTGCGATAGCCAAGCGGCTGAAGCGCCTCGGCGATAGTTATCTCTTCTTCCGCCAGATGAATATCGTTAGTCGGACGTGCAACGTCATTCACAAGCCCTAAGCGGATAGGATACCGGCCGGTTAATAATCCACCCCTTGCCGCAGTGCAAATATTTGCGCTTGAGTAGAAGCTATCGAAGCGCGCGCCATTGAGCGCCATACGGTCGAGGTTAGGCGTCTTGATGAGCGTCGAGCCATAGACACCGAGGTCGCCGTAACCGAGGTCGTCAGCCATAACAACCACGAAGTTTGGCTGATCACTCGCCGCGTTCACACTCGTACTGACAAGAAGCGAGCCGAGTATTGCCGCGCAAAAGTTACGCACATTAGTGCGCGCGTTGCGCGATACGTGCGTTTTTAATTCACGTCGAACCTTTACCATTCAGTCAGTCCTCATCAGCTTTTCTCTCCGGCTCTATGCCGAGTTTTTGGAACTCTCTGGGCCTAAGGATTCAACGTGCCTGGAATCACTTCGAAGCTAGGATCGAACGAGACTAAAACCGAGTTGAGCTGCATGAGCAAAGCCGCATTGCCAGTAACCGTGCCGACACCGTTCTGCAACTGCGAGCCGAGAGTCGCCTGACCCATGATGATGGTTTCCACATCGCTACGATTCATAGTTATCGTTGCATCGGGATTGGGCGCGCTATAACCCTCGATATTGGACAGCGTGCCGCCACTCATCTCTACAACGAAGGTCTGGCCTGTATCCGGCGTGATAAAATTGAGTACAAAATTTATTTCGTCTGCGGCTTGGCTGTCGACTCGAGTAGCCACTGCATCCCACCACTGCCCCGTTGTCATCGCACGCGCGACCGTTGGGCTTCCGCCTCGAGGACTTTCGAATGGCTTCACGCCGTTTCGCAATTCTTCGGAAGAGGAGAGGAAGACGTGGCGCACGCTTGCGCTTTCGTATTGATACCCAAGCTGTTCAAACACGTCGGCCAACAAGTCTTTAGCCTCGGTGTTAGTTGGCTCGGCGTAGACCAGCTTATTAAGAAGCTCCATCGCATGACGGTAGCTACCCTCACTGAATAGCTCATTACTTTTCGCAATTATTTTCGCACTGCCACCCATCATTTCAACATAGAGTGGCGCCGAGTCGGCCGGTGAAAGCGGCACGAGCGTCGCAGGGTTGCCGTCCCAGTAGCCCAAATAGCGATTGATTACAGCGCGCGAATTATGAAACTCAGAGCCGTGATACTGCCGTGCGCTCCACTGTTTTTGCAAACTAGGTGGCACTTTATACTCGTTGTGAATCTCGTTGATGGTTACGCCTTGATTGGCAAGATTCAGCACTTGGTTATTTAGGTTGGCATAGGCATCGCGCTGAGTGCGCATAACTTCTTGAATGCGCTCGTTGCCCCAGCGCGGCCAATTGTGTGACGAGACCATAACCTCTGCATCGAGTCCAAATTCATAAAGGGCCGCATTAATTTGCTTTGACCACGCAAGGGCATCCCGCACCAATGCACCGCGTAGCGTGTAAACATTGTGGATAGTCGCAGTGATGTTTTCAGCCGCCCAGAATACCTTATGGTCGGGGAACCACGCGTTCATTTCGGCAGGTGCTTCGGTTCCCGGTGTGTTTTGGAAATTGACGCGGATGCCGTCTATTGTGTGTTCTTCGAACGGTTCGGTAACAACCACTGTCGGTGGGATCAGGCCAGCAGCACCAACCGACAAGCCTTTACCGATGGCCGAGTCTACCTGCCCGAAGGGGCTGGATGGAATGAGCCGCCCATACTGAAATCCTGCTCGGCGCGACATCGAATTGCCTGCGTAGACATTCTCGGAGATTGCCTCTTCCATAAAGCCGACCGGGGCGTAAATATCGACCTCGCCATTGTTAACCGCGTCGATGCTCGTCACGCCTAACACGCCGCCAAAGTGATCGATATGCGAGTGAGAGTAGACGACCGCCTTAACTGGCAGCTCGCCGAGTTCCTCGTTGGCGAGCTTAAGCGCTGCCTCAGCGGTCTCGGCAGACAGTAATACGTCGAAAAGTATCCACCCGGTATCGCCGCGCACAAGCGTCATGTTCGAGAGATCGAATCCGCGCACTTGATAGACAAAATCTGGCACAACTTCGTAGAGGCCAAAATTCATATTAAGAGTAGCTTGGCGTTGAAGCGAAGGGTGCATCGAGTCGAATTCTTCACCGCTAAGTAAAAATTCGTATTGCCCCATATCCCAGACCACCGCACCTTGCGAATTCAGGATCTGTTTAGAAGCCGGCTCAGCGATAAAGCCGCGACGCGATTCTGCGAAATCGCGGTCGTCTTCGAAGGGAAGCGAGTCACGCAGCGCCTGCTGTAATGCTGAGGTATGCACCGAAGCCGGTGAACCCTTCTCATTGAAATGGTCTTGCGCGAGCGTAGTGCCGGCGAGTCCCAAGCTGACTGCAGCAAGTGTTGCTACTATCGAGGTTAATGAAAAACGTCGTGCTCGTTTAGCGCAATTCTCTCCATTACTGTTTGAATTGCCCGCGAAGTAAGTCGGTCTGTGCATCGTTTTCCCCCTAGCAAGCTCGAAACGTGAGCGCTAATAAAGTATGTGCTCTTAAAGCGAGCGCTAGTTTTTATAGTTTTGGGGGGAAGCAGCTTTACCCCCCTGCCAATCCTGCCGCCAACGCCTGCAACTGCTCGGTGCATCCACTTTCACTCTTGAGTGTGAACAAATCGTCGGCACGCGTTGCGCCGGGATTGATACACGCTAGAGGGAAGCCCGCCTGATGGGCGTGGCGACAAAACCTAAAGCCCGAATATACCATTAGCGAGCTACCGATAACCAATAATGCGCCCGCGGCATCGATGGCTGCGAAGATTTCGTCGACTGTTGTGCGAGGCACCGAATCGCCAAAGAACACAACATCGGGTTTGAGCACGCCGCCGCAGGACTCGCAGGCGGGCACATTGATTTCGCTGATTATATCGTCTGGCACGTCTGCGTCGCCATCTGGCGCGAGTGCGCCGGGGCTTGGCAGCGTGTGATTATTCGCAACAATGCGCTCTTGCATGCGAGCGCGTTCGCTCTTCTCGCCGCAGCTAAGACACACCACGCGGTCGAGCCTGCCATGGAGGTCGATAACCTTTTGCGAGCCGGCACGCTGATGCAGGCGGTCTACATTCTGGGTAACCAATAGCGAGCCATAACCCGCCGCCTCTAACTGGGCGAGTGCAAGATGTGCAGCATTGGGTTTCGCGAGTCCTACAGCCGGCCATCCCGCATAGCTGCGCGCCCAGTAGCGCTGCCTAGAGGCCGATTTCTCGACAAAATCTCGGTGCTGGATGGGGTCGTTACGCTGCCATTTGCCCGTGCTATCGCGATAGGTAGGAATACCCGAGGCGAGGCTGATACCGGCGCCCGTTAGGACAACCGTCTTAGGATTGGCTTTAAGGAAGTCTTTGATCGCGTCGGTCACGGTATGCCTGTCTTGAATTGAAAAGTGTGGAGAACAAGCTTACGTTACGACTCACAACCGCGCTAGATCACATTAGGCTAGTAGCAAAGGACCGCTAGCCGCACTCGACTCAAGCGCCGCTCGACTCTACACTCTTTCGCTAAGTTAACACGCCCAGAGACCCATTATGCTTACCACCCATTTCCAACGCGTCCTCGCCCTATTTCTCTTCTCCGGTCTCGCGAGCCTTCTTGGCGGCTGTCACGAAAGCCAAGATGGCCAAGAAAGCCTGAAAAACACTGTGATAAGTCCGCAGATCGATTCGGCGCGGCTTTCTGAGACTGTCAGGGTACTAGCATCGGACGAATTTTACGGCCGCGCGCCCGGCGGGCCGGGGGAGGCGCTGACGGTCAACTATTTAATCGAGCGCTTTACGGAGTTAGGACTCGAACCAGCCGGCGAGCAAGGCGGATGGACGCAGTCTGTGCCGCTGATTCATACGCAGATTGTGGCGCCGGCAGACAACGCCCCTGTTCTGCGACTCAACACAGATGGGGCCACACGCACTCTAGTTCAGGGAACGGAGGTAGAGTTCAGCAGCACTCGGGCGGTTGAGCGTGCGGTCATCGACGACGCACCCATAGTCTTCGTCGGTCATGGCGCTTTCGCGCCGGAGCGTAGCTGGGATGATTTTGGCAACATAGATCTGCGCGGCAAGCTTGCCGTCTTCTTAGTCAACGATCCTGATTTTACAGCAGTTGCTGGCGAAGCAGTCGCAGGCCGTTTCGGCGGCAAGCGAATGACCTACTACGGGCGCTGGACCTACAAATTCGAAGAGGCAGCTCGCAGAGGCGCTCTCGCTGCTCTGGTCGTCCACGACGACGCGGGCGCAGGCTATGGCTGGAACGTGGCCTCGTCTTCCCCTGGTGAGAACTACTCAATCGAGCGCCCTGCCGACAGCCTCGCGCCGCTGCTCCAAGGGTGGCTTCACAACGACGCGGCACGCGATCTTTTTGCACTCGCAGGGCTTAGTTTCGAAGAGCAGCGACAACTCGCGCGCGCCGAAGACTTTGAGGCGTTTGAGCTCGAAGGGGTCACGCTTTCAGCAGCGCTCGAAATTGAAATGGAAGTCGTCCAGAGCCAGAACGTACTGGCGCGATTAAAGGGATCGACACGCCCAGAGGAATCGATCCTGGTTTCGGGGCACTGGGACGCTTATGGTGTTGGCGAACCCGATTCGCAGGGACGCACCGTGCGGCCCGGCGCTAACGACGATGCGCTCGGGATTGCAGGCGTGATCGAACTTGCCCGCGTGTTAAGTACCGGAAAGTCACCCGAGCGCAGCGTAGTCTTCGCCGCGTGGACCGCCGAGGAGAGTGGACTGCTCGGCTCCGAAGCCTACGCCTCCCAACCGCTGTTCCCGCTCGAGACTACTGTTGCGAACTTCACTCTAGACATTCTGCAGACCGCAGGCCTTGCTCGCGATGTTATTCAGGTCGGCGAGGGGCAGAGCGAACTCGAGCAGGACTTAGCGCACGCCGCCGCACTACAGGGACGCACAGTGACACCCGAAAACCTGCCAGAAAACGGCCTGTTTTTTAGAGCCGACCATTTCTCACTCGCCAGGCGCGGCGTTCCCGTGCTCCTGATTATGGGAATAGCCGGCGGTGCTGATCTGGTCGAGGGCGGCCGCGCGGCAGGCGATAAGTGGATCGCCGACTACACCGGCAACTGCTATCACCAGACCTGCGATGCGTGGAGCCCTGAGTGGGATTTACGCGGCGCAGTGCAGGATATTGAGCTGTTTCAATCGATTATCACTGATCTGGCGAACTCATCTCGCTGGCCAGAGTTGCTGCCGAGTTCTGAGTTCAAGTCAATTCGGGACGAGAGCCGGCACCTTCGATAGAACCAAAAAAAAAGGGCCTATCGGTTTACTGACAGGCCCTTTTACTCTTACATTGCGGTGCATCTCACTCTAGAGATGCGCTCTCGATAGAGTCACATCGGCGTTACGCCAGAACGACTCGAACTGACGCTTGACGATCACCGCTTCGGCGCTGCGCCCCTGCGCCTCGATTGCCTGCTGAAGGCCAAACGTCGACCAGCCACTCTGCTGCTTCCATTCGAGGTCTTGACGGAATGTCGCCTCGGCTTCGGCCGCCTGCCCAGCATCGAGCTGCGCCGCACCTAGGTAGAGGCGCATAGACTGCGACCAGTCTGGTGGCTCGGTGTAGCTGTTGGTGTCTTCGATTTCGACTGCGCGCGCGTAGGCGGCAATCGCACCATCCAGATCGCCACGTGCTTCTTTAATCTCGCCCTCGAGGGCAAAGCCCGCGAGCGTGAGGATCTGCGAAGCGGAGGTTGGGCTCACACCGGTGGTGTCTACTTTAGGGTCTACCGCCATCTCACGAATATGCACGAGCGCCGCATCCGCTGCCGCGAGATTGCCCTTCGCGATATTGGCGCTGCCGGTTACATAGCTCCACATGCCGTCGAGATAAGGCGTGCCTTTATGGCTCTGCTCACTGCTGAGCAACTTGTCCCATTTGCCAAAGACCTTGTCGACAACCCAAGAGTGAACCACGCGCTTTTCGCCGCGATTAACCGCCTCGGGCGCAGTACCAACGCTCGCCGCGCCGCGCTGTGCCGCTTCGGATGCCTGCGCATAGCTGCCCTGCAACATGCTCGCATAGCGCACGAAATCTAACGCGTGTGGTGCATGCATTTTATGCGACAGTGGGTAGGTACCAATATTGGGAAAATTAGTGTCACCCCAAAGTTCGGCAAACTGGAGGTCTACAATCTGCGAACGCTCATTAATGTCGATCGCCTTCTCGTATTCGCCCACTCTTAAATAGATGTGCCCAGGCATGTGCACCATATGACCCGAAATAGGCACGGTAGATTCGAGCTTCTGCGCCGCCGGCATCGCAAGCTCTGGCTGACCAGACGCTTCCATCAGGTGAATATAGAGGTGATTTGCACCCGGATGATCGTGTTCGGCGCGCATCGCCGCTTCGAGCGCAAACTGCGCCTCTTCGGTGCCCGGACGCGCTGTGCCGTCTTTCTCCCAGTAGTCCCAACGCGTGGTGTTCATAAAGCCCGCGGCGAACATCGCGCCGATGTCGGGGTCGTTGGGGTATTTTTCATGCAGCTTGCGCATGGCATCGACAAAAGCGAAGTCGCGTTCGCGAGTGTCCATAATGGCGTCTTTGTTGTAGAGCACGAAAAGCGCGCGGATCATGTCTTGCTCGCGCGGTGTCGCGTTGTCGATACGCCGCAGCGCTTCACGAATCGCATCCAGACCCGTGCCTTGGGGATCGTCCGGCATGCCAGCATAGCGACTGTTAGGGTTTGGACCTGCCGCATGCGCCAGGCCGAAATACGGCATGGGGCTGTCGGGGTCTAGGCGAGTCGCTTCTTGATAGGAGGCGATCGACTCAGGAAAGTAGAAACTCCACGCCATGCGAAGGCCTTGGTCGAAAAACTGCTGAGCGAGATCGGAGTCGGTGGTGATCGGCCGCGAATAGGTGCCTCCACCCGGAACGAGTATCGCGAGCGGCTCGTCGCTAGATTGAGCGACAGCCGCTGTCGGTAACGCTGCGAGCTGCATTGCGGTCACGCCGAGGA
>Ga0206130_10008844_pt1 | contig 10698 bp, 8 predicted proteins | sample Helgoland_Spring_9_FD_148637 | JGI IMG/M metagenome (GOLD analysis project Ga0206130, IMG submission 148637) | Pelagic subsurface seawater microbial communities from Kabeltonne, Helgoland, North Sea - Helgoland_Spring_Bloom_20160512_1 | ecosystem: Environmental > Aquatic > Marine > Epipelagic ...
TATTGTTACCGGTCCGGGCGTAAAAAAAGGCGCACGCTGCACCCAACCCATCTCCTGGATTGATATTTTCCCAACGCTGCTCGACTACGCTGGATTTGACGCACACCCCAATGCGAAATTTGACGGTCCCAAGTTGGACGGCTTTAGCATTCGTCCTCTGCTGGAGAACCCACAGGGCGACTGGGAGGGCCCCGACGTGAGCTTGAGCGCGCTTGGACAGAATGTGACCGAGCGATCCAAAAACCCCGACCGCTGGGCGCAGCACTATTCCGTTCGCTCCGAACGCTTCCGCTACATACGAACCAATAGCGGACAAGAGGAACTGTACGACTGCGAAAGCGATCCTCACTGCTGGAAAAACATCGCGGACAACCCTGAATATCAAGGCATCAAAGAATCCCTCCATGCTCAGATGAAGGAGATGGTTGCAAAACCAGTCGCCTTTGATGTCACCAAAGCATGGCGTAAGCCAACCCCCGGCAAATAAGATTCATTTTCCCTCAAGAAAAAGCCCACTCTCTGAGATTAGAGATTGGGCTTTTTTTGTTCGTTCATCCTAGATTCGGCAGTCCAATCCTGCGCATACACCTAAACCGTTAATGGACGTTAATTAATGTGTATCAACGTTCATTAACTCTTTTTAGGTTCATCTAAGATGGACGACTTCAACTTCTCATAGACCTCAACTGCTTCGATGCTTTGGCTAGATTCCGCTGCCGCGCCTGAGATATAAACTGGCCAGTCCTTGGAATTCTCTGGAATTCGCCCATGGGAACCTCGCACACAATCCGCATCGAGTGGAATCACATCCATCAAACTCCGGAAGCCTAGCTTCTTCTTTAACAGGGCTTTGAGCACGCGCAGTTTAGGGAACTTAAATTGAGGGTCAAAGAAGAGTTCGGCGGGATCATAACCGGCCTTCCTGTGTATATCAATGCATCGAGCGAAATCGGGTGCGAGCGCATCATCCTCCCAATAGTAGTAGGTAAACCACGCGCGAGGCTTGGCGATGACGACCAAATCTCCGGAGCGCTCGTGGTCGATCCCGTAGGCAGCTTTCCCCTGTTGATCGAGCACCGTCTCGACGCCACCGGTCGCCTCCAACACACGCTTCACTTCTGGCAGGAGTGCCGCATCCTTCACGTACACATGCGCGACTTGATGGTCCGCCAACGCAAAGGCGCGGCATTTCCCATAATCCAAATATTCCAACCCCAGTTCGTCCTTCAAGCTCAGCCAGCCGTTCGCTCTAAAGACACGATTCAAATGCACGGGCTGATCGACATCAGTGATGCCGTATTCTGAAAGCAGCACCACTTGCACACCCTGCGCCTCGAAATAGAGTATCAGCTCGCCGACGATACTATCAATCTCGCGAAGATCTTGTTCGATGCGTTTATCAGTGCTGCCATACCGCTGCAGATTGTAGTCTAAGTGCGGTAAATAAACGAGATTGAGCGAAGGTTGTTTGTGCTGCTCCATCCACTTCGCTGCCTCAGCAATCCACTGAGAAGAGCGAATGCCAGCCATCGGCCCCCAGAAGAATGGAAAAGGAAACTCGCCCAAGTCTTTCTTTATCGCATCGCGCAAGTCCATCGGCTGCGTGTGCACATCAAAGACTTTTCGACCATCCGCCGGATACAATGGTCGTGGTGTAATCGTGTATTCGGCAGATGAATACATGTTATACCACCAGAATACATTCGCGCAGGTAAAGTCCGGAAGCTCCTCGCGCAAGGACTCCCATAGTTTCGGCTGTTGAACCAGCTGATTCGATTGCTTCCACCAGCGCAGCTCAGCATATTCACGATCATACCATCCATTGCCCACAGCACCGTGCGCTTGAGGCGTCTGCCCAGTCAAATAGGTCGATTGCGCGGTGCAGGTCACCGCAGGGAATGCCGGCTTGATAGACTGCAAACTCCCAGACTCCACAAAGCGCTGAATATGTGGCGTATGTTCGCCGATCAAAGAGCGAGTCAGCCCAACCACATTGATAACAGCAGTTCGCTTCATACCGCCCCCTTAGACTCCCCCGCATGACGCTCACGCAGTGTTTCGATGCAACTCAGAACGACGGCTGCATCCATCTCATGGACTTCAAAGGATGCGCCAATCCCGCGAAGCAAAGTAATCGTCAGACGACCGCCCAGATGCTCCCTAAACTCTTCAAGGCCCTCAATTATTTTGGAGCCACCCTGACTATTGAGCTCGGAAAGTTCAGCGGTATACAAGGTGAACCCCAAGCGCTCAATCAACGATAAGATACGCGTGGCGATGCACTCGGACAAAAATCCCATTCGCTGCGAATACAACACATCGACCGCCATTCCCATGGCAACCGCCTCTCCGTGGCTAATGCGAAAGCCACTCATGGACTCTAGTTTGTGCGCCACCCAATGGCCAAAATCAAGCGGTCTGGCCGTGGTAGTCTCAAAAGGGTCGCCGCCATCGACGATATGCTCGACATGCTCGCGAGCGGATTCCTGTATGAGCCAAGCACCCGTCTCGACATCGCGTTGCAGCAGTAAATCAACCTTCGCCTCGATCGCTTCAAAGAGTGCGCCATTACGAATCAATGCCACCTTGATCGCTTCGACCGCACCCTCTAAGAATTGCTGCTGCGGAAGGCTTTCAATCAATCGGTGATCATTTACGACTGCATAAGGGAGCGCAAAACTGCCGATAAAATTCTTCTTGCCGAGATAGTTAATACCATTCTTCACCCCCACCCCACCATCTGCCTGGCTCAAGCTGGTCGTTGGAAAACGAACATGGCGAATGCCCCGATGCGCAGTGGCCGCCACCAGCCCCACCATATCGAGCAATGCACCGCCACCAACAGCGATCAAATAGGAGTGGCGACACAGTTTGGCGGCTTCCACTGCCGCGTAGAGCTTACTCAAATATTGGAGATCATTTTTTAAGACTTCACCGCCGGGATACACCTGGCTACCACGCCAATCAAATAGCTCAGGTCGCCCACTAAAGTAACTTTCGATCTCGGCCTCAAGTTGAGGACGACTGCCCAAAGCACCTTCATCTATGACCACAAAGACCTTTGTCGGCGATTCATCTTCGACTGAACGCAGAATGGACTCCAATAAGTCAGACTCCGAATCGAAACTGTTATTTGTAAAATAGACACGATGCCGACAGGGCACCGTGAAATTCTTTTCAATTACCTGATAATTCATGTTGCTGGAATTTTTATCTGAAAGAGAAGCGTAATGGCAAACAAAACACCGAACAGCAGCCACTCGGCGATGCCAATATCAGCAGCGCAGACCACCCAATAGAGATCTAATAACACTAGCCCCGCCAACAGTCGACTGACTGTGGCATCCACACTTGGAAGTGCGGCAGAAAAGCCACGTAAACTATAGGTGATCCAAACCGCGAATAGCCCGAGCATGACGCATGACATGCCGATTGAGACGGGATGCATCCACAGGCCTAGGATAAAAAGTCCGGCAATACTCGACAGGACGACCAATTTCCCACCCCGTTGCCGAAGTCCCCCTCGTGCCACCAGACTGATACCGATCACGTAGCCCCAAATCACACAACTGATCGCCACAATTTCGAGCGAAAGGTGACCGGCCACAGTCAACGCCGTCCACACATACAGACCTGCGCGACAGCTCCCCATCAACACCGGGCTCCATCGATTGCCCTTATGCTGCACGTCATACCACACAATCAACCCCAACAAAACCGTGCCGCTGATAAAGGTCGAAAGTCCGAACGCAAGGCCAGCAATCCAAGCTACCCCGAGGTAAGCGATCGCGCAGTATAAAACAGTCGGACGTTTGATCCGCCCCGCTGGGATCGGACGCTCCGGACGATGCTGCAGATCAAACTCCGAGTCCGCCCAATCATTCAAATACATGCCACCCGTGTAGAACAGCGTCCCCAGCAAACAGAGCGTGAGCAACATCCATTGATCTCGACCGCCCACGAGTAAAAAGACGCAAGCGACATTGGCCCAGACAGTCGGTAAATTCGACGCCCGAGCCAGCAACAGGTGTGTATAGATCAACTGCTGCATCAAGACCCTGCTAATGTAATTCCCCGTGCGTCGAGCGCGCGCTCACACCAGTTGTATTCAGCGATCAGCTGCTCCACCACATTGGGCGCTTTCATCGCCTCAGGGAGCACCTCCCATGTGTAGGTTTCGAACTCCAAATGTGTGCACAGACTCGGATCCTCCTGCAGCAGATCCAGCACGCCGAGTAAATGATCCACCGTGGTATCCATTCCTTGCGCTGGCTGTGTGTGTAACGGCACGTGAAAATGTATACGCCATTCTTGATCCAAACCTGCATCGCCAACCGACTCACTCAGTGCCGTATCCAAATCAACCCAAGCGCGCTGCGATCCATCGGACGAACGCGCAATCACTTGATGTAAATAGACCGCATCAATAAATGCTTCTAAGCGCTTTCGCACGTCAGGCGTCGGCTGAACCTTCAGCGCAGAACTTAGGTGGAGTTTGCTGATACGAATGCCGTGACTACGTAATGCCCGAATACTTTCAGCAGGCACCTCATATTGAATCGCCATGTGACAGGTATCATAATTCACCCCAAGGTGCTTCTGCAACACGCCGACATCACTTGCTTTGGCGTGCAGTTGATCAAAGAACTCAATCGTCTCCGCAGTGGTCTCCAGATAACCGAATGGCTCTGGCTCCAAACCGAGATGTAAATCGCAGCCATGCGCATCACTCAACACTGCGATATACTCGGCACACTCGATCAAGTTACGTTGCATCGCGTCGACCTGCTGCTCGTTTATTATAAATGCTTTAAACGAGCCAGGCACGGTGCTCACACTACCACTCACACCAGACGGCAATAGCTGAACCAAAATATCAAACAGTTGCTTGGTATAATCCAAGCGTTCCTGCGATTGCCAGTCCGGCGCATACACCTGCTCTTTAACGCGCGTATTATGAAAGCTTCCATACGGGAACCCGTTAATCGTAAAGACGTAGCAATTCTCGCGCGACAACCACTCGCGAAAATCTTGCAATACATCCGGCTCACTCAGCTGCTGAGCTGCTAGCGCACTCAAACGCAGGCCAATCGCATACGGCACCTCAGCGGGGCAGACACGCCGACGCACTTGCAGGGTATAGTCTTTCAGCCCCGCAAATGTCTCAGCCCAATCATCGCCACGATGAATATTGGTGCAATACGCTAAATGTATCTGGTGACTAAACTGCATCGGAATCAATCAAATCAAACTTGGGACACTGGCGAAGAAAACGAACCGGATTCTGGTAAACAAACCGATCAATCGCCGCATCGTCGAAACCACGCTTTCTCAATTCCATGATCGCCTTCGGCAGCGCCATGGGATCGCTCACGCCCCAATCACAGGCGGAATTCATCCAGATACGATCAGTCGAGCCATATTGCTCCAACATATCAACCGCCCGCGGAGGGGTGCACTTGGACTCGGGATAGAGCGTAATACCCGCCCAAAATCCTGCATCCACAACCATACGCACAGTGTGCTCCTCAACATGATCGATGAGCACGCGTTCAGGTCGCACACCGGAATGCTCCTGCAACATATCAAGAATGAGCTTCGTGCCCTTCAGCTTATCTTCCAGATGAGGCGTATGCACCAGAATCAATTGATCATACTTCACGGCAATCTCCACCTGCTCCTGGAAGATCTTAACTTCATTCACACTATTCTTGTTCAGGCCAATCTCGCCGACCCCCAGAACATTACTCTTCTCTAAAAACTCAGGAATCAACGCCATCACCTCACGCGCAAATCCAACATCCTCAGCCTCCTTCGCATTGATACAGATCCAACTGTAATGCTTCATGAAGAACTTCTCCGCTCGGCGTGGCTCATACTCAGTCAATTGCATGAAGTAGTCACGAAATCCGCCGACAGAGCTGCGATCGAACCCAGCCCAGAAAGCGGGTTCGCAGACGGCTTTACAGCCAGCCATCGCAAGCGATTGGTAATCATTAGTCGTGCGAGTGACCATGTGCGCATGTGGCTCAATATATCTCATTATGCTTCCTCCTTCCATGCCCCGGACGCAGGCCCCGGAGTCGCAACCTGTGTCGGATCGGCTGTCATATCACTAAAAAGTCCCAGCACGGCTTCGGCGCGATTGGTCGAATCGAGCCCCTGCAATGCTTGAAGAAACATTTGATAGCGATAATCATCCGTCTCACCACTGCGCTGCACACGATCCATAAACGCAGCGATATCAATGAGCTTTGAACGAGCATCCATAAAGTAGAGATCTACAGGATGATTTGAAGGTGTATTCATATAAAAAAATTGACCGCAACCAATGCCCCAGTCAAGTGCGGCATTCCCTCCTGTCCAGATCGGGTGTAATTGTGTTTGTTGTCAAAGTAGCGCGGTGCTTCAGCCCGCGTCCGATCAACACAGGCCACCGCACAGAAACTGCGGTAAATTACCCATAAAGGGCATACACACGCAGCTACGGCCCTGATCTTCTTAATTCATTTCTTTTTCCTTATACGGCTATCGTTTTCTGGGCTTATAAACACGAGATCCCGGCGCGAGCTTGGAGGTGGCGGTCTTTGGATAGGGCATTTTTGCATCCGTTTCCTGGCGCCAGTCCTGCAGCATTTCCAGCAGTTTTTGTGTCGTCTCAGGGTTCTCTGTCGAGATATCGCGCTGTTCGCCCAGATCGTTTTCGAGGTCAAACAGCTGCACGGTTCCGTTCTCGAAAGACTCGATCAGCTTATACTTACCCAGACGTATGGCGCCACTCGGGCTCTGCCAACCGTGATTGCTGTAGTGCGGGAAATGCCAATAAATGGCACCGCGATCATAATCCTCACCCCGTAAGGCAGGCGCAAAACTTTTTCCGTCCATGTGTTGTTCCGGCAAGGAAGGAAGTCCAAGCAACTCCAAGAGCGTTGGGTAATAATCGGTTCCTGTGACCACCGCATGATTGATGGAGTTGGCTTTGATCCGGCCAGGCCAGGACATAATCAGCGGAACCCGAAGCCCTCCTTCGTAATTCCATCCCTTACCACCGCGCAGTGGCAGGTTCGAAGTCGCGAACTTTTGGTTCAGTTGCTTGGTACTATTGATAATTTTATCTAGTGAAATCTCTCGGGTAGCGGCCAGGCCGCCATTGTCGCTGGTAAACACAATGATCGTGTTCTCTTCCAGACCGAGTGCTTTCAGTTTTGCGCGGATTCGGGCAAGACTCTCATCCATCGCCTCCACCAACGCGGCATACTCGAAGTTCTCCTGTTTCTGGCTAACCCACCAGGCCCGCTTTTCCTTACAAAGCGCGTAACTTTTGCTGGCGTATATCTCCTCCAGTTCCTCCTCGGTGAGTTCGGGACCATCCGGATTTCCTTCAACAATATGATTTGGTCCCTCTGAGCGAGGCATCGCAGCGAGTTTCTTTTGGTATTTCGCCACCAGATCCCGGCGGCCCTGAATCGGGTCGTGCACCGCGAAATGTTCCAAATGCACGAAAAAGGGCTGATCCTTTTTGCGCTCGATAAAATCGAGTACGGCGTCGGTCAATTTATCCGTAAAATAGTCTCCCTCTTTTGCCGGCAGCGTTTTGTCATACGCTTTGCCAAACGGGTAATAATAGGAGGACACCCAGCCGGCGATGGCTTCGTCAAACCCGAAGGTCTTGGGGTGAACTCCCACATGCGTCTTGCCGTAATTGGCTGTAGCGTAACCGTGTTTCTTCAAGGTTTCTGCCAACGTTTGCTCATCAGCGGGAAGACGACTAATTCTTTCGCCACTATGCAGCTTTTCGTAGTCCCGTTCCGGGCGCCCCCCACCCCAATCGGTCTGATTGGTACGCGCCGGGCTTTTGCCGGTCAGGATGGCGGCCCGGCTCGGCGAGCAGACATGGCACGCAGCATACGCATTATCAAAGAGGGTCCCCTCTTTTGCAAGCTGGTCAATCGCGGGCGTTTCATAAAATGTGCTGCCAAAACACCCGGCATCCCGCTGCCCCATGTCATCTACGAGGAAGAAGATGATGTTTGGCGGCGCTCCGCCCACAGAAACTTGCGCCGCAAACACGGCACTGCACAAAACAACCATCCATTTAAACATATTTTTCATAATCATATATCAGGCTGTTTATTCTTCGACTTCGACAATCTCAATATGGCTCCAGTAGGCTGGCACTTCCCCATCATAATAGCTGGTCAGCTGAAGGGGTATTGAACTCCTTCCACGAGGCAAATCGACTTCAACCGTTTTCCAGCCGTCCGTCGCGGTTTTGTCACTGACTTCTTCCGTCAGCAGTCGTTTATGGTCCCCTTTAGAAGTATCTACCACAATCAGCGTCCAGGAATGCCCCTGCTCATGCCCGACCTCAAGAAGCAGCTTATACTTTTTCTTCGGGTCCATTCTTTTGAGCATGTTGAAATTGAAATTCCGACTGCCTTCCTTCGGGATAGAAGCAATCACATTTTCCCGTCCATTATATTCTTCACGAAAACCAGGATTCCCCTTTTTCCCGCAGGAGCTTGTTCTCATATTCAAAGGGTTGCCGGGGAATTTCTTTTTAACTGCATCAGCGAACGGAAATCTTCTTGCGACTGATTCGGCGGTTTTAATGTCCGGCATTTTTGCATCTGTTTGCTGGCGCCAATCCTGCAGCATTTTCAGCAGTTTTTGTGTCATTTCAGGGTTCTCTTTCGAGATGTCACGCTGTTCGCCCAGATCGTTGTCCAGATCAAAAAGCTGCACGGTTCCGTTCTCGAAATATTCAAGCAACTTATATTTTCCAACCCGGACAGCGCCGCCCGGGCTCTGATTTCCGTGATTGCTATAGTGCGGAAAATGCCAGTAAATTGCATCGTGTCCTATGAACGGCTTACCATCGAGTAGCGGAACAAAACTGATACCATCCTTATGCTGTTCCGGCATCAACGGCAGATCAAGCATTTCGAGTAACGTGGGATAAAAATCGGTACCGGTAACCGGCACATCTGTAACCATCCCCGGTTTGGTGTGACCCGGCCAATACACAATCAGCGGAACACGAATCCCTCCTTCATACTGCCAGCCTTTTCCACCCCGCAACGGCAGCATCGAAGAGGAAAAACGTTGGTCCATTTGCGCCCGATTATCCTTTTTTTGGTGGCGGTTCGTGGCAGACATCCCTCCGTTATCCGAGGTAAAGATAATGATCGTATTATCCGCAATATTGAGCTCTTCAAGTTTAGCGCGGATCCGTGCGAGACTTTCATCCAACGCGCCCACCATTCCAGCGAACTCTACATTGTCCTGCTTCTGTTTGACCCACCCGAGTCGGGTGTTGATAAAATCCTCGGGGCTCTGATTTTTTCTCATCTCAGCGATACTCGCTTCCGACGGTGCCGGTTCGTCCGGATTGCCTTCCAGAATATAATCCGGTCCTGCATCGACCGGCATGTTCGCCAGTTTCTTTTTATATTTTTCAACGTAATCCTTTCGTCCCTCAATTGGGTCGTGCACCGCGAAATGTTCCAAATGCACGAAAAAGGGCTGATCCTTTTTGCGCTCGATAAAATCGATTACGGCGTCGGTCAATTTATCCGTAAAATAGTCACCCTCTTTTGACTGCAGCGTTTTGTCATACTTGCCGTCCGGGCCGGCATGGCCGCCGAACGGGTAATAAAAGGATCCCACCCAGCCAGTAATCTCTTCGTCGAATCCGTAGGTCTTGGGATCTCGGCGCAGATGGGCTTTGCCGAAGTTCGCTGTCGCATATCCATGTCTGCGCAGGGCTTCGGCGATGGTAACTTCGCCTTCCGGCAGCGCCTTCACTCTTTTCGCGCTGTGCAGTTTTTCGTGGTCCATTTCCTTTTTGCCACCAATCCATTCCGTCAAATCCGTGCGTGCCGGATATTTTCCGGTCAGAATACTCGCCCGACTCGGAGAACAAACTTGGCAGGTGGCGTACGCGTTATCAAACTTCACCCCATCTTTTGCGAGCTGGTCAATTGCGGGCGTTTCATAAAAACTGCTGCCATAACACCCGACATCGGGCCAGCCCAGATCATCGGCCAGAAAAAAGATAATATTTGGGCTACGCGGCGCTCCACTTACAGACGCTTGCGCCGCAAACACGGCACAGCACAAAACAATCATCCATTTAAACACATTTTTCATCATCATCTTTTTCTTTATCTTCCAACCCTCGTAAATCCCAATCATAATTCTGCTGTTCATAATATCTTCTCCTTGCTTAAAATTCATTCATAATGGGTTTGATCCCCCGAAGCTTGCTTCGACTTATTTTGGAGGGAAACGCTCCGTCGTTTCCTACGACTGGCCAAGCGAACCCAGCCCGACGTAAGGAAACGACGGAGCGTTCCCCTCCAGCTCCACTCATGCCTGCCCCGGGGATATATCTTTATACACAAGTCTGTGGGTCGTAAGGTTAGCGGGAAAAGCTCCTTCCCTTACCAAGGGAAGGAGCTTTAATCAGTGCATTCATCACGTTAATTAAAAGATACATATATATATAAGAGACCAGTGACGTTGCTCTCTTCGCTTAAAAAAAGCGAGTGAGTCAGGCTAATCGATCTGCTTTTCGGTTCGTAAATAAGCGATCAAGTCACGAACTTCGTCCTTAGTTAAATTATCCAGCAGTCCTTCGGGCATCATGGATGTTTCGACTTGGTTACGAGAAATGATATCTGATTTCGGAATGAT
>Ga0206130_10008845_pt1 | contig 10697 bp, 10 predicted proteins | sample Helgoland_Spring_9_FD_148637 | JGI IMG/M metagenome (GOLD analysis project Ga0206130, IMG submission 148637) | Pelagic subsurface seawater microbial communities from Kabeltonne, Helgoland, North Sea - Helgoland_Spring_Bloom_20160512_1 | ecosystem: Environmental > Aquatic > Marine > Epipelagic ...
AGAGGCGTGTCTTATGAGGCTTCAGATGGTAACCACGATGACTTGGTTATGAATTTAGTAATGTTTGGCTATTTTGCTAGTACTACTTACTTTCAAGATCATGCTGATATGGATCTAAAGAAAATGTTATTCGAGCAACAGATGGCGGAAATAGAAGCAGACGTACTACCTTTTGGTATACACGATGATGGGGCTTCACATGCCGCACAAATCGACGCTTTAGATCTTAGACATGATGACGGAGGTTGGTCACTTGACCGTCTAGAGGAATGGTAAACCTTGGACTTAAAAAAGTCATAAATAGTAATATGAATAATCGTATCATGAACATATCTTAAAATTAGGAGAACACCAATGGCATTAGGCATTCCATCATCATCTCCTGCTGTTAACTTTAGAGAGATTGACTTAACGGGCCAAATCGGCAACGCGTCAACATCTGTAGGAGTTATTGCAGGCGACTTCGGTTGGGGTCCAGTAGCAGAACCAGTACTTGTTTCAAATGAAGCGGGCTTGGTATCTGTATTCGGTACACCGACAATCGACAATACAATAGACTTTCATAGTGCAGCATACTTTCTACGGTATAGCAATGCGCTTTCAGTAATTCGCGAAATCGACGGTACAACAACCGCTCGTAACGCATACGCAGTTTCTTCTGCAGCACCCGCTCAAGCTGCACCAACAGACGCAGTTATTATCCGTAACTCTACAGATTTTGAATTGCAAGAAAATTCATTAGGAGCTTTTTCAGGTACATCTGCACAAGACGCCGCGCTTAACCGCGGTCTTTCTTTCGCAGCACGTTACCCTGGCGCTTTAGGTAATAGCTTAGAGCTTCACTTGTGTCCTGCAGATTCAGATAACTCAACATTTAATGGCTGGGCTTATAGCTCACTATTCGATGGGGCACCAGGTACATCAGCATACGCTAGTCAACGTTCAGCGGCATTTGATGAATTACACGCAGTAGTAATAGATACTACTGGCGTTATATCAGGTTCAGCAGGAACTGTTCTAGAAACTTATCCATATGTTTCAGTAGCATCTGATGCTAAAAACGCTGACGGCCGTTCAAACTATGTCGGTGACGTTCTAAATTCAGGCTCTGGCTATATTCACTTCGCTTCTTGGGGTTCAAGTTTAGCGTTTGATTCCGATGACGGATGGAACACAGTTGCAGCTCTTGGAACTGCTACTACACCAGGTACAACTAAATCATATTTAGAAGGTCTTGTTGCAGCAACATATTCTTTCACTGGCGGTGCAAACTCCGGTGCATTGGATGCAGGCGATTACCTACGTGCATTCGATAATATTGAAGATCCTGAAACAACTGAAGCAGATTTAATAATTGCGCCTTCTATGCCGTTATCTGCAGACACAGTTACAATTATTGCCGATCTAATCGCAACAGCTTCTTCTTTACGTAAAGACGCATTGGTAGTTGCTTCACCTAACCGTTCAGCGGTTGTTAAAGCTGCTCCTGCAGCAATTGCAGGATTAATTACAGCTTTCGCTGGAGCAATTGGATCATCTTCATATATTGCAGTTGATGGTAACTTCCTAAAAGTATACGACAAGTATAACGACCAATATATTCATATTCCAGCTGCATCATCTACAGCGGGTCTTATGGCTGCTACAGATCGTAATGCTGCTCCTTGGTTCTCACCGGCTGGCTCACGTCGCGGTAACTACTTGGGTGTAACAGATATTGCTTGGAACCCAACTAAATTACAACGTGACGCACTTTATAAGGCTGGCGTTAACCCAATCGTTAATCTAAACGGTCAGGGAGTTCAGTTATACGGTGATAAAACTATGCTACGTCGCCCAAGTGCATTCGATCGTATTAACGTACGTCGTCTATTCTTAAAAATTGAAAAAGATATTGTCGGATTTGCAAAAACAATCTTATTCGAATTTAACGATGAGTTTACTCGCGGTGAGTTCGTTGGTGTTGTAGAACCTTATCTTCGTGACGTAATGGCACGTCGAGGTATATCAGACTTCCGCGTTGTTTGCGACGAAACAAACAACACTTCAACAGTAATTGACAATAATGAATTTGTCGCAACGATCTTCGTTAAGCCTGCTCGCTCTATTAACTACATTACTCTAAACTTTGTAGCTGTTAGATCCGGTGCTAGCTTTGAAGAAATCGTCGGATAAGGAGATATAAAAAATGGTTCTTAACGTAAACGATTTTAAAGCAAAACTAAACGGCGGTGTTAGAAGTAACCTTTTTAAGATTACTTTGGCATCTCCGGTTAACGGTTTGGAAGTAGCTAATGTAGGCGCTTTCCTTGCTAAAACAGGTGAGCTTCCAGGCTCAACTATTACACCAATTATTCTGCCGTTCCGTGGACGTCAGCTTAAGATTTCAGGCGATAAAACGTTTGATCCTTGGACTGTTACAATCATGAACGATCCAGAGTTTAAGATCCGTAAGGCTCTTGAGCAATGGATGAGTGGGATTAACAACCATGAAGATGGACAAGGTACTAACGATAATTACTTTGTAGATCTGCGCATTGAGTCGCAAGATCGTGAAGGTAACACATTGCGTGCGTACAAGTTGAAAGACGCTTGGCCATCAGATTTAGGTCCAATCGCAGTTTCTTTTGATGCTGAAAATCAGCTTCAAGAATACCAAGTTACGTTCCAGTATCAGTACTGGATCGCTGGTGAGTCAGAAAACGCGTCCGATCTTATTGAAGACGGAAACGGCTTCTAAATCGATCATAAATAAAGCAAAGGGCATTCACTTGCCCTTTGTTACACTTTGATAGGAAATGAAATGGTAGACAACGTATATAAATTCTTTGGATTTGAAATCCAGCGTGCTAAAAAAGACGAAAAGAAAGATCAGCGTACACCATCGATTGTTCCACCTAATGATGAAGATGGTGCAGGTTACGTAACCGCATCTGGTGCAGGTCACTTCGGTCAATACGTGGATTTAGACGGTGATAAAGCAAAAGATAACGCACAAATGATTATGAAGTATCGCGGCGTGGCATTACAGCCAGAGTGCGATATGGCAATTGAAGATATTGTAAATGAATCAATATCCGTACAAGACAACAAAGCTCCTCTTCAATTACAAATGGACGATGCGGATGGTATGTCAAATAAAGTTAAGAAAACTATAGGAGAAGAATTTGACTATATTTCTTCTTTGTTAGGATTTAGTGACAATGGCCACGATCTATTCCGCAGATGGTATATCGACGGACGTTTAGTTCATCATATTGTAATCGATGAAAGTAGTCCAAAATTAGGAATTCAAGAACTACGCTTTATGGATTCTATTAAGACGCGCAAAGTTCGCGAAGTCAAATGGAAAAAAGATCCAACAACTGGCGTAAAGATTGTAGATAAAATAGAAGAATATTTTATCTATCAAGAAAAACCTGGGGCACAAAACCAGGGAACAAAACTTACTAGTGACTCTATTAGTTACGTAACATCAGGTCTATTAGATGAGTCACGTAAAAAAGTAGTCTCATACCTACATAAAGCTCTTAAGCCTGTTAACCAGTTACGCATGATGGAAGATTCACTTGTAATCTATCGTCTCGCACGTGCACCCGAACGTCGCATCTTTTATGTCGACGTAGGTAACTTACCTCAGGGTAAAGCAAACGAATACATGAAGAACATCCAATCTAACTTCCGTAATAAGTTAGTATATGATTCAAGCACCGGACAGATTAAAGACGATCGTAAACATATGTCAATGCTTGAAGATTTCTGGTTACCACGTAAAGAAGGCGGTAGAGGCACAGAGATTAGTTCGCTTCCCGGCGGTGATAACTTAGGTCAGATTGAAGATATTATCTACTTTCAAAAACGCCTATATAGATCATTAAATGTTCCTTTGGGTCGTTTAGAAACAGAGCAAGGTTTTAATATCGGTCGAAGCACAGAAATATCAAGAGAAGAAGTTAAGTTCCAAAAATTTATCGACAAAATCCGTCGTAGATTCTCTAAGCTATTTACATCCCTATTGAAAAAGCAATTACTTCTAAAAGGTATTATTAATGAAGACGATTGGAAAAAATGGGAAAACGATATTATCGTGGATTTTGTTCAGGATAACCATTTTGCTGAATTAAAAGAAAACGATGTATTAAGAGAAAAAATCCAGACCCTTGATATGGTCACACCGCACCTAGGTGAATTCTTTACTAAAGAATGGGTACTAAAAAACGTTATGCGATATAACGAAGAAGAAATCAAAGCTATCGAGCAAGAAGGTGAAGAAGCTGAAGAAGAAGCACCGGAACAGAATCCGCAGCAAGAAGAACAACCACCCGCTGCAGCAGGACAAGGTGCACAACATAGCTTAGATATCAACATTAATAAAGATTAAGTTAGACTTTAAATTATCATAAATACTACTAAGGAGACATATTATGCAAACAGACATTAAAGACCTAATCGGTCATGTAATGAATGATGACATGGTAAAAGCAAATGAACTATTCGGATCGCTTTTATCCACAAAACAAGACGATGCTATGGATGCAATAAAGCAGTCTATGGCACAAAACGTATACGATGGTGTTGAGCCAGAGGTTTCAGAAGAGCCTATGGTAAGCGCCGAAGAAGATTTTATCGAAGACGACGTTGAGGAAAATCACATTGACCTTGACGAAATTTCATTGGATGATCTTAGCGATGAAGAGGTCGACTCACTAGAAGACGACGAAACAGAAGTATAGATAGGAATAACAATGAAACTGATTTGCGAATTTGAAGACCAAAATCTCGACTGTTTAGTTGAAGCAAAATCTAATGGTGAAAAGAAATACACCATTGAAGGTGTCTTCATGCAAGCAGATCAAAAGAATAGAAATGGCCGTGTTTATCCTCGTTCCGTAATGGAATCAGCAGTTGATAAATACGACATGGACCAAGTTAAAAAAGGCCGTGCAGTAGGTGAACTTAATCACCCTGAAGGTCCTACAGTTAACTTGGATAAAGTTTCACATCGCATTACCGAACTAAATTGGAATGGTAATGACGTTGTTGGAAAGGCACAAATATTGGATACTCCAATGGGTAAAATCGTTAAGAATTTACTTGATGGCGGTGTGCAACTAGGCGTGTCAACTCGTGGTATGGGATCTCTAGAATCCCGTGGTGGTGTTAATTACGTCAAAGAGGATTTTCACCTCGCGACTGTAGACATTGTTCAAGATCCATCTGCTCCAGACGCTTTCGTTAATGGAATTATGGAAGGTGTAGATTGGATATGGGATAATGGCATTATCAAGGCTAGAGAGATTGAACGAATTGAGACTGAAATTAAGAATGCTCCCCGCGCGGATCTCTATGAGACCCAAGTTCGTGAGTTTAAGAATTTCCTCTCCGTACTTAAAAATATATAAGGAGTCACAATATGACAGATCTAACAGATCAAGTCGTCGAAACTGACTTGGAAGCTGAAGTAATGGAAGAGGCAACTCATGATCCTAAAAATGCTGAAGCACAGAGTATTGTAGCAGTTGATGCTGCAACACAAGCTGTAAAAACCCAAGCGGCTGGACGTAAAGGTGATAAGCGTAATTCAGAGCCAATGCCAAAAACTAAGGCTGGCATGCTTTCCGCTATGGTCACTAAAATGCAAGGAATGAATAAAGGCGATCTTTCAAACATGTTTAAAGGCATGCACGAAGACGTTGATTTTGATGCCGAAGAAGGTGAAGTCGTTGTAGAAAATATTCTTGACGTCGATGCTGAATTGGGTGCATTGGTAGAATCAGAAGCAACTCTTTCAGAAGAGTTCAAAGAGAAGACTGCAGTACTGTTTGAAGCAGCACTTAAGTCTAAACTTTCTGAAGAAATCGATCGTATCGAAGCTAGTTCTATCCAAGCATTAGAAGAAGAAGTTGCTCAAGTTGAAGAAAACTTGGTCAATAAAGTCGATTCGTATTTAAACTACGTAGTTGAATCTTGGATGACAGAAAATGAAGTTGCTATCCAAGCCGGCTTACGCACGGAAATCGCTGAAGGTTTCATGAAAGGTCTTAAAGATCTTTTCGTTGAATCTTACGTCGAAGTTCCAGAAGCAAAGGTCGACCTAGTCGACGAACTGGCTGAGCAAGTAGAAGAGTTGGAAACAGCTCTAAATAAAGCTACTCTTGCTTCAATGGATTTGGCCGAGAAGAACGAAGTTCTTGTTCGTGAACAAATTATTGCAGAAGCAGCCTTTGATCTAGCTGATACCCAAGCGGAAAAGCTAGCTACCCTCGTTGAATCTGTTGATTTTGAATCAGTAGAAACTTTCACACGTAAAGTTGCTATTGTAAAAGAATCACATTTTGCTACCCCATCTGCTAAAGTGGACGATATTGTTGAAGCTACTGAAGGTGACACGGAAACTGTTACTGAAGTAAATCCAATGATGGCGACTTATCTTAGCGCACTAAACCAATAAAGACTTAGGAGTAATTACACATGTCTTACGATCAACTAACTGAAAAATGGGCTCCAGTCCTAGATGCAGAAGCAGCTGGCCCAATTTCCGATAAATACCGCAAAAACGTTACTGCGCAATTGCTAGAAAACATGGAGCAAGATTTTGCTGCAAATGGCTCTGCTCAAAACTTTTTGTCAGAAACAAACGACACTACATCAGTAACAGCTGGTGGTGGCGCTAACTGGAACCCAGTACTAATCTCATTAGTACGTCGTGCTATGCCAAACATGATGGCATATGACGTTGCTGGCGTTCAGCCAATGACTGGTCCAACTGGCTTGATCTTCGCAATGAAGTCACGTTACAAAAACACTAAAGATGGCGTATCAGTTGGCGATGAAGCTTTGTTTAACGAAGCAGCTGCTAACTACTCAGGTGATTCATCAACTAACGCTCCTGCAGGTTCTTCAGGTCTTGAAGGCGTAACAGATACTGCTGGTGCTGGCGCTGATGGTTCAATCGACGGCGAGCGTAATGATCCGCGCGCTGGAATCGACTTGCACACAACTGCAGAAGCTGAATCTCTTGGTGGAGCAGGCGACGCATTTGCTGAAATGGGTTTCACAATCGAAAAAGCAACTGTAACTGCAAAATCACGTGCATTGAAAGCTGAATACACTATGGAGCTTGCACAAGATCTTAAAGCTATCCATGGTTTGGACGCTGAAACAGAATTGGCAAACATCTTGACAACTGAGATCCTTGCGGAAATCAACCGTGAAGTTCTTCGCACAATCAACAGCCAAGCTAAAACTGGTGCAACAACAGCTAACACAGCACTTAACGGCGTATTCGACATGAGCTCAGACGCTGATGGTCGCTGGAGTGTAGAAAAAGCAAAAGGCTTGATCGTACAAATCGAACGTGAAGCTAACCAAATCGCTAAAGAAACACGTCGCGGTAAAGGTAACTTTATTATCTGTTCTTCAGACGTTGCTTCTGTATTAGCTGCTTCAGGTATGTTGGATTACGCTCCTGCTATGTCTACTAACTTAAACGTAGATGACACAGGTAACACTTTTGCTGGTACTTTGAACGGTCGCACAAAAGTTTATATTGATCCATATGCAAGCGTAGATTACGTAACAGCTGGTTATAAAGGTTCTTCACCTTATGACGCTGGTGTATTCTATTGCCCATACGTACCTTTGACAATGGTTCGCGCCGTTGGTGAAAACGACTTCCAGCCAAAAATCGGCTTTAAGACTCGTTACGGTATGGTATCAAACCCATTCGTTGGTGGAACACCTGCAAACGGTTTAGCTGCTGCTAAATCTAACCAGTACTACCGTATCATGCGCGTAGACAACTTAATGACTTCTACTTAAGAGCTCATTAATATTAAATAAAAAAGAGAACAGGCGCTTCGGCGCCTGTTCTTTTGTAAAACGTTAACTTTTAATTAGGATATTTAAATGCAAACAATTAAACAATTTACTCTACCTCAGTCACCTGATGGAAACGATACGTATGTTAGTTCTTCTATCGATACATCTAGTGTTGATAATAATACCCACACAGCATTAATTCAGCTTACAGTCGGGCGTGGTTATATCTGTACTTTGCAACAACGTTTAACCGGCGATCTACCTAAAAATGATGATCCTGACTATGGATGGCAAGATACATTAGTATATCAACCATATTGGCCGGCAAATCCGAATGATCCAGATCCAGATCCAACTCATTCAGAAACTTATATTGATACAGTTGCCTTAGCTCCAGAAATGAGAGTTAAGTTTCAGTGGACCGGATACGGCCCAGGCGTTGATTTTAAAATGGCCCTTGCGCAATTTTAAATAAACTAAAAACTATTTAAGTTAATATAACCTCCGGTAGAAATATCGGAGGTTATTTTTTGTATAAATGCCAATTATGCATAAATAGTATGAAGGCCAAGCTCTAGCTAGCTTTCACCGTAAATATTAACCAGGAGAAACTAAATATGAGACCAACACAATTAGACTTGTTGCAAAATATAATATTATTTAATAACGGGAATACTCTAATAACTGCTCATGAAGAGCTTGCCCCATTATCATTGTCAGCCTTACGCTATGTTCTAGATGCAGCAGATGATGAGACTATCCAAGGAGCCCTTGATAGAAGCTACGTTTCAGAAGAAGGCCCTGAAAAAGATACTGAAGAATTATCTGCAGAAGAACTTCAAGGGTATACAGAAGAGTTCGAATCAGCGTTAGTACGTTGGAGACAAAGATGTGGCAGAATAGCTCAGAGAATGTATAATGCAAATTTTGCCATTATTGAAGAAAGGGAAAGAGCGGAACAAGCTCGTATGGAAGAAGAAATTCGTTTGAGCTCGGTACTTGAGGCCGCTGATATGGCTTATCAAGAGTCATTGATGACAGCAGAAGACTTAACAAACCTTGACGGAGAACTTGATTTCCTTCGCTTGTTTCTTTCTGCAGAAGATTTTGCACAACACCCTGCACAAATTGCCGCAATGGCAGTAGTAGAAGAAGCTCGTTTAGAAGCAGCATTTGCTAATGCAGAGCAAGCTTACCAAGATTATTTGTGGGAGCAAAGCGCAGGGGCTAGAGAAGAACATGCAAACATTGCAGCTTCAAACGAAGCTAGAGGCATTAGATGCACAGCTATGTGGGCGAGAGCAACTGAGATATCTGGAAGAGAACAGTCGCCACAGAACCACGACATGACTTACCAAGAGCAAATGCAATTTTCTGGTGATGAGTATCATTTGTACCAAGATGTAATACATAGAATACTACAGGTGGAGATGGGAGAACCAGGTGAAGAGTTTGCAGATGATCTTGGTGATCTTGGTGATATAGGAGCTGACAACGATTCTTACCATCATTGGGAATGGCAAAGAAATCTGAGAGAGGAAGAAGAACGCTTAGAACGCCTTGAAGTCCTCCGCCAGAATCTTTCTCCGGAAGACTTTGAACAACATCCTCTACAACTTGCTGCACCATCCGCTCTTGCGAGATTTGATGCGTGGAGAATGAGGGACTTGAGGTCATATGCCCAAGGTGGATGGGGTGATGGATATGAAAGGACGTTTAGACAATTATACCCTAACCATCATTTCAGAGAATCGCTATTTAACTTCCATGAGCCCATGGGCGACAGGATGCGAAGAGAAGCTTTAGGAATGACTTCAAGGTTAGAATTCTTAATTCACATTGGTTGTACCAAGTATCTAGAAGACCCAGTAGAAGCAGAAAGACTTCATGAGCTTCTTCTTCAAGAGATTGAAGATGTCGGTCAGGCTAACTTTGAAACTGAACGTGCCAGCTATGTGGAACATTATATATTCCGCCAGAATGGTCGTGAAATTGATGAGGAAGTTATGGAAGCACACTGGCGATGGCGATGGCTTCAGCACTTTGGTGGCGAGGATGAGTATAACACAAGACGCGCAATCCATATTGCCAACCAACAACCTGAATAAATAAAAACAATAAGGCTAGCTTGATACATAATTGAGCTAGTCTTTAAAAAGACGTGGCTTTACAGAGGGGTAAAGTCAAGATGGGGGTTATTTTTTGTATAAATAGTATTGAAGGAGAAAGATATGTCTAATAATCTTACTAATAATATTAACTATTTACAAGCGGCAAGCTTTCGATTTGTTGCTGATAGACGCAGATTTGCTAATCTTTCGTTTTTTGCCCAGTCTGTTAATCATCCATCTATAAGTGTAAACGCTGCAGAAGTGCCATATGGTAAATTCGCATCGGTTCCTAATATCGGGGATAAGTTTACATACGGTGCACTTACCACTACGGTAATTATCGACGAAGATATGAAATCTTATTTAGAGATTTTAGATTGGATGAAGACAAACGTAGACCTAAACGATAAAGGTCCGGCCGATCCTAAGTCTCCATATACCGATCTTAAGTTATATATTCTTAGCTCTAAAAATAATATTAATAAAAGTATCATATATAATAATGCATTCCCCACTGATCTAGGTGAAATAAGCATGGAAGCAAACCAGGACGGAACACAAGTAATGATCGTTCCCGTCACATTTAGGTATACAGAATTTACTATAGAATAGGAAATATAATTGATTGATTTGAAAAGCGTTTTGGCAATGTGGGAAGAAGACACAAAGATAGATGAGTTTAACCTTGATGAAGCTTCTCGTGATACTGCCAAACTACACAGCAAATATTTGCAAATGCATTCGTTAGCTAAACTACAACATAAA
>Ga0206130_10008846_pt1 | contig 10694 bp, 10 predicted proteins | sample Helgoland_Spring_9_FD_148637 | JGI IMG/M metagenome (GOLD analysis project Ga0206130, IMG submission 148637) | Pelagic subsurface seawater microbial communities from Kabeltonne, Helgoland, North Sea - Helgoland_Spring_Bloom_20160512_1 | ecosystem: Environmental > Aquatic > Marine > Epipelagic ...
CAGGTTCTAATTTATTTCATCCTCTTGGTGCATTAACTGTTGGTTTGGTAGCAGGCGCCTTATTTGTTTGGAGCTTTTCGCTTACACAAAATAAATGGAAAATTGATGATGTCTTAGGTGTGTGGCCATTACATGGCATTTGTGGAGCATGGGGTGGAATTGCTGCTGGTATTTTTGGGTTAGAGTTATTTGGTGGTCTTGGAGGGGTTACTTTCTTATCGCAATTGGTTGGTACTATTGCGGGTGTTTTTATAGCACTTGCAGGAGGCTATATTGTTTACACAGTCATTCACAAAATGTTCAACTTTAGATTGACAGAGGAGGAAGAATTTAATGGTGCTGATATATCAATCCATAAAATCAATTCAATTTCCTCTGAATAAATAAGCATCAAAAAGTTTAAAACTATATTTTTTTCTGCATGCTAAACTTTTAGTATGCAGAACATACATCTTATTATCCCAGCTGCAGGCGAGAGCTCTCGGATGGAGTCCACTACCCCAAAACAATTCTCAAATTTTCATGGAAAAACGATTCTCGAATTTGTTGAATCTATATTCTCAAAGCTTGTAGCCATAAAAACCATAACAGTCGCGCTCAATAAAAATCAAAAATATATTGAAAGCCTAGGTTGTCAATTTTCAAAAAAAACAACATTAACGGATTGTGGAGGCTCTACTCGATCAGAAACTGTTTTAAATACACTAGAAATTATAGGGGGTGATATCCAAAAAGAAGATTGGATTATGGTTCATGATGCTGCCAGGGTCGGCATTACTGAATCACTGGTGAATAATTTTATAAATGAGGTTGTTGATGATAAAGTGGGAGGGATTTTAGCTATCCCTGCGCTTGATACGGTTAAAAGAGTTGATAAGAAACAACAAATAACTTGTACAGAGAAAAGAGATGAAATATGGTTGGCTCAAACACCTCAGATGTTCAGATTTAATTTACTCAAGAAAGCGTTAACATCATTTAAAGGCAATCCAACTGATGAATCTGAGGCTATAGAAGCTCTTGGATTATCTCCAAAGGTTGTCAAGGGAAGTTTAGAAAATTTTAAGATCACATATCCTGAGGACTTATTGAGGGTTGATAAACTCATAAAAGGATCCAATCATGATTAGGGTGGGTCAAGGTTACGATGTGCATCAGCTTGTTTCGAATAGAAAATTAATTCTTGGGGGAGTATTAATTGATTTTCACCTTGGCTTAAAGGGACATTCCGATGCAGATGTGTTAATTCACGCCATCATGGATGCACTTCTTGGTGCAAGTGGTATGGGAGATATTGGGCAACACTTTCCTGACACAGACTCTGCCTTTAAAAATGCAAAATCTCGGGATCTCTTGACAGAAGTTATTGGGTTAGTTGAGTCAAAAAAATTTAAGATTATTAATATTGACGCGACCATTATTTGTCAGTCACCCAGGTTATCTGAATTCATTCCTAAAATGATTGAAAATATTGCGGTTGACTGTAAATGTGAAGAATCACAAGTAAATATTAAAGCTACAACAACAGAAATGATGGGGTTTATTGGAAGGTCTGAAGGAATTGCTGCACAATGTTCGTGCTTAATAGAATCATTTTAATTGGTTCTTTAATACTCCTTCAGTAAGACCAGCACTGCACCACTTCCACCATCATGTCTTGGCGCTTCAACATAAGCAATTACCTCTTCTTTTTGTATCAGCCAATTTTTAACTTTATTGCGTAAAACAGGCTCCTTATTATGAGAGCGTAAGCCTTTACCATGAATAATTTTTATGCACCTTACCTTCTTTTTTTTACAGTCACTGATGAAATTAACAATATATGACTTTGCTTCCTCTGAGATTAGACCATGAAGGTCAATAGATTTTTGCGTAACCCAATACCCTTTTTTCAACTTATTAAGAATATCTGGTGAATGTCCTTTTTTTAAGTATCTTAGTTCCTCTCCTGATTCATTTTCCGTTGAAATAAAATCATCGCTTAAGGAGTCAAGTAAGGCTTTTTTCTCATCTTCTATAAATTTTTTTGCTATTGGTTTGGGTTTTTTAATAGCTTTTTGGATCTTAGGCGACTTAATTTTTAAGGGCTTTACCCCCTTGACTGCATCCCTAAATATATCCTCTTCGTTAGTCATTCTTTGAAAGAAATCTCTCCGCATCAAGAGCGGCCATACAACCAGTTCCAGCGCTGGTAATCGCTTGTCTGTAAACGTGGTCCTGTACATCTCCAGCTGCAAAGATACCGGGTATACTTGTTTGAGTGAAGTTTCCATCCCTCGCGTATTCTGTAACGATATAACCATTTTCCATTTTAAGTTGCTCTTGGAATAAATCAGTATTTGGTTTATGACCTATGGCAATAAATACACCTAACAAATCTATTTCTTTAATTTTATTTGAATTAACGTCTTTAATTTTAATTCCAGTTACTCCGCTATCATCACCAATTACTTCATCAAGAGTTTTATGAAGTTCAAGGACTATTTTTCCTTCCTCAACCTTTTCATATACTTTATCAACAAGAATTGCTTCAGCTCTAAATTTGTCTCTTCGATGAATCAATGTAACCTTGCTTGCAATGTTTGATAAATAGAGAGCCTCTTCAATTGCTGTATTTCCTCCACCTACAACAGCTACTTCTTTGCTCTTGTAAAAAAAACCATCACAAGTTGCACAAGCTGAAACGCCTTTTCCAAGAAATTTATTCTCACTTTCAAGACCAAGGTACATAGCTGAAGCACCTGTAGAAATGATGAGTGAATCACACGTATATTCAGATTCATCCCCTATCAAGCGGAAAGGTTTTTTTTCTTTAGAGGGTTTAAGAAGGTCGACTGTATGAATCTGATCAAAAACAATATCAGTATTAAATCTAAGTGCGTGCTTTTCAAACCGGCTCATCAGATCGGGACCAAGAACTCCATCGGCATCAGCAGGCCAATTATCAACATCAGTAGTTGTCATCAATTGACCACCTTGCTCAACACCTGTGATAAGTGTTGGTTTTAAATTTGCTCTAGCAGCATAAATCGCTGCACTATAACCTGCTGGTCCTGATCCAAGGATTATGAGATGGGAATGTTTTGACATAAAGGTTTACTCAGTTTGATTTAAATTAGCATAATTTTAGATGAGCAATCAATATGAATCAAACATTAACTGAATACTATGCATTATTTAATTCTACTATCAGTGCAATTCGTAAACATACTGATATAATTTGGATAAACACAACGTAAAAAATTTAAAAATTGCTATTTACTAAAAAATCAAAAGCTGCGAATAAAAAAATTATTGAATCGCAGGCCTCTACAAGAAAATTAGCAAGTAGGATTATCAGGGAAGCCTCTTGGCTTACGCTCCTTTTTCTTGGTGTATATATTACCTTAGCACTAAGCACTTTTTCAGTTAATGATCCTGCATGGACACATAGTGGCGGTAATGATGTTATTCAAAACTTAGCTGGAGTTGTGGGGGCATACTTTTCTGATCTCATGCTATCAATTTTTGGTTTGTCTGCATGGTGGCTTGTCTTTCTATGTGTTTATAGTATTTTTCTAATCTATCCAAGAATCGAGGATGAGGGTTATAACAAGAAGCATCTTTTAATTGTTCATTACCTTGGTTTTTTATTATTAATATTTTCATCATCTGCTTTTGAGGCCGGCTATATAGTTAAAATCAATGCAAGCTTTCCAACTGAGCAGGGTGGTATGGTAGGCCATTTGACTAACCAATTTATTGTTCAAACCTTCGGCTATGAAGGGGGGCTAATCTTTTTGTTATTCTCATTCGCAATTGGATTTAGTTTGTTTACTGGGTGGTCTTGGATCGTTATCTCTGAGTCCCTAGGCAACTTCATTTTTAACTTCATAACATTTCTTAAAAATTTATACATAGATTGGCAAGATAGAAGGGAGGGTAAAAAACTTGAAAAAGAAAGATTTGTCGTTGTTGAAAAGGAAAGAAAGAAGCTCATTGATAGAGAGCCTGTAACCATTGTTGATAATCAAAAAAATACGGAAGAAAGTAAGCGTGCAATTAAAGAAAAACAAAAGAATTTATTTGGTGAGAGTGAGCAGGATTTACCTCCAATTCACCTTCTAGATGAGCCATCAAAAAAAACAAACCCACAGAGCGCTGAGACAATTGAATTTATTTCTCGACTTATTGAAAAAAAATTACTTGATTTTGGAATAGAGGCAAAGGTTATTACGGCTCAACCTGGACCAGTTATAACTAGATATGAACTTGAACCTGCAGCCGGTGTAAAGGGTAGTCAAGTGATTAATTTATCAAAAGACCTAGCCAGGGCATTATCAGTTTCAAGCATTAGAGTTGTTGAGACCATTCCTGGTAAAACCTATATGGGACTTGAAATACCAAATCCAAATAGACAAATAGTGTTTCTATCTGAAATAATGAATTCTAAAATATTCGCGGACACACCAAGCTTACTTACTATAGCCCTTGGAAAGGACATTGCGGGTAACCCAGCTGTTGCTGATATTTCAAAAATGCCGCATTTATTAATTGCTGGGACAACGGGTGCTGGTAAATCAGTGGCAATTAACGCATTAGTTTTGAGTTTGTTGTATAAAGCAACGTCCGATCAGGTAAAAATGATTTTAATTGATCCTAAGATGTTAGAGCTTTCTGTTTACGATAATATTCCTCATTTATTGTCTCCCGTCATAACTGACATGAGTCAAGCGAGCCATGCCCTAAATTGGGCTGTTGCTGAGATGGATAAAAGATATAAGCTTATGTCAGCTTTTGGCGTGAGAAACCTTGCTGGTTTTAATCAAAAATTAAAAGAGGCTGCAACAAAAGATAAGCCTTTAACAAATCCGTTTAGCCTTAACCCTGAGGAACCAGAGGTTCTTGAGGAGTTACCCTTAATAGTCATCGTCATTGATGAGCTAGCAGATCTGATGATGGTAATGGGTAAAAAAATCGAGGAATTAATTGCAAGGCTTGCGCAAAAAGCGAGAGCGTCAGGAATACATTTAGTCCTGGCAACACAACGACCTTCAGTTGATGTTATTACGGGGTTAATAAAAGCAAATATTCCTTCACGAATTGCGTTTCAGGTATCAAGCAAAGTTGACTCAAGAACCATACTTGATCAAATGGGTGCTGAAACATTACTCGGTAAGGGTGATATGCTCTATATGCCACCAGGAACTAGCTATCCTGACCGAATTCATGGTGCATTTGTTTCCGATCAAGAAGTCCATAAGGTAGTTGATTTCCTTAAATCAAAAGGGACTCCGCAATATATAGATGAGGTTTTAAATCCAATCGAAGTTGATGGCGTAGCTGATGGAGGGGAGATTGGAGGAGAAAAGGACCCACTATATGACGAGGCAGTTCAAATTGTCATTCAATCAAGAAAGGCCTCTATTTCCTATGTGCAGAGAAATCTCAGGATTGGCTATAATCGCGCAGCAAGAATTATTGAAGATATGGAAAAAGCAGGGTTAGTTACCCCTATGCAAAGCAATGGTAATAGAGAAATAATTACATCAAATACAAATGATTAAATTTATAATTTTATTTTTTCTCTCTCTGAGTGTTTACGCTGAAAATAATAAATTAGAAAAAATTCTTGTTAAATTAAATTCGTTTAATGCAGACTTTACCCAAATTGTAAAAGACTCAACTGACCAACTAATTGATGAATCTGTTGGCAAAGTTATGTTTATGAAGCCAAATTATTTTCGATGGGAGTATAAAGCACCCTCAGAGAATGAAATTATAAGTGATGGTGAGTTTCTATATTTATATGACCCAGATTTAAAGCAGGTGATTGTCAGTAAGCTTGATAAACAAGTAGGTATTAGTCCAGCAATGCTTTTGGTATCAGATAATTTGCATGAATTTTTTAATACAAAATTAATTACAAACTCAAGCAATTCTTCAAAATATAAAGCAATACCAAAGGATTTAGATCGAGCTTTTTTTAAGCAGGTCGTTTTTAAATTTAACTTTGACCAACTCAAAGAAATGAAAATTATAGATAATTTTGATAATGAAACAACAATTCAATTTTCTAAAATAATTCAAAACCAAGATATCAATGTGGGTAAATTTTTATTTAATTATCCTGATGGCATTGATGTGATTAAAAATTAGATGACCTCTGAAATCTCAATACCACTTGCCGAAAAATTAAGACCAAAAACGCTTGATGAGATTGTTGGCCAAACCGCCATTTTTTCCAAAGGTAAATCTTTAAGGGTTGCGATTGAGACAGGAAACCTTCCCTCTATTATTTTATGGGGGCCACCAGGTGTTGGGAAGACAAGTATTGCAAAAGTTATATCGAATACGATAGACGCACACTTTATTTCTATTTCAGCAGTTTTATCTGGGGTAAAAGAAATTAGAGAGTCCATTGATAAAGCTGAATTTATGAGAGATCAACAAAATAAAAAAACAATTTTATTTGTTGATGAGGTGCATAGGTTCAACAAAAGCCAACAGGATGCGTTTTTACCTCATATTGAATCAGGATTAATTGTATTTATTGGGGCTACGACAGAAAATCCATCTTTTGAAGTTAATTCAGCATTACTAAGTCGCTGCCAGGTCTACTCATTAAAAGCACTAACAACAGAAGAGCTAGATAAAATTCTTAAGAGAGCAATAGGTGAATTTAATGATTTAACCATTACGGATGATGCAAAAAAAATAATTTTTGAATTCTCAGATGGGGATGGGCGAAAACTAATTAATTTATTGGAGATAGTTTGTTTAAAGGCTTTTACAGAAAAAAATTTAAAGATTGATTCTGATGATATTAAAAAAACTATGTCTGATAAATCAAGGCGTTTCGATAAGGGAGGAGAGCAATTTTATGATCAAATCTCAGCATTACACAAATCGGTTAGAGGTTCAAACCCAGACGCTGCACTTTACTGGCTTTTAAGAATGCTCGACGGTGGAGCTGATCCATTATATTTGGCAAGGCGCATTATAAGGATTGCTATTGAGGATATTGGTATCGCTGATCCAAGGGCACAAACAATGGCTTTAGAGGCCTATCAAATTTATGAAAGGCTAGGTTTTCCTGAGGCAGAACTAGCCTTAAGTAACGCCGTTATTTATCTATCAATGGCACCAAAGAGCAATAGTGCTTACCAGGCATTTAATACAGCTAAGTCCTTTATACAGAATCAAGGACATCTTGATGTTCCCATGCACCTTAGAAATGCACCCACAAAATTAATGGATAATATGGGTTATGGAAAAAACTATCGTTATGCGCACAATGAAAATCATGCCTATGCTGCTGGAGAAAAATATTTTCCTGACGAGATAGACCCTGTAGAATTTTATAATCCAACAGACCGTGGATTAGAAAAAAAAATTAGTGAAAAAAAAGAGTTTTTGAAACAATTAGATCAACATTACAACAAAAATAAAACGGAATAACTTTTATGATAGATATTAATTTACTTAGAAATAATATTGATGAGGTTGAATCTAGGTTAAATTCAAGAGGTTTTAAGATTGATAAAAAAAGTTTTATCGGCCTTGAAAATGAAAGAAGAAATTTGCAAGTCAAGGTCCAGGAGCTTCAAGAATCAAGGAACGACCTCTCTAAAAAAATAGGCGTTGAAAAATCAAAGGGAAATGATGTCACTGAGCATATGAAGTCGGTAGGTCAAACAAATGATTTACTGAAAGTGCAAAATGGTGCCCTAGAGGAAGTACAAAATAAAATCCAAGAATTTTTACTCGATATACCCAATTTAGCTCACGAGTCAGTTCCGATTGGACAAAGCGAGAACGATAACGAAGTGATAAAGGAAGTGGGAGAAAAAAAAGAATTTTCTTTTAAGGTAAAAGACCATGTAGATATAGGAGAAAGTTTAGGCTTAGATTTTGATTTAGGAGTAAAGTTATCTGGTGCCAGATTTACTTCTATTCGATCTGGTCTTGCAAGTCTGCATAGAGCTCTCGGTCAATTCATGTTAGATATACAAACTCAAGAACATGGTTATGAGGAGTGTTACACACCTTACTTGGTTAACTACGATTCACTTAAAGGTACAGGGCAGCTACCAAAGTTTGAAGAGGATTTATTTATCACAAAGAAAGGGGGTAGTGATGAAAAGCTATATCTAATTCCAACTGGCGAAGTCCCATTAACCAATTTTGTAAGAGATAGTATAGTTGATTTAAATGAATTACCCATCAAACTGACAGCCTTAACTCCTTGTTTTAGATCCGAAGCTGGCTCTTATGGAAAGGATACTCGGGGGATGATCAGACAGCATCAGTTTGATAAGGTTGAGCTTGTTCAGATATGTCATCCTAGCCAGAGCTATGATGTGCTTGATGAAATGCTTAGCCATGCAGAGCTTATTTTAAAAAAATTAGCACTTCCATACAGGGTGATGAGTTTATGTTCAGGAGATATGGGTTTTGGGGCTGCCAAGACCTTTGATATTGAAGTTTGGATGCCATCACAAGATTGCTACAGAGAAATATCCTCTATTTCTAACTGCGAGGATTTTCAAGCAAGAAGATTAAAGGCTAGATTTAAAGACAGCGATAAGAAAAATAAACTCCTTCATACATTGAATGGTTCAGGCATTGCAGTGGGAAGAGCGATGGTTGCAATTATTGAAAATTATCAATTAGAGAATGGAGATGTTGAGGTGCCCAAGGCATTGGTTTCATATATGAATGGAGTCAAGATCATTCAAGCTAAAAATTAAAGCTAAATTGATATTTTTTTTACTTTTCCCGCATCAGCGATAATAGCCAATGAAGCCAATTTTAAGAACAAACCATGCTCAAAAACACCGGGGATGTTAGCTATGTCCCTTGCGAGATCATCCAAATTTGAATAATTAAACTCGCAATCAAGTACAAAGTTTCCATAGGATGAGATAGCAAATGCATTTTTCTCCATATTTTCTCTAACTACACATTTTTTTGCAATTTTCTCAACCAAACTTTTTGTAATTTTCCATGCAATTGGCGTAATTTCGATAGGAATTGAGTAATTTTGACCGATTTTAGAAACAATTTTGGAATTATCACCTATCACAATAAACTTTTCACTCATTTGCGCTAAGAGCTTTTCTCGAATCAGATCGAAACCACGACCCTTAAGTATCTCTAAATCTTGAGTTATTTCATCAGCACCATCAACATAGAGATCAATTGAGGTAACTTGATCAATAGATATGTAATTTAATTTTGCATCATTTGCTTTTTTCTGGCTAATGACCGAGCTTGCCACCACAGATATATTCAATGATTCATTGCTGATTTTTTCCGCAAGCATTTTAATAAAAATATCTGCTGTAGAGCCGGTCCCAAGGCCAACAATTGAATTATCCTCAACATAATCAAGTGCGGCATACGCTACTAATTCTTTATCATTCATGAAAACTCATTTCAATTAATTCATTCATGCTTATAATACCTCCTTGATTAAAGATAGCAATTAATGGCAACGTCGCAAAAGAAAAACCTTTTGAAGAAAGGATTTATGTTTGAAACTAATACCTCTCATAGCATCGAGATTGGTAGGGTTTTTTACAGCCATCTAAAAGACAAAAAAAAATCATTAAATATATTTACCGCGAATGTATTTGACGCTATCTCACTAAAAGAAGAATTAATATGGTTCTATCCTGAATTAAGAATTAACCATTTGCCTGACTGGGAAACACTTCCCTACGATCAAATATCACCCCATCCAGAACTTACTTCAGAAAGGTTACTTGCTCTTTATCAGATGACGCAGAATGAGTTTGATATCAACCTTTTACCAATTACAACTGCCTTACATTTTCTTCCCCCTAAATCTTATATAGAAAAATTTAGTTTTGATTTTAAAGTAAAGCAAGAGGTGGATATTGAGGCATTTAAAACCAGATTGATTGAAAATGGTTACTTTAATGTCGATAAGGTTTTAAGCCCTGGAGAGTTTGCGATTCGTGGCAGCATCATTGATATTTATCCAATGGGCTCAATCGTCCCCTACAGAATCGATTTTTTTGGAAATGAAATTGACACGATAAGGACGTTTGATGTTGATACACAGCGCGGCTTGTATCCAACAAATAAAATCAAACTGTTACCAGCAAGAGAATTTCCTATTGACTCTGATGGCGTTAGCCAATTTCGGGAAAATTATCGTGAAAAATTTAACGGAGACTTATCTAAATCAAAGCCATACAAAAATATCAGCAAAGGGACACCATTTGCTGGTATTGAATGGTATCTACCTCTATTCTTTAAAAATACCGATACAATTTTCGATTACATCAATCCAAGTGACCTAACTCTTCAGTTAGGAGATGTGCATAAAGCTGCCATAGACTATCAATCTGAGACGCAGAGTAGATTCCGTCTTTATTCATATGATCCTGAAAGACCTATCCTAGAAACATCAGATCTATTATTACCAACTGATCAATTTTTCAAAAAAATTAACCAGTCTGAACAAATTAAAAAATCAAAAATTTCTTCGCCAACTCAATTCGATGTTGCTATAGACAGAGACGAGTTACCCCCCTTGAGGAAATTAAAAGAATTAATAGGCAACAGTAAAAAAAGGATTTTGATTTGCACAGATGGCTTAGGTCGCCGAGAGTCGATTGCTGAATTATTAAAGCAGTCAGACCAAAATTTTAAAGAAATTGAGACTTGGCAAGATTTTACTT
>Ga0206130_10008847_pt1 | contig 10694 bp, 10 predicted proteins | sample Helgoland_Spring_9_FD_148637 | JGI IMG/M metagenome (GOLD analysis project Ga0206130, IMG submission 148637) | Pelagic subsurface seawater microbial communities from Kabeltonne, Helgoland, North Sea - Helgoland_Spring_Bloom_20160512_1 | ecosystem: Environmental > Aquatic > Marine > Epipelagic ...
AGCAACGTTGTTTGGTGCGAGTAGTCAACAATCAATGACTGATCAAGGCGTTGATGAAAATGGAACAGTAGAATTGGTAGGTACTGCCGGTTCTACAATCCCTGATAGTTTCGATGCGTTCAATGCCTTTATTTTATTTGCTGGCGCAGGTGATTTAACGGATGAGGAATTATTAGCACTTAATTTCACTGGCTATGACAGTATTGGTTCCTTCACGTTAACAAATGTGTCAGAGGTCCTATACCTGCGGCAGCTTTCTTATTTGGCCCTGCTTTATTAGGTTTCTTGGGTTTACGCCGTAAAGCTAAAACTGCCTAAATAAATTTAAAATCATCGCTTCTAAAGGGGTATTCAGGGATGGGTACCCCTTTAGTTTTTGTGCTTTAGTAACGAATTAATGTGTTGTATTCGGGTTTTTCGGTTTTCTGTGTCTACGGGGACGACTTGGCCGTTTATTGGGGTCGGATGCGTCTCTCGCTTGGCTTTTTGAGCTATTGTTGGCCGCTTTGGGTTTCCGTTTTTGATGTTTGTGAGGTTTGTCTAAACTGGAAGGGGGAAGCTCATGTGTAGGTTCAAAACCTTCAATCACTCTGCGTTCAATGAGTTCACCCGTTAAATGTTCGATATCTGATAGATAGGGGAACTCATCAGCACACACTAAAGAGATTGCGTGGCCGGTGGCACTGGCCCTGCCTGTACGTCCAATACGGTGCACATAGTCTTCAGGAATATTCGGCAAATCGAAATTGATGACATAAGGCAATTGATCGATATCAATGCCTCGCGCAGCAATATCTGTTGCGACCAGCACTTGGATTGTGTTGTCTTTAAAGTTTGCTAATGCTTTTGTACGCGCGCCTTGGCTTTTATTACCATGAATAGCAGCGGCTCTTAAGCCTGTCGCTTCAAGCTGTCTGACTAATTTGTTGGCGCCGTGTTTGGTGCGAGAGAAGACGAGGACTTGGTGCCATTGGTTATCGTTGATTAGGTGGCAGAGTAGCGGTGACTTTTGTTTTTTATCAACAGGGCAAATCCATTGTTCGACAGATTTAACAGTGGTGTTTCTCGGGCTAACAGAGATTTCAACGGGATTATTGACTAAGCCTTTTGCAAGATCGCGAATTTCGTTAGAAAAGGTCGCTGAGAAAAGCAGGTTTTGACGTTTTTTTGGCAATAATTTTAGAATTTTCTTTATATCGTTAATAAAGCCCATATCCAGCATGCGATCGGCTTCATCTAAGACGAGTATTTCTAGCTGGCTGAATTTCACGGCATTTTGGTTATAGAGGTCGAGTAGCCTGCCAGGTGTGGCGACGAGAATGTCGACACCCCGCCGTAACTTCATCATTTGAGGGTTGATTTTGACACCGCCAAAGACGACAGCTGATTTTAAGGGTAAAAACTGGCCATAGTTGGTGACACTGTCATGCACTTGGGCAGCTAATTCACGTGTGGGTGTTAAGACGAGGGCTCTTGCCTGATTTGCCGAGGCCTGTTGACCTTGCGATAGGCGAGCGAGAAGGGGTAAGGTGAAGCCTGCGGTTTTACCGGTGCCCGTTTGTGCCGCTGCCATAACATCTTGGCCTTTTAGGATTGCAGGTATAGCCTGTTCCTGAATGGGTGTGGGTGTGTCGTAGCCTTGTTGTGTGACGGCTTTGAGGAGTGCCTCTGGCAAGCCGAGATCGGTAAAATGCATAAGGGTTTGTTTGCTCTTTAGATGTAAGGGGTGTTCTGAAAGGTTAGCAAGCTTACAGGTTATCTGCTGTGGGGGCTATTAAATTATTGATGTTTCAGCCCTTTTTCCTTTGAAGTTGGGTATGATTATTTCTTTTTATCGAGTGGACTAAGAAAATTATGTTTGGAAAGTTTGCGGGTGCGTTGGGTTCTCTTGCTTTATTGCTGATATCAGGATTAACGATGGCAAGTGACTGTGAGCGTGACCGTCTGACGATACAGGTTTTAGGATCAGGTGGCCCGGAGCTGGATGATGGGCGAGCGTCGACGAGTTATCTTCTCTGGCTTGATGATAAGGCACGCGCATTGATTGATTTAGGCCCGGGATCTAGCGTTAATTTTGGACTGTCTGGCGCTAAATTAGAAGATATCAGTGTGGTGATGCTGACCCATTTGCATGTCGATCATAGTGCAGATTTACCCGCTTTCGTGAAGGGTTCTTTTTTTACGCAACGCGATAAAGGTTTAACGCTATTAGGCCCGGAAGGAAATGAGCTGATGCCATCCATGGAGGCGTTTGTATCTCGCTTGTTTGGCAATGAGGGTGCTTTTTCATATTTATCCAGCTATGTGGATGCGGATAAAGAGAGTGCATTTAAGTTGAGAACTAAGAGTGTGGGTTTGGACTTAAAAGAGGTCACGTATTATCCCATTGGGCGAGATATGATTTTAAGTGCGATACCGGTACATCATGGCCCGATTGCTTCGGTGGCTTGGCGTGTTGATGTCGCTGGATGTGCGGTTACGTTTTCTGGTGATATGAATAACCAGTACGAGACTTTAGAAAAACTGGCATTAAATAGCGATATTTTAGTGATGCATAATGCCGTGCCTGAAACAGCGAAAGGGGCCGCTGCACATTTGCATATGACACCTTCACAAATTGGTCAGATAGCTGAAAAGGCACAAGTTAAACAGTTGATAATTTCTCACAGAATGAAGTGGACCATTGGCAAAGAAGCATTAACTGAAAAGCAAATACGACAGACTTATCAAGGGCCGATATCTTTTGCTGAAGATTTGGACCGCTTTAAGCCGCTTTAGAACCATAACGGGTGCTATTATGCTCGATTATTTTATGAGTCGTTGTCGATGGTAGAAAAGACCCTGATTAAGGGGAAAGATCGTGATTTGGAGTCGAGTATTGCATTTATGCAATCTCAGCTCATGTCCTTTGGCTTTGAGATTGAAGAAGTCTCATGGCTAAACCCTGTTGAGGGGGTGTATTCAGTACACATCCGAGATAAGCACTGCCATGCTTTGTTTACCAATGGCAAAGGAAGTTCTAAAAAAGCGTGTTTGGCAAGTGCCTTAGGTGAGTTTATTGAGCGATTAAGCTGTAATTATTTCTTTGCAGACTATTACCTGGGCGACAGTATTGCAGAGGCTTCTTTTGTCCATTATCCCAATGAGCGCTGGTTTCAAGTTGAAGATGGCGTTCGGCCAGAAGGGTTGATGAACGATGCTTTGTGGGGCTATTTTGATCCAGAGCTACAACTTAACCCTGCCGCCTTGTTTGACACGAACTCGGGTTCAGGTGAACGCGGGGTTTGTGCTTTGCCTTACGTCCAGTTGTCGATACAAGAGACGACCTATATTCCGGTCAATGTGATTGGTAATATTTTTGTAAGTAATGGCATGTCAGCCGGTAATACGCTCTATGAAGCGAAAGTACAGGCTTTATCTGAAATTTGTGAGCGTTATGTAAAACATAAGATCATTGCTGAAGGGGTGTGTTTACCAGAGGTTCCGTTAGCGGTGATTAACCGTTTTCCTGCTATTGCCGAATCGATAAAAGCAATCGAAGCCTATGGTTATCATTTAAAGATTGCTGATGCTTCACTTGGCGGTGTGTATCCGGTTATCAGTGTGACGCTGATAAATCCGAAAGATGGATCTGTGTTCGCATCCTTTGGGGCTCATCCTTGTTTTGAAGTCGCCCTTGAGCGGACGGTGACAGAGTTATTACAAGGTCGTGGCTTAAATAAAATGGATGTATTTCACCCACCTATCTTTGATTTGGATGAAGTGGCGGCACCACAAAATATTGAGATGCATTTTATTGACTCCAGTGGCTATTTATCGAATGACTTTTTTCGTTCTAAACCAGATTATGATTTTGTTGATTGGGGTTGGGATGGCACAACAGCAGAGGAATATGACTTTTTAACGTCTTTGATTCATCAGCAAGGTTATAACATCTATTGTGCTGAATATGACCATTTGGGCGTGCCGGCCTGTCGTATTTTAGTCCCAGGAATGTCAGATATTTATCCCGTTGATGAATTAGTTTGGGAAAATAATAATGAAGGGGCGGTGTTTCGTGAACGTTTGTTAATGCTGGCTAGTTTGTCTTCTGAAGCGTGGCAAACGTTACTGGATGAATTAGAAGAAGGTGGCTACAACGATCAAACCTTGGTAGCACAGTTTATTGGACTATTGCCCGATGCTGATAGCTTATGGGAAAGCATTCGTTTAGGTGAAATAAAGGCGATGTTGTGTTTGGCGTTACAGGGTGAAATGGCGATTGATTGGGTTGACTGGTGTTTGTCTTTGGAAGGGTTAAGTGAACAACAGCTTAGACATTATCGCTGTGTTAAGGCGTTACTAGACATAAAATGGCATGCTGAACGCGATTATGTAGATTACATTGATGGGCTAGCGTTACTTTATGGCGATGAAACTGCAAGGCAGGCTTTAGCTGTTGTCACTGGCGAGCGATTATTTGACGGGCTGACAGAAACAGGGCTGTCGCTAGTGGGATTTGAAAAGCATCTGGGTTTATTAGCGGCCTATGCAAAAAGGCCGATGTCTTAATGACAATCGGCCTTTATTTTGATGAATGGCAAATGCCGTTAATTTTATTTTAGTTTTGTTCCCCAGCTCGACTCACTGATCCCGGCTAATTTGAGATCGGGGTGACCACTAATGACCCGGTCTATAGTGGGCTCTTCTTTTTGGTTACCATCAACTAATAAGATGTGTTTACCTTCATGTAAGAGCTTTTGGAAGGGTGCAAAGTTAACATTGGGTTTTTGAATCCCAATTAAACCGCCTTCCCATGTACAAAAGCCGAGTATGACGATGGATAAAAAGATGAATGGTAGCCAACCTGCGGTAGTACTCACCCAGCCGAATAAATGCGCTAGGACTAAAACGGATAAAGCCCCAATAACGCCAACGATGGCGCCCACTTCCGCTGAATGAACAACATCTTGTTGCTGTAGGGAATTGACCATATGCAAGTGATGATTTTCTACATCAGCTGCACTTTCGCTTAATACGTGGATATGTGATTCTTTGATGCCTGCTGACTCGAGCTCTTGTTCGATTTGCTCTAATTCGTCGAGATCATCGGCAATATAATAATGTTTAATCATGACACCTACTCCTCAAGTTCTAACAATTTGCAAGATTAAAAGGAAAAATGTACCTAATTACCGTTATACCCCTAAAAATTGATTCTAGCAACACCGGTGTAAAAAGTTTGTTAGTCGTATAAATAAGGGAAAGCGTTGCCTTTGTTGTTGATGTCAGAGGAACAGGGCTATTAAAAAAAGGGTTGAAGGAATAGCGGGGCTAGGGATTAGACAAAATAATGTTTCACGCGGATCATAATTGCTGTATCCTCCTCGCTTCTTGTTAATTGTTCAGAATTAACAGTTAGTGCGGAGCGGTAGTTCAGCTGGTTAGAATGCTGGCCTGTCACGCCGGAGGTCGCGGGTTCGAGTCCCGTCCGCTCCGCCATTTCTTTTTACTTCCTGTCTATGCCATAAATTAACCCAGATTAGGTTTTCGAACCTTGGAGAGCGGCCTGCTGTCTATTGGCTTACGTCACTTTTTTCTGGTTAACTGATGCGACGATTGTTATCACACCTATTGGTTTTGCTGCTTTGCCTGCCTTATTTGGCATGCGCTATGCCAGCTTGTGGTCATGATGTGGCAGTCACTCCGTCTGAAACCACAGCTTGCGTGAATCATGAGAAAGCATCGGAGCAATTAATTACGGATGGTGACGATGTAATGTTTTTGTCTGATTGTGCTGAGGTTGATGTCGCTTTGGTGCAGGCAGAAAAGTATTCTAGTAAGCTTGATGTAAAAAAAAGATTTGGAATCAGTTGATGTGGTTTCAGCTCTACATGTTCCTCATGTTGATGTTCAGCATCATACGGAGCCTGGGTTCAATCAACGTTTTATTTCCCTTCCAGATATTATTCTAACGACCCAGCGTTTTCGTTTATAACGTTTTTCCTCTTGTTAAGGCTTTGCCTGTGATATTGGGCAGATATTTACGTGATAATGAGGAAAAGAAATGAAAAAATTTATGTCATGGCTAAGTTTAGTAGCTATTATTTTAGGGCTCAGTATCGGCCCTGTTCAAGCAAAATTCGTTGAGTATCAGCTGGATATTGACTATAAACAAGTCAATTTTACAGGACATACTGTTACAGCGATCGCGATGGGTGACTCTATTCCTGCGCCAACAATCGAGGCAATGGTAGGCGATACCTTGCGTGTCACGTTTCATAATAAGATGGATGTTGAAACTTCCGTGCATTGGCACGGTATTTTATTGCCCCAGGATCAAGATGGTGTGCCATATTTAACAGCGCCACCGATAGCACCAGGCACTTCTTTTACTTATGAATATCCTATAACCCATCATGGTACTTATTGGTATCATTCGCATACAGGTTTGCAAGAGCAACAAGGAGTGTATGGTGCCTTGGTATTTCACCCGAAACAGGGCGAACGTGTGGAGGCTGATAGCGAGGCTGTGGTAGTGTTATCTGATTGGACCAATGAAGATCCAAAGGATGTGATGCATAACCTGAAAAAATCCGATGATTACTATGCCTTGAAAAAAGCAAATGTGCAGTCATGGCTTAAAGTTATGGAAGAGGGTGTGCCAGGGATAAAGCAACGCCTTGAGGGAGCATTGATGCGAATGGGCCCGATGGATCTATCTGATGTTGGCTATGACGCTTTTTTCGCTAATGGCGAAGAAGAACATGTCATCCCTGATATTAAAGCAGGTGATCGGGTTAGGTTGAGGTTGGTGAATGCTGCTGCGTCGAGTTATTTTAGTGTGTCTTATGCTGGCGGCTCCATGATGGTTGTCGCTGCTGATGGTATTGATGTTGAACCGTTTGATGTCAAACGATTACGTCTGGCGATTGCTGAAACCTTTGATGTGATTGTAACGGTGCCTGAAGCAGGGGCATACGCTTTGAGAGCAACGTCCGAGGATAATACTGGCTTTAGTCGGGTGTTATTAGGGGAGGGTCCTTTGGTTGAGGCACCTGCCATGCCTGTACCTCAGATGATGGATCATGCTATGCATTCCGATTCGCAGATGGCAGGCCATGAACACCATGCTATGGTCCATCACGATCAGCACCAGATGGCCTCCGACGAAATGCAGGAATATGACTTATTGCGAGCGATTGAACCCACTCAATTTGATGCTAATAATCCAAAACGAACAGTACATTTAAAGCTGACAGGGGATATGGAACGTTATGCATGGTCATTTGATAATTTAGTATTGAGTGAAGATAGCCAGATTCTGATTCGCCGTGGGGAAACGGTTCAGTTTGTATTGCAAAATACTACGATGATGTCTCACCCGATTCATTTGCATGGTCACTTCTTCCGAGTGTTGAATGGGCAAGGTGATCACTCACCTCTTAAGCACTCGGTCAATGTGCCTGCGATGCGGAAAGTGACGATAGAATTTTTAGCAAATGAAGACAAGGATTGGTTTTTTCATTGCCATAACCTTTATCACATTAAAGCAGGAATGGTGCGGGTTATAAGTTATGAAGGTAGTTCTGAGCTTAATTTAGATTATTTGTCGAATGCTTTTTCAGACAGATATTGGTATACCTTTGCCAATGTGGGATTGCAAAACAATGTGTTGTCAGGAATGCTGCGTTTTGAAAACACACGACATGCTATCGATGTTGAGTATGACTGGGATTATGAAGGAGGATATGAATTAGAAGCCCTTTATGAACGCAGTTTTAATCGTTTTTTTGAATTCTATGCTGGGGCGGAGTTTGAGCAAGAAGACGATGAAGTCGAGAATAAATTAGTGGTTGGGATGCATTATGTCTTGCCTTTACTTATAGACGCTGACATCCGCTTAGATGATGAGGGTCATGGCCGACTTAGGCTTGAGAGTGAATTGCAGCTGACAAATCGTTTGGCGTTTGAATGGGAGGTGAACACGGATCGAGAATTTCATTTAGAGCTTGATTATGCGCTTAATAAAACGCTGTCATTAATTGGCAGTAATGATGATCATTATGGCTGGGGTCTAGGTGTTAGATTGGAATTGTTTTAATGGTGGTTTCAGAAAAATTGCTGTTTGTTTTGACTGTTTTGTGAGGTAAAAGCATGTAGAAACTTGTGTTTGTGACCAGGGTCTAGTTAAAAAATGCCAGGGTTTTGTAGGCTGTTGATTATCCAGGGTGAGGAGAAGAATATGAAAGGTATCATTTTTACGGCGTTTCTCGATTTGGTGGAAGAAAAATTTGGCGTGGAAATGCTTGAAGATGTTATTTCCAGTGCTGATTTGCCAAATGGGGGCGCTTATACAGCGGTGGGAACTTATGATCATGCAGAATTGGTCACGATGGTGGTCATTTTAAGCGACAAAACTTCTATAGCTGTGGAAGACTTGGTGAAAGCATTTGGTCAATACTTGTTTGGTGTTTTAGCCGAAACTTATCCACATTGGCTTGAAGGGATTGATTCTGCTTTTGGCTTATTAGAAAAGGTTGATGGTTTTATTCATGTTGAGGTTAAGAAGCTCTATCCAGATGCAAAACTACCAGATTTTGAATGTCGTCGAATCAGTGATTCGACGTTAGAAATGATCTATCACTCCCCACGAGAGATGGGAGATGTTGCTGAAGGCTTAATTTTGGGTTGTGCTGCTTATTTCTCTGAGTCTCTTGAAATTCAGAGGGAAGATGCTGGGGAAAAAAATGGCCAGACAGAGCGTTTCTTGCTGTCGTCAATATCGGAGACTACTGAATGAATGATTTAGAGCTGTTGAAAACTAGAGTCGAACGTGAACGTACAGCACGAAGGGCAACTGAGCAATTGCTCGAAGATAAAAGTTTAGAGCTTTATCTGATTAATAAAGATCTTGAAGCTCATAGCAATGAGATTGCTGAACAGAAAGAAAAGCTACAACAGAAAGTAGAAGAATTACAGCAAACACAATCTCGATTGGTTCAATCAGAAAAAATGGCCGCTGTTGGTCAGTTGGCTGCTGGGATTGCTCATGAAATTAATAATCCTGTTGGTTTTATTTCAAGTAATTTGGGTTCGCTTAATGAGTATTTAGATGCAATACAGCAAGTGCTATTAAAACAAGAAGCCTGTATTGATAAATTGTCTGAAAAGGGTTGTTCAGGGGGTGGAGTTGTTCAGGAGCTTGAGGCATTAAAGAAGAAAGTTGATTTGGGCTTTATTCTATCTGATATTGAACAGTTAATGAGTGACTCAATTGATGGCACACAGCGGGTTAAAAGGATTGTAGCGGATCTGTCAGATTTTTCGCATGTCGATGAGCCTGAATTAGCGCGAGAAGATATTAACCAGCTGCTTGAAAAATCGATTAATGTTGCTTGGAATGAGCTTAAATATAAAGCTGATATTAAGAGGGAGTTTGGCGATTTACCGAAGATTATGTGTAATGGTGGTAAATTGGCGCAGGCCTTTCTCAATTTATTAGTTAATGGGGCCCAGGCCATTGAGTCCAAGGGTCTGATTACGATTAGAACAGGCAGAGATGGCGCAAGAGTCTGGATTACGATTGCAGATACGGGTTCAGGTATACCAGATTCTATTATCAGTAAGATCTTTGACCCCTTTTTTACGACCAAAAATGTGGGTGATGGGACGGGTTTGGGACTGCATATGGTGCAAAGTATTATTGATAGCCATAGTGGTACCATCGATGTTTTAAGTGCACTGGGTAGTGGGACAACTTTCCGATTAACATTGCCCTATAAATAGGCCGAAATTTGCTGAGGACAGATAAGCGATGACAGAAAAAACACTGTTGTGTATCGATGATGATGAGGCAACATTGAGGGCTTTACAACGGCTGTTACACGGTGAGGAATATCGTGTTTTAGTGGCCAAGACGGTATCGGAGGCGTTTGCGTTTTTGAGCCAGGAAACGATTCAGGTTGTTATGGCCGATCAAAGAATGCCTGATATTACAGGCTCTGAATTATTACAACAGATTAAGGAAAAATATCCGACTATTTTGCGTGTTATTCTTTCAGGCTATGCTGATGTTTCAGCAATACTAGAGTCGATAAATGAGGGAGAGGTGTATCGCTTTTTATCGAAGCCGTGGGACAGTAATGCATTAAAAGTCATGCTGCGGCAAAGTTTTGAACATTATGAACTGCAGCAATTAAATAGAGAATTATTTCAAAAGATTAATGCTCAAAATGATCATTTAAACCAGCTCAATAATGCCTTGGGAGAAATGGTTGAGAACAGGACTTATTTGTTACGACTGATTCAGGAGGTTGTGCAGCATATTCCTTTGCCTTTTGTCGCGTTTGATCTCGAAGGCCAAATTGTGACAGCGAATGCTGGTTTTATTTGTCGAGTACCCAATTTGTCTGTTTTGGGGGGCAATATAGGTGAGATTTTTTCAATTGACGTTGCGGGCCAAATTCGACAATTATTACAACAGCCAATACAAAAAGAAGGTGGTGAGAGAATAGAGGGTGGTCTACTAGGTAATTTGCAGGTGGTATTGTTTAGTTTTGATGCGGAAATAAGAGGTGCAATTGTATTGTTATTGCAGGCAGAGTCTGATGTCAAAGCAAGATAACAAGTTGGTGTTGTTAAAGAAGCTTAGCAATATTGAGCCATTACCTGCGATTATCACGCAGCTAACAGAATTGATGGAACAAGATGAG
>Ga0206130_10008851_pt1 | contig 10691 bp, 4 predicted proteins | sample Helgoland_Spring_9_FD_148637 | JGI IMG/M metagenome (GOLD analysis project Ga0206130, IMG submission 148637) | Pelagic subsurface seawater microbial communities from Kabeltonne, Helgoland, North Sea - Helgoland_Spring_Bloom_20160512_1 | ecosystem: Environmental > Aquatic > Marine > Epipelagic ...
ACTTTTTACTGTTGATTCAGATGCATTCAAAAGTAATCCTTAGTTTTTTGTATCTTTGTTTTAATGAAATTTGAAATAAGAAAATTAAATCAAGAAGATTACGATTCTATTTTAGTTGATTGGTGGAAAGATTGGAGATGGACACCACCACCAAAAGATTTTTTACCAGAAGATGGTGCAGGAGGATTTATTGTTTATGATAGAGATATTCCTGTATGTGCAGGATACATTTATATTACAAACTCTAAGGTAGGTTGGTGTGATTGGGTTGTTTCTAATTTTAAATATAAAGACAGGGAAAAAAGAAATATAGCCTTAGTTAAGTTGGTATCAGCATTAACAAAGGCTTTGACTATACATGGTTGCAAATATTCTTATGCCTTAATAAAATCTGATTCACTAATAAATGTTTACAAGGAGATTGGATATAGCGAAGGCGATAAGTACACAAAAGAAATGATTAAAAAATTATAATATGGCAGGCTTTACAACATTAGTAGCGGCAGGAGTATCAATTGGAGGCTCTCTAGCAAAGGGGATTATAGCACAAGACGCATCCACTGGAATGTCTAGAGAAGCTGGTAGATTTAGAATACAACAACAAGAGCTTCAAAACGAATCAATAGCTCGCTTAGAGCAGGACTTTCTTGAAGGAGTTAGAGTCAATACAGATATATATGACAAAGCTTTAGAGATGTCTAATGTAAAGGGTGCTGAACTCGTGCAGGCTGCTCAAGAAGGAGACCAAAGAGGTGTTCAGGCAACAGCAGGAAAAGTAAAAGAATTAGAGCAAGCTGGATTAAGCGGTATTTCGGATAAATTTTCTAAAGAAAAACTAGAAATAGATTTAAATAGAGCAAAAGCAAATGAATTGTCAGCCTCTGAGATATCTGCTCTTCAAGATGATAGGGCGGCTGCGGCAGGAGTAAAAGCAGATGCCTTAACAGCTCAGGCAGATGACTTAAAGGGTGAGGCTCTAGGTTCTTTTATAGATGCAGGAGTATCAGGATTAAAGGCAGGTGTTACGGCATTTGGTGGTGGTGGTCCAAAAGGCAAAGCAGCTAGAAAAAAAGCTAGAGAAGCTGATGGATATAATATGTTTGATGATTTTAGTAATAAGCTAAATACTTTTAGTAATGGAGCTAAACCATCAAGTGATCTTGATCTCACTAAATTTACATGGGAACAAATTAATTTATTAAAAGAACAGGGTCTTATATAGACAACTTAAATATATATATTATGGCAGATAGTGCGCTTAAAGGAGCTATGTTCTCTATAGAGAAAGGTAATATAGGTGTTGGTACTAAAAGAACTACACTAGACGCTATTACTAAAGGTGTTAAAGATGTTGGTGATTGGAAAGCTGATATTGATAAAAAAAGATTAAAATTAAAAACAGATATAGGTACAGCTTTATCTGCTAAAGAAAAAATTGTTTACGAGACAGACTACGGAGATGTTACTCAGCAAGAAAAGGCTGTAAAACTTTATGGTGTTTATAGAGACAACTTAAAAAACATTTATGACGGTGTTCGTAATGGATCTATCCCTCAATCGGAAATGCCTATTTATATGGCCAATGCTTCTCAAGGATTTGATATTCTTTCAACACAGGCAAAAGAGTATGGAGCGACATTAGAAGGTATAAACACAAGAGCTGCTTCAGGAGATTCTGGTGCAGCAGAAAATGTTATTGCTCAATATTACACAAACGCAGCTAATTTAAAAAATAATAGATTTGATTTTTCTCCTAACGGAACTATTAATGTTATTCCGTATAAAACCAAAAGAGATGATGGTGGATTTGGAACTCAATTAGAGTTAGACGATGAAAATAATCCTATTTCAGTAGACACTAAAACGAAGTTAACTATAAACGCGTTTAATAAGTTTCCTGTAACGGCTAGATTTAAGGCTAATGAAACAATCGCTCTATTCACTGGAAAAGATACTGCAATTGGTCAAGCCTGGTCTTTACTTAAAAAAGATGATAACTTCCTTGGAAATGTACATACAAGCTTTAAGAACAATCCTAATTTTGCTAAAGTAATAACAACTGGAATAAATAGCGCTACATCTACTTGGCAAAATATATCCAGTATTACAAGTGATGATAATAACATGTTGTTTGATGAAAATGGCGCTAATGTAAGTGTAAGTTACCTTACTAATTACGACTATGCGGAACTGACAGATAAAGAAAAAAAGGAAGAAATTAAATATTATTACAGAAACTTAAGTACAGGAGAGATAGATTCTGGAACAATACCTAAATATGCTGAGATAATACCTAAAAATGGTACATTTGTTTTAAGTGATCCTAACAAATTAATTGAAAAAGCAGCAAGAAATGCAACAGGAGAAGCTGTATATAATGCCCTTAGTGAAAAAACAACAAGAGGTATTACACCACCGCAAGATAAACCTGATACTGAAACTCCTTTAGGAAAAATAAAAGACAGGAGAGATAGAGAAGCAGGGGTAGATCTATTAAAGAAAATAAATGAATATACTTCAGGTACACAAGAACAAGTTACTGGGGCTGGGGAAAGCCTAAATATATCCTCTGACCTAAAGTACCGCTCTGTAAAGGATAAAGTTCAGAAAATTGATGGAGAAAATGTTGTAGTTGGCTTAGACCTTGTGTTAGTAAATGAAAGTGGGTCAACAACTCCTGTTAATATTCCATACTATACTAAAAATGCAAATGGAAAATTTGTAGAAAGACCTTATGTGGATATATTAGAAGACAAGTACAACGCGTTTAAAAAACAGGGCGCTCCAGATTTTGGTACAGTACTTGAGCTTGCTAAATCCCAAGGCATAGACTTAAAAAAGACTTTATCTTCAGCTGATAGAAATAGAGAAAGAGAAGTTGTAAAAAAGGTTGAGGTAACAGAGATTCCAATTATAACACCTACTACCGCTTTAGATACTAAAGGAAATACTGCTGTGGATTCTACCTTAAACTCTAAAATTTATAAAGATATTAAAGGTAATTGGTCTGAAAATAGCGATGATTTAACAGAACAAGGGCCAGAATTAGCGTTACAGTTACAATCTAGCTTTGGACAAATGAGTGAGAAGCAAGGAGCAAATCAAGGAGAAGGGGTAAAATTTAATTGGGACAATGCAACCAAAGAAATAAAATTAATGATTAATGGTAAAGAAGTAGCAAGTGAATCTATTAATGTTGATAATAATGTTTTGCCCACAAGTATCAAAAAACTTCTTAAAGCAGCAGCAGAAAAAGGACTTCCTTCAAGAAAAGCAGGTAGTAAGAAAGTTTCAAGTATAAACAAGTCTGAAATGAGAACTATTGCTCAGATTATTAAGGAAGATAAGGTAACTCCAGCAGAAGCAGCTGTAATATTTAAAGAACAATAATAATTATGTTTGAAATTGAAGATTTATTTGGATTAACTATTGATGGAGCTTTTTCATCATTAGAAGAATTTAAAAGTTTTGCAAAAGAAGTTGATACTTCAACCTTGTTTTCTGTAATTACGCCAGGTGCTTTTAAAGATTTACAAGAATTTGAATCTTCTTTAACTGAAAAAAAAAATCAAGTCGATACTCCTTCAAGTGGTCAAGAGGAAGTTACGGAATCTATTACAGAGACTCCAACAGAACCTGGCTCTTTGGATTCTTCGCAGGAAAACGTTGAGCAACCTGTAGAAGTAATAGAACAGCCTGTAGAAGTAATAGAACAGCCTGTAGAAGCAATAGAACAGCCTGTAGGCTCCACAATAGAGTTAATAGAAACAGATGGCGTCTTAACAGATTTGACTAGCAACTTGCTAGATGGTTTATTAGAAAAAAGAACTCTAGCAGTAAAGAAAAATAAAGAAAGAGAGGCTAAATTAAGTCAGGCGCCCTCTATGTACAGGTCTATGCTTGGAGATGACTTTGAGGCAAAAGACGATGATTCTTTATTACAAATAGACGAAGTTTTAAAAGAAAAAATATTAAATGACTTTAACATTAAAAAAGCACTAGAGAACGAAATTATAGACTTATCTATAATAGATGGAGCTTTAAAGGGAAATGAAAATGATATCGCTACCTTAAGAAATCTAGGGGTAAAATCATCTAAAGAAACACAACAAGAAATAGATGAAGGTGACTTAAACAATCCATACAAGTACGAAGGGAAAACCAATATAATAACTCCTGACCAAGTAGAGGGTTCTTCGGTTAATTCTATGTACAACACAGATAGTCTTCTTGAAATAGAAGGAATGAATATCTTAGATCTTGATGGATATTTAAATGAAAAAGAATATAAAAATCAATACCTAGAATTTGTAGAAAAAGGAATAGTCTCTTCAGACCAAGAAGATTACAACTACACTACAGGATATAGCCCAGCACTTGCATCAGAAAGAATAAGACTTGAATACTTAACGAACTACGTAAACAATCAAGTAGAAAGAAATGTAAAGTCACAAATATTAAACTACCAACTAGAAAACGATGGTAAACTACCTTATCTTGATGGAGTAGAATTAGATTTTACCTCTGGTATAAACGAACAACAATTAACAGCGTACATTCAGGAGCAATTTCCGTTAATGACATCAAAGCTAAAAGAGCAAGATGCCAAAAACCAAGAATTGTATCAGGCTATGAAAAATGGTGAGTCTCGTGGAGGAACACAAGCTATTAAACAGGGTTGGAGATCAGTAGAAGACAGAATAAATAATTTCTCTTCTGCTACATTTGATTTTTTTGGAGCTGATGATGTGTCTAATCAAATTAGAATGGCCCAAGCTGAAACAGAATTAGATAGAGGTGATTTTTTAAGATACACTTTTGCTAGTGGAAAAGAAGCAGATGTTGATGGTACAGTTTATCTTGTAGATGGTGAAAATCAAATATATGACACTGAGTTAAACCTTAGAGTAACTAACGTTATTACAGAGCAAGAAGCAAAAAAAATTAGAAAAGCAGTTGCTGCAGATGGTGTAGAAGGGAGAACTTTTAGTAAGGCAGGTGCTGCCATAACAACAGCTGGTATCGCCTCAGACATGGTTCTTCAAATTGCTTTAACTAGAGGATTCGGTGTTGCTGGACAAGGAACTAGTGCTTTTTTATCTGCCTTTGACAGAGGTAGTAAGATTGTAAATATAATGAGTAAAGTGCCAATGAAAGCAACTACAGCATCTGCTATGATTGCTCAAGGAACATTATTCTCTACAAACTTAGCGGAGCAAACAAGAAGACAAGCCTTAAGTAATGGGCTATCTGTTTCTCAAGCTGAAGAGCTTTCTAGTATTGCTGGTATTCAGGGATTTGCTCTAGGCTCACTAACAGCTCCTATATCAACACAGACATATGCCATGGATAAAATCTTTGGTAAAGCAGCCAAAGACAAAATAGTAAAAGGTGCAGCAGAAGCTTACGTAAAAAATGGAAGACAAGGTGCTATAAGCTTTTGGACAAAAGTAAATAACAAGGCTCTAGAATACGTTAAGAAGGCTCCTTTATATGGAAAAGAAGGGGCAAAAGAAGTTGTTCAAGAAAATGTTCAGCAATCAGGTCAAGCTTTTGTTATTGGTGACAATATTAACGAGGCGGCAGGTAGAGAGATAATGAATGACACTATTACTGGAGACCAATTCATTAATACAACAATACTTTCTTTAGCAGCAGGTGTTATGATGCCATTTGGAGGAGATGTTACTGCTGATGTAAAAATAGGTTTTAATAAAAGATTTAGACCAGGGGTTGCTGCAATTGATAGAATGGAGGCTTTATATACTCTTTCAAAAAATGTAGACAAGACAACAAAGCTTTTAAATAGTCAGGTAACCCAAGGGGTGTACACAGAAGAACAAGTTGCGCAAATACTAGAGAATGTTCGTATTTATAGAAGCACTATAAATTCAATACCATCTAACTTAAGCTCTGAAACAGCGTTAAGTGTAATGGAAGACATAGATAATATAAAAAAACTAGAAGAAGAAATTAAGAAAAGCCCAGAGGATTATTTTAATAAAAACGAAAAAATAAAAGAGCAAATACAGTCATTAAGAAATAACATAATAACAAAAACAAACTTTGATAATTTATCAAACAAGGGCAAAAGAAAATACAAGGAAGAGGCTGGTAGACAATTATTTAATGAGGCAAGAGAAAGGGGTGAGCAAATAATTGAAATAGATAACGACCAAATTACTGAAAGAGCTATTCAAAATTTTCAAAATACTATTGAAGATGCAGCTGCACTTGCATCGGAAAAAAGTTCTGAGCCACAAGCATCACCTGATGTTGAAGAAAAAGAGCGTTTTGTTACCGATAAACAAGCAGAAAAAGTAAACGACTTAATAAATAGACCTGTCACTCTTACTAAGCTAGGTGGATCTAAGCTAGATACGCCAATAGAAGGCGACATGTATGTAGATGGACAACAAGTTGTAGTTGAGGATTCTGAAGGAAATATAATAGAGATTGGTAACGTAGATGAAATTTCAAATCAAACTTTAGAAGAAATAGGCTTAGAGCAGCAAGTTTCTAATGTTAAGACAGATAACGAAGGAAACCTTCAGGTTTTTGATGATGTACTTGTACCAGACAAAAAAGGTATAAAAAGAAATAAAAGAGGTGATGTATCAAGAGTTGTATTAAGAAGTCCTGATGGAAGTAAAACGGTTACGCTAAGAGGTGTTAATGCTGAAGAAGCTGCATATCAAATATTATTAAACGAAGCACAATCTCCTGAACAAGAACAAAAAATTAACGAATTACTAGAAAATGATGAAGAATTCCAAAACGAACTTAGACAAGTTGAAAACAATGTCGAAGCAGAAACAAATCAAGATACTCAGCAGACTTCTGAGCAATCCAGTACCACAGAAAAAAGAACAGAAGAAAAAGTAACTAAACAAAAAGAAGATGCCATTTCAAAGCCAAGCACAGAGGAGCAAGTGCTACCAGATGCTCCAACAAGCACAGAAGGAGGGAAAGACTCCGAAGTGGAATTGCAACAAGTGGGAGAAGGAGACGTTGAGCAAGTCACTCCCGACACGCAAGACAAAAAAGGTGAAACGCAAACCGATAAGCCTAGCGACACGACTACGGAGACAGATGTTGAACAGTTAACAGAACCTACCTCAACAAAGGAAGGTATGAGTGTGAAAGGAAGTAAAAAAGCTCCTAAGATACTTGGAAATAAGCCTAAAATGGTAACTGTCAATGAGTACAACGCCTTAAAAACTCAGATAAAATTAGAGGCTAGAGCAGCTAGAGAAGCGCAGCAAGATTTAAAGAAAAAGAGAAAAGCTGTAAATGAGTTAGTAAAGTTATTCTCTGATGGGCGAAAGGGACAGTTTTCTCCAAAACAGCTTCAGGCTGTTATAAATAGAAGTGAGTCAACAAATTTCTATTCAAGAAAATCTGTTGATGAGTTTTTAGATTACATGGAAAAAGTATTTGATAATGCAGAGCATATTTCTAAAGAAAAAGAAGGCGTATCTATTAAGACTAAAATTAAAAACAAAATAAATAAAGACACTGAAAATTCATTAAAGGTATCTGCAAAAGAATTTTTAAAATTAGATCCTAAAAAGGTTTCAGATATAGATGAGTATTTAAATTACGCCAATAAAGTATTAAATGGATTAGGTAAAACTAAGGTTGTTACAAAAAAGGGAGAGAAACAGCTTAAGGTTGCAGACCCTTTTAATATTCAGGATTTAAGGAATTATACTATAAAGCAAAATAAAATACAAGCAGATAATAATTTAAAAAGCGCAAGAGAATATTTTACAGAGCTAACAGGTCTAGACTCTGATAAAATGACTATTGAGGAAATGCAAGACTTAATTAATAAAACCTCAGAAGTCCCAGCCTTAGATAAAGAAAAAATAGAAAAAAATAAAAAAGAAATCAAGAAAGCTTTGTTGGATGCTATTGAAGATTCTAAAAGTGAATTGAACTCAAAGACTCAAACTTTAAACCTAAATGTAAATGACAAATCTGATTTAAAAGAACTTTTAGATTTAGACATAAACAAATTAGATACCAAGAAAAAAATGGAGCTTCTAGATATATTGATTAATTTCAATGTGAATGGCTCTCTTGGAGGTGCAAAATCTTTTATAGCAAAAGCAAGAGGAAATGAAGAAATGGAAAAACTTGTTTCTAAGGGAATAAAGAGTGTCTCATCAACTAGTTCTGCAGGTAGAAGTAGAAACGACCAGCTAACCTCATTACCTTTAGTTTTTGAATTAATGTTTAAAGGACAATCAAAGGCTAGTGAAGTTATGAACGCATTAGGATTTAATGATTTAATGTTTGGTTCTAATAAAGCTAAAAAAGATATTGAGAAATCAATGAAAGAATATTCTGATGTTTTTGGTAAAATAAAAACTAGGAAGGGTAAATACTTTGATCAGTATAATACAACTGAGAGAGGTATAATAGCTGAATTACTAAGAATTGAAGTTGACTCTGAGTTATCTGAACAACAACAATTTAATAATACTAAATCATTAATAAAACAAACATATGAAGCGTATTTTAATACTGGTAATAAACTAGACAATGCTAATGGTAAAATTATTGAGGAGATATACAATAAATTAGTAGACAAATCCTCAAACATTGCTGAGTTAGAGTCTAAGGTAGACCCTGCTAATTTAAAAGGAGTAAACTACGTTATAAAAAACATATGGGGTGAATTAAGACCTCAACTTGTTGCTGTTCAGAAATCAATTTACAATGAAGATTTATCTGAAGATATTAACTTTACTCCAAGAACATATTTTAAAATAACACAAGAAGAAACTGATGAAAAAACAAATTTAGATGATTCATTCTTTGAACCTAAACCTAGGAAAAATCCTTATGATAAAAAATCATCTACCTTGATGAAGGCAAACAGAAGTGGTAACTTACCAAAGGGTAGGGTTTTAAATTTAGGTTTCGATAGCAATAATTTTAATAAAGCTGAAGCTGCATTAACAGATGTTCTTACGGCTAGTGCTATACGTCAAATACAAGGCGCTTTAAATTCTGATTCTTTTAATAAAGTTTTTCCAACTAAGTTAAGTAGAGATGTTGTAAAGCAAAGAATTATAGATTATGTTGATGCTAAAAGGGGTAAAAAAGATATTACTGAAAAAGACCAAAGATTTTTAAGAAGATTAAATAGACTTGCTGGCTTTGGTGTAGCTAAAGTATTAGCAGGTGTAACTCAGCCATTAAAACAATTAGTTCCTTTAGCTAACACATCCATAAATGCAGGTCCAGCTAATACCTATAGAGGAATTATGCTTCTTATAAATGGAGGTATGAAGATTATTGATGAATCAGGTATGCCGATTGCCAATAGAGGTATTATGTCTCAAGCAGATATAGAGGGATTAAATACTTTAATTGAAAAAGCTGCAAGAACTAAAGGAGGTCAGACAATAGATTTTTTAGACAAGGTAAACAAAAAGCTACTAGATGTTTTATTAGTGAAGTCAGATGTAGTTGCAGCAAGAGCCTCTTTTCTTGCTTATTACATGCAGGCAATGAATAAAAAAGGTGTTGCATCAAACGATATAGATTGGACAAAGCCATTAGAAAAGGACGCTAAAACTTTTGCACAACAACAGGTTGATAGACAACAAAACACATCTGATTCAGATTTGCAGGGTAGACTATTTACATCTCAAAGAAAAGAACCACAAGTTTTAAGAAAAGTACTTTTTCCTTTTGCTAATTTTTTAATCAATCAAAAAAATAGAATGTATTCTGATGTAAGTACATTATTCTACAATCCAGATTTTATTAAAGGAGACAAGACAGCAGCTGCAAGATCTTTAGTAGGGTTAGGTGTAGAGACAGCAATTTTTAACCTTTTAGGATACTACATAAGTACTACTTTAGCGTCAATTATTTCTTCATTTATGGGAGGTGAAACACCTGAAGAGGAAGAGAAAAGAAAAATGTATGCTAAAAGAGGGAGAATAGGAAGTGTTGTTGCTGATATTGCAGTTCCACTACCGTTTTTAAATGACACCATGCTTTCTGCATTAAATACAGGAATGGAATTATTAGAAAGCGGAGATGAGGAAGGCGACCCATTTAGGTTTTTCGCTAAAGATGAAAAAGGACTTTTAGACCAGCTTGGAGTATTAGGAATAACCCCTAAGAAAGCATTGCTTCTTTATGAAATGATTGATCTTTACAGGACAGGAGTTGCTAAGAATGTTTATATGGGTAAAAAATCTACTGCCAATATTAATGAGGATGCTAGAGAAAAAATGGGTATTGTTGCCTCTACGTATTTATTATCTTTATTAGGCGGTGGTATAGCTGAAACTAATTACATGGCAGAAAGAGCTTTAAAGTTAGCTAAAAAAACAAGAGAAGGTAAGGCTTTAAAAATAGTTCCTTTTGAAACTAAATCGGAAAAGAAAAGAAAAAAAGAAGAAGAGTTTACTATAGATTCTAAGAAAAATAAAGGAGAGTTTACTATAAATCCTAAGAAAAATAAAGGAGAGTTTAATTTTTAACCTTATCTAATAACTGTTGTAATTTTCTAATCAAAGAGAAGTTGGGGTTTTTCTTCAACTTCTCTTTTAGTATTTGCTCTTTAATTTGTTCCATCATTTTGTAAGTGTTCTGCTTCTCTATTTGCATAGTCAGCTATTTTTTTCATGTCAGATATATCGTCTCCTTTTTTTCTTAGTAGG
>Ga0206130_10008852_pt1 | contig 10691 bp, 11 predicted proteins | sample Helgoland_Spring_9_FD_148637 | JGI IMG/M metagenome (GOLD analysis project Ga0206130, IMG submission 148637) | Pelagic subsurface seawater microbial communities from Kabeltonne, Helgoland, North Sea - Helgoland_Spring_Bloom_20160512_1 | ecosystem: Environmental > Aquatic > Marine > Epipelagic ...
GGTAATGGCATCTTTAATAGTTTCTCCCTCAAAAAAGGGTTGTTTCTCTGGCACCTCATCTAGTATGGCGCTAATAATCCAACCTTGATTAAGACGCACGTTGTTAAGTTCTCCATCGAGCTGCTCTTGGTCTGCGCCATCTAATAAAATAGCATCTACAACTAAGCCGGTAAAGAGTTCTATTTTACTTCCTGAGTAGCCATTCCAAACCTGTTGGCGGTAGGCGTATTTCATGGTTTGGAGCGTAGTTAAAGACAAAGCCCCTATTAATAGGGTTGCTACAATTTTTTGCCTGCTTGGTTTAAATTGCAAAGCCCAAAACATGTAAAAAAAGGCGGTCCATAAAATAAAATCATGAAACATGGTGCTTTGTATAGCCCTAAAGAGTAAAAACACTAATGATGCGTAAAAAATTGGTTTGAGTCTTTGATCATCAGAGAAGAAAAGTATAATAGCGCCCGCAAATTTAAAATTAGATATAATAAATGCAAAAAAAGCAAGACTTGCTGGTAGGCTGCTACCTATAAGATCAAAAAATACTCCTATTAAAAAAATAGTAACACCATAGTCTTTAAAATATTTTAACCTATCTAAGGGTATAGTGCTGTCTTTTAAAGAACGAATACCTAATAATACGGCCAGCGCAAAGGCTCCAAAAGCCGGCACCACATAGCTCATATACCGCTGTTGGTCTACATACATAAAATATTTATAATGAAGACTTGGCGCACTATACTCTATAAGGGGGCCAATAATCCATTGGGCAGCGGCAATAAAAAGCATAAGCTCTAGGATAGGCAAGCTCTTACCCAATTGGGAGATGAAGCGTAATGTTATTAGGCCCGTTAGTATAACCCCTATAGTGGTCCAGAAATCCATGTATTATATTAGTCTGAAATTTTTAAATTATATCTAAAGAAAAAAGTACTAATTATAGTTATTAACTCTTAATTTGTTGTAATAATTTAATGGCTTCGTCTTCTGCATTGTATTGAATGAGGCTATCTCCAAAGCTATTTTCTTCTTTGATATTATTAAAATTAGCCATTGATAAATTATTATAATTAACATCTAAAACAAAAGGACGTGTTTGTGAATTCAAATAAGCTTTACATCCTAGCAACTCTTTTGGAACCCAAACATCTAAACCACAAACCAAATATTCAAACAATTTATTTGGAGCATTATACTGGTAATTGATGTTATGCCCTTTATAGAGCACTAGGCCTATGTCATAACTTGAGGCTATTTTAGGAATCTGATCATAAGGGATACCAAAAGCATTTAACGATATGTTTTCAATACTCTCTGACTGTAACCAAGATAAAACATCATTGTGCATATTGTAAGAAAAAATATCCAACTTGATTGAATTTGGATTGTTTCGAACAAATGTAACGATTTCTCGAATGTAGGTGTTTTCAAAAGACAAAGCGCCTATATATAGTAGTTTAATAGGCCCTTTTATTTTACTGCGTTTCTTTAAACTTTTAGCCCATGATAGGGGAGGATAGTTAGCCAGGCTAAAAAGTGTAGATTTTGGCACATATGGATAGTCTTTTGAAAAAAAATCTAACCTGTGTGAATTTGTTTGTGAAATCCATGCTGCTTTTTTATACAAGAAGGTAGTTTCTAGCTTATGAAAAAAGCGAACAGAGCGCATTGCAGGTCCTTGAAACTCTTCAGGAGCGTAGTATTCATGATGATGAATAAAAAGTTTTACTCTGGGGTTGAAAAATCGTTTATAAAGGTAGGCTTGCAATGCTGAATGCGGCTCTATATAAAGCACAATATCCGGGCGATATCGAAGCAATTCAAATAGTGGCAAAAAGGCTAATTTGAAAAAAGACCAAATTTTTAATATAAAGTTTGAAGCATACCCTGGATAGGTATATCTGAAAATTTTGGTGCCTCTTAAATTAAAGGCTTTTCGCTTTTTATTATTGTGAGTTGAGAATACCCGAACACTAAGTGAAGAATCTTTATCTATTATAGATAATAGATTTGTTACGGGAGGATAATACTCAAGAGGCAGAAGATGTATTAGTGCTATTTTTCTCAATGTAAAATTTGTTGAAGCAAGGTGTGAATAATAGATTTGTAATCTTTCCCTTGGAGATGAACAGTCTTTGTTCCTTTTTCAGTAAGGGTTTCTAAAGATTTATTATTGCTCATATAATATTTTACTTGTGTCACTAAATCGTTAATATCATTATAAAAAATAGCGTCACTATTCTTAAAAAACGAAGCTGTTTCACTGTTGCGCTCTGTTACTAATGCAGTACCACAGGCTGGTATTTCGAAAGTACGTGTGGTATGCAATTCTGGCACCCATTTGCTAAGAGCACCCCAGGCCATTTTTGCATTTTGAAGCGTTTTAACATAATCCTCACCATAGACGCCATCTCCAAGATAAGTTAAGTTTGGATTATCTTGGTGTTTACGAGCAAAATGATTCCATTTAATACCTGCCAAAGTAATTTTAATATCATTTTGTAATAGTTTTTCTAAGACAACAGCACGCTGGTTTTCATAATGCCCGATAAACACAAAACCCTCTTTTTTAGAAAAAGGATGTTTACTAGCCTTATGCAATTTCGCATCAAAGCCTTGTGTAGCGTATAGTACCTTATCGGTTTTGATGTATTTATAGTAATGCTCTAACTCATAAGATTTGGTAGTAACAAGAAAATCGTAATAGGGTAAAGATTTTAAAAACAGTTTTGACTTGTGAAATGTAAAGGCGGGATCTGGCGTAAAATGGACTAGTTTTGCCGCCTTTGACCGCAGTAAAGCTGTTGTTTTGGGAGTTACAAACACGGCTTTATCTACCCATATTAAATCATAAGCCTCCTCTTTAAGTGCTGCTACTATATATTTATTGATATTATTTATGAGTGGTCCCTTCTTATACCTAAACCCAAAAGACCGCAAAAGTCTGTGAGCCCTATAAAATGGAATATTGGCATCTATTACCTCAAAAATAGTAGGTTTTATGATAGCCTTTAGAGCTTCTCCTCGCATTCTAGAGGTAGTGCCTAAGGTGTATTGCCCTATGTATAGTACACGCATCATTAATTTAGCTTACTACTCAATTTTAACTTAAAATGATGGAAATAATACCTTATAACTTTCAATACAAATTTAAACTTAGATTGATGATTCCATTTATAATCATAATATAAATACTGTTTTGAAGTCAATTCCGAATATAATTCCTGATTATCTTTAATCCCATTTAGTGTTTTACTACCTAGATGTTTTACTACAGATTTTGTAACTAGGGCATGTTTTATGGAATATTTTTTTAAAACATTAATAAAATCATCATCACAGAACCAAAATTCTAAATTTTCATCAAATAAGCCAACGATATCTATTATATTTCTTCTTATCACAAAAAACCAGCCTGTAAATACTTTCATTTTATCGTAGCCTTCTATATAAGGTTTACTTAAATCTAAATCTTTATACTGTTGATGTAACCAAGGATCAAGAGAACTAAAAGACATAATATCTTTTCTAAGTGTGGCAACTTTTAATATTTCAGATAACCAATTTTTATGAAATATTAAATCATTATTACATAAACAGACATATTCTGACGATGTCTGCTTTAAACCAATATTTAAATACCTGTGGTAACCAAATTTCTCCTTTGGAAATAAAGTTAAAGTATTAGGATATTTGTAGGGCTCATGATCTTTATTGGATTCGATAATAACTATATTAAAATTATAGTAACTTCTTTCTTCTGATGATAGAATACTCTCTATGCATTTTTTTGTGATATTAGAAAGAATTTTATCTTTGGCATTACTTATAATTACAAAGTCAATATTTACTTTTTCCATTTAATAAATATCTTGATTTATTTTTATTAGATAACATGAGCTATTATTAAATTATAGTTTCAATAATAGATTCGAGTACTTTACCAATACTGAACCAATTGTATTGATTGCGGTTAAAAATCCAAGTATCTTGCCGCATCTGTTGATAGTTTGGCGGATTTTTAATAAGTTGCTCCACAGCCGATGCAATCCCCTTTGGCTCTGGTAAATACGGTAATAAAAAGCCGGTCTTTTCATGTTGTACCAACTCTGGTATGGCAAAATGATTCACACTGATGCTGGGGCAGCCAAAATAGCCTGCTTCCGAAATAACTAATGGGTTGGTATCCTCTCTTGTAACATGCATTAATAAAAATGCCTGTGCTAAAATACTTTCTAATTTCAATAAATCTTCATGGCTTTCTTTATATAAAAATCCATGATAAACAACACCCTTGGTTTCTTCAACGTTTTGCCCTGGATGACCACCAATAATGTGTAATTGTAATGTTTTATGATTCTGCTTTAACAATTTAAAGGCCTCAAAAACCAAATCACCCCCTTTTTGGTAAAAGTTATTGGCAATAACCACCAAATTTAAACTACCAGAATACGTGTCTTTTTTAGGAATTGGAATATTGCCTCCACGACCAATAGACTTTAATTTAACGACTTTAATAGCATAGTCATCATGGCATTGATTAGCGCCCCATTGAGACTCAAAAAATAGTTTTTCTGCTTTTATCAGCCACTTTTTCTCTTCCAAACAAATACGCTCTATATCTTGTTTTATAAATTGATGATAGCTAAAGGTGTTTTTAAAAAACTGTAAAAAATGCACATCATTATACGCGAAGTAAGGCACCCTTGGTTGGCAAGCTATCCATGGTGTAAAACCTCTAAAAAAGACCATATCAAAATTGCCCTGTATTGCATCAAACTGCTTGGCAATTTGCCTGAGTCTTTTCTTAGAATAAAAATTAAAACGCCCAGGCCTTCTTAAAATTTTACGTAAAAATTGCGAACGCCATTTGCCTAATTTAGATTCTTTAGGATTTATTTGGACATAGGTACAATTAAAATGTTTTTCGAGTTGCTTGTAAATATGATAGTTAACAGCATTAGCTCCGCCTGTTTGGCTATCTTGGGGTAAAGGGGATATGTATAAAAGGGTTTTCAATGCTACTATTTCATTACTTTTTTAAAAGAATCTCTTAATGATAAGGCGTTATAGAAACCTACAATTTTTGTCAATTTTTTAAAATTTTCTCCACCAATCAATGGAAGGTTTTTTACATCCAATGTTTGGATAGATTGCCTAGCTTGCTGTAATAAATCTTTATGTTTGGGATGAAACTCATACATAAAACGTCTGTAATTATATGCTAGCGCCTGCCTTACTTTTGGATTATCTTTTACAAATAACACTTGTTTCTTGTATAGTTCACAAACATCTAAAGCAGATTTTGCTGCTTTATAAGTTTGGTTTTGCCGCGACAGGCTACTTGCTACCTGTCTATAATAAACAACCGTGTTTTCTACAAACACATTACCTTTTGAGGCTAGTAATACTCTGCACATAAACTCTCCATCATCATGCAAAGAGAGCCGCTCATCCCAAAGACCTGCCTTATCAATAATTGGTTTTGGTATAAGCCAGCAACCCGGAATCATCATACCCTCTCCCATCCAAGATTGCAAGCACCAATCTATCGGGTTTTGTATAGCCCAAACCTTTTGAGGTGAAATGACAGCCTCTTTAGTGTTTGTTGTAAATTTTGCCCAGGCGCAGCAGGCAACCCAGCCCTCTGGTTTTGCAGATAGTGCTTTTAATTGCAGCTCTATTTTATTGGACGCCATTACATCATCTGCGTCTAGAAATATAATATAGGTTCCAGTAGCTTTATGATATCCATAATTTCTTGCTCCTGCTGCATTTGGTGTTAAAATTTGGAAAACACTCAATCGTTTATCATCTATGGATTTTACAACCTGGCAACTTTTATCTGTAGAACCGTTTTCAACTACAATAATCTCGATATTGTCATGCGTTTGCGCCAAACAGGAATCTATAGTCTGGGTAATATAGGCTTCACTATTATAAAGGGGTATTATGATAGATACTTTGGTCATAATGTAATAGTGCTACAATGCCTTAATTATTTTTATCCAAGAAATACCGCAAGACTTTCTAATTGTATTGGCCAAAACAATATGTCCTTTTAAAATTAAGCGTGCTATATCTCTGGAAAATCGATGGGTAAGCTTTTTTAATGCCATTTGACGCTCTAGGGCTTCTAGAGGCAATTCTTTTTTTTGTAAGGTGTTAAATTTGAGTTTGAAAGCGTTTTCTAAATAGAAAAAACTATCCTGTCCTTTAGTAATTTCTTGATCATCATGTTGTCTCCAAAAAATAAGATTATCTTCCATTTTAACCACAGGATATGTTAATGCTATTTTATACCATAGTTCTGTATCACCAATATAACGAGTGCCCGTAAAACCGCCTAATGTCTCAAAAGCATCTCTCCTAATAATAGTACCTGTTGGCCCAAGCCCTAAAACGCCGCGCATTAAAAACTCTCTTTTAAATGTTTCTTTGGGTTGCATAATAAATGGATAGGGTTTTACATCTTCTACAACTTTTTGAGATATCCCCAGAGCGGCCTCAGGAAACTGCTCCATAGTATGTACCATAATTTCTAGACCGTGAGGGTATATAACATCATCTGCATCTAGGTATTTTAAATATGTACCCTTCGCATAAGATGCTGCCTTGTTACGATTTGGGTAATCTCCTAAGTTAATTTCATTAACATATACCTTAATACGAGCATCTTTTTGCTCATAGCTTTTGGCAATAGCAACAGAACCATCACTAGATACATCATCTACAATGATAAGTTCCCAATCCTTGTAGCCAGAGGCCAACACGCTATCGATACAAGCTGCGAGGTATTTATCGCGGTTGTAGACAGTTGTAAGAATTGAAATCTTGGGATTAATCATTAGTTGAAAATTTTATTTGAGAACCTTTCCATTATTACAAAATAATTAATCCCAACTTGCTCTTGCACCTATTGAAGATTCTAAATCACTAGATTGTTTAAAAAGTGGTTTATTTAAAGCAAAAGCCCTCAGTTTACCTTCTACTATCATATCCATAAGTACTACATCAGCTTGCAAAAAAACGGGCGTGTTGTAATCAATAATTTTCTTAGCTGCTGATTTTGAAATAATATAAGCGTGGGCATTATTATGAGATCCAGCACGAAACCAATAATTATTGTAAGGTCTTCCAAAAATTCTTTTTATTTTTTTCAAATCGTACTGTTTCAATTTTAAGGCATTTAAAACTGGGTAGGCCAACAGCCATTTTAGATAGATTTTTAGGGGCATTTTTATGTTCATTTGCTGATACCCTAAATACAGTAAGTCCCATTCGTTTGGTTTTGGCATTAGTTTAACAGCAGCTTCTAAACTTTCAAAATTAGAAATACTAATGTCATCTTCTAAAAAGAGAGCGTAATCTTGTTTTTCATCCTCTAAAAAAATTTTTAAAGCCTTAATGTGGCTTAAAGTGCACGCAATTTCATTATTTGTTACATCATAGCCTAAGCGTGCTTTAGATTTATAAGCATCAAAAACTTGTTTTGATTTTTCTTTATCTAACTGTTCACCATCGATACCGTCAATAAAAGAAAACTGTAGGTTGTGCCTACTTAACAATTTAGTCATTCGAACTTGTCTATCTAAGTTTCTTTTTATGGTGACTACGTATATATGTTCTAATAATTTCATATTATGCCGCAATTAATCTAAAAGTCTATGTATACTAAAAAAATTAATTTGCATGGGTATTACCTGGTTGAGTTTAGGAATTTATCGTTTATCAATTAAATTCAGATTATTTTAAATGTTGTGAAATTTTAAAAGCTAATTTGGACAGTTTAAAACTGTATTATTATTCTAAGCTTTTGGAAACAAAAAGTGCATTACCATAGCTGTTACCATTATGAATATGATCTTTCCACCCAGAAACATCATGCAATGCAACAAAATTATAGTTAAAGCGGGCTAAATATTCACACAAAACAGAAAAATTGGTATTTCTTTGATTCTGATGTAAAAATCCCACCTCACAAAATATAAATGAAATACTGTGAGAACTTAATAAACTTTCAGCACCCTTTAACACCTCTAATTCATAACCTTCAGTATCTATTTTCAAAATATCAATATGCTTAATATTATTTTTTACACAATAAGCATTTATTGTTTTGACAATGACATGCTGAGTTTTTGCAGTTACTGCCTTATTCATAACACCTTGCTTTAAACTGTTAAGGTTACTCGTGTCATTTTCATATAAACGAACCTCTTGCTGCCCTTCAAACGCTCCAAATGCAAAATTTTCTAACACAATATGTTTAGATTTAGCTACATTTTCGACTAAAAGTTTATAAGTGTCAAAAATAGGCTCGAAACAATAAATTTTAGCTTGTGGAAAATCAGCTCGCATCGTATCAAAGGTTTGCCCTATGTTAGCACCCACATCAAAAATAACATCCATTGTGTTGTAATTAAAACGATTTGTAATGTCTAATTTAAGTGATATACCATAAGGTAAATACTTTTTTTTATAAACCCAATAGCCGGTAAATCTCTCTATAAAATTCTTAATTCGTTTTCCGTTTGTCATTGTAATAAATTTGCTGGAATTTAATTCTATTTTTTTAACTAAAGCTAGTTTATCATTTTAGTCACAAATAATTGCAATAGCAACCGAAGTATCACTAGATACATCATCTACAATAATAAGCTCCCAATCTTGGTAGCTAGAGGCCAAAACACTATTTATACAAGCCGCAATGTATTTTTCACGGTTGTAAACGGTGGTTAGGATTGAAACTTTACATCTTGTCATTAATCTAAAGTACTTTTAATTTTATTCCAAAATTTTAAGCCAAAAGTTCTTTTTAAAATCATTTTACAAACAGTTTTAAAAGAAATAGTGCCATTTAACATTTTTTTATACTCATTATTAATTTGCTCTAATTGACCAATTTTAAACTCATAAAGTTCTTTATGAACAACATCTTTTAGAATAGAGTATTTTATTTCATGACCAAACAAATAATCTTTCGGTGTAAAAACAACCATGTTTTGTTTGTAACAGGTTTGACATTTTGTATTCCATAAAATTGGCCTCATTATATTGTGCAAAACATAATCGTGCTTGAAAAACAACTTCTCCCAGTAACTAAGCCACTGCTCATTTATATGATTTTGACCTGGTTGATTTGGTATTGCCGCTGAAAATAAAATTATTTTACCAGCATTAATTAAATTCTTAACATGTAATTCAGCACTATTAATAGAGAGATGTTCTGCAACTTCTAAATTAACAACTAAATCATAGTACTTATTTAATTTTATATTATTTTCTAGATCATGTTCAATAAATTCAGTTAGTGAAATGTTTTTTGCTAACAATTCTCGATTTACCCAACTACCATCAATACCTAGAATATCTACAACCCCATTTTCTTTAAAAACTTTTAAGAAATTTCCAATACCACAACCTATGTCTACAACACTCTTGGGCATTATAATTTCCATTACTAAAGGAACAATAATGTTTGGATCTTTCATATTATGAACTTCTTCTGTATGTGTATATTTTACATTTAAATTCATTTTTAAATTTTTTTAAATTTTTTTAAATATTGTTTTCCAAAGACGTGGGTTAAATACCATAGCTTTCTTGAATTACCTACCCCATTATATAAAATTTGATTATACGGGCTATTTTGATACTCGTCTTTAAGACGGTTTCCCCAATTACTTGGATCTCGAAAAGCTTCAATTTTGTTTTTTTTTGTCAATAAACTAAAAATAGATTGATCATGTTTATGTTCAACATAATGTTCAATATAACCTGGTGTATAAGAAGTATTATCATCAGAAATAAAAACTTCATTACCACAATGATGTAACCAATGTTTTGCAAATGAAAGTGACGTATCTGTCTTACGCCATAAATTATAACTGGCATACCGCTGTCTGGAAGTAATAATAGATTTATCGGTTAAGCCTAAATCCTCACATAAATTATATTTTGTGTATTGATATTCTTTATTTGGAGAATCAAACACTAGCATATCTTTTTTATGCTTATTCATGATTTCAATAAGAGGAGAAACAGAGTCTAAAAAGATAGTGTCAACATCGCTGTAAATTAAAACATCGTCATTTTTAAGTCTTTGTAGTGTCTTATAAATAATATATGGCTTCCATAACCAATAACCATTCCCTTTTTTAACAGAGAGTATTTTTTTGTTATTACTGTAAAATTCAGTGTCTGCTAGGATATCTATATCAGAATACTCTATTACCCTATCTACTTTCCCAAAGCGTCTGGCCGTATAACTTTGAAACTTTTGCATTTTTGCATAGGGCTTATTACCATAATTAATTAAATATATCATGGCTATTTTTTATTATTAGTGTGTTGCTTATAAGCTTTAATCCGCCACAACTTTTTAAGGTTTACGCTATTTCTAACCCCAGAAATTTCATAATCTTTAAATGCAGCATCATAGGAATAATGTCTACCCAAGAGTTTTTCAATACCAAGAAGTATATCATCTAGTTTACTATCTAGACTAGACATACATTTTATAGGCTGCTTAAATTTTAAACGTGCCCTACAATTCAGCTTAATATCACCTCCATTACAAGGATACTTATAACAATCTGGCAACACGCTATAAAAAGGCATTTGTGCAGGCATCTCCTCTGCCCACTCTCCTCCAGATAATGCCAGCCAAGGTGTGCCCAAACAAGGTGCTAAAA
>Ga0206130_10008853_pt1 | contig 10691 bp, 7 predicted proteins | sample Helgoland_Spring_9_FD_148637 | JGI IMG/M metagenome (GOLD analysis project Ga0206130, IMG submission 148637) | Pelagic subsurface seawater microbial communities from Kabeltonne, Helgoland, North Sea - Helgoland_Spring_Bloom_20160512_1 | ecosystem: Environmental > Aquatic > Marine > Epipelagic ...
GAATACACTTCTTACTAAAAATGCTGCAATTACAGTAAACATCATCATTAACGATACGGATACGCTTGCAACTGCAGCAGAGTATATTGAGATTGGTGAATTATCTCCAGCTGGATACTTACTTAGCGGTACTTTAACAGTAGATCACACAAACTTAACAGCTGCTCAAATTACAGAAGCTAACATCTTAACTGCAAAGATCATTTCTGTATCTTCTGCGGTTACTGTTAACGGTGCTGTAGATTTAAGCGGTTTATCTTACATTGGAGGTGCTTACTCAATCGAAGGAGCTGTTGCCCCGCTTGATGACACTATATCTTCATTAGGTGGTGCCCTTAATGTTGATGGTAAGCAAGGAGTTATTTCTTTTCCGAATCTTACATCGATTGTAGGAAACGTAGTTGTTACTTCATTAGTTGCCAGTGTTACTTCAATTGATTTATCTTCAGTAACAGTATCAGGTGGAACATTCCAAGGTGGAGTTTCAACTCCTTTTGCTGCTTTAGAAACTGCTGACTTTGGTCCATACGCAATGACAGCTGTTAATAACCCTATAGCTACTTCTATTACATTAGGACAAACTTCAAATGCTGCTGGGCTTGATATAACTGCTCCAAAGGCAACTGCAATAAACATCAATGCATTAACGTCAAGTGCAGGAGTTCTTAAGGTTACTTCTGCTGCTTCTACAGCAGTTATCCACTTAGACGCATTAGTTTCTGCTGTTGGAGGTATCGATGCTGATCAAATGATCGTGGCTGAATTCCACCTCCCTGCGTTAACGGAAATTAAAACTGCTGCACACAACATACAAGCTAAAGTAATTGACTTATCTGCATTGAAAAAAATTACATTTGCTGCAACATTTACAGATACAGAAAATTTAATTACAACTGATGTATTCGTTGCTGCTTCTGCGACAATGGCATTTACAACTTGTAATATTGCTCATTTAAATTTCCCTAAACTTGTTTTAACTAGCACCATAACTGCTAATTCATCTACTACGCAAGTTACTGTAGCTAGTTCTGGAGATGCAGATCTGACTAACATCCTTACTGGAGTTCCAACTGCTGTGAAAGTTAATTTGACAGCTCAAACTGTTACTATTGCTGGAGCAACTGCTATGAACGCTGTAACAACATTAAACGTTGTAGGTAAAATTTCTGCTGCATCAGTAATAAATTTAACACTCAACGGTACTGCTGGTCAAACCGATGCTTTAACTGAACTTACTGTTGCAGATCTTGGTGCAGTTGTTTTAGGAGGTACTGCTGCTACTAGTGTAGTTACAGTTACTACTGCTGGAGCGATAGATGATCTTACACTAGACACAAATGTTGCTTTAGTATCTGTAACGATCGGTCATGGTCCTCACAGTTATACTGGTTTTCCAGCTCAAGCGGTTACTATAACAGATAATCTTAATGCAGGATTTAAGTCTGTTGATTTAGGATCTGTAGTGCTTTTAGATGAAGCTACAATTACTGGAAATGCTAGCCTAGCTACCATTACTGCTCCAGATACTACAGGTACATTATTAAGTAATGCTGTTGTTTCTTTGACAATTGATTCAAATAGTTTAGTAGCAACTAGTACAGCTGCAGTTGCAGGTACTAATTTAGCTAATATTACTCAGCCTTCTTTAACTACTTGGAAAGCGTACACTAACCACGTGAAAACTACCATTGGTGCTACTGACGCTCAATTAGATGCGGGTGTTCCAATTGCTATAGCTTTTGACTATGACAAAGATGCTGCAGGTGTAACTAACAATTTTGATACAGCCACTGCTGGTTTCGTTGCTGGTACAGGTGTTATCAACTTAACTGCTGAATTAGCTCATATTGATGCTAACAATTAAATTTTCATAAGCTTATGTAATCCCATTAGCTTTATAAATAAAACCCTCACTATTGTGAGGGTTTTTTTTTGTCTTATTCCGAACGTATGTATCAGCTATTTCATCTTAGATTTATTTTAATTAAGAGATTCATGCATTAAGAACATAACTTTTATATTTTTGTATAAATCTAATTTTTATAATTATGAGTGCAACCCAATTTCGAACAACCCAACTCCCCAATTACATCATCCTCATACTTTATATCATAACAGGTTCCTTAGGTAATTTAGGTGCAATTGATATCCTCGCTCCACAATGGATATACCTTGGTGCTGTCAATATATTAGCTTGCCTTTATCTTCTTTTTTTCAATACTGTATCAGCACAATTTGGATTGAGTAAACTGTCCAAGTCTATATTCATTTATGTATATCTGTTCTATTTTATTTGGTCGGGCTTATCCTATTTCTATGCAATTAACCCAACAGAAACCCTTTTAAACCTGCCGAGGTTGGGCAATACTTTTTTTGCCATTTTCTTTTGTTTTATATTACTCCATGGTTTAGAAAATAAAATTGTATTCATCAGTAGGGTTTTTATTGGATTTTTAGCTTTCGAATTATTTGCTTTTTATAACGACTTATTTACTCAGCTAGAAAATAACACCTTCAATTCTATGAATCTTAAGGGTGTTGCAGGGAATAAGAATATAACAGCTGCTTCGATCGCATTTAAAGTTCCTTTTGTGCTCTATTCTATTGTTACTGTTCGCAAAGGACTCTTAAAGCTTATTCTTAGTTTTCTATTGTTTACCGCTATTTTTGCTATTTCTATTTTGTATGCTCGATCGGCTATTTTAAGTAGTTTTATTGTGTTTCTTATTTTTCTTGTTTATTCTGTTTTCACGCTGTTATCTGATCGCTCTCAGTTGAAATATAATCTAAAGAACCTGTTACTGACCATTACCCCCTATCTATTAGCGGTATTTATAAATATTACGTTTACCAATTCTCAGAATAAAGGCAATATCGGGAGCCAATTAGGCGATATTGAGTTTACAGAGCAATCATCCAATGGACGTTTTCAATATTGGTCTGATGCATTTGAGCACATTCAAGATCACCCTATTATTGGGGCTGGTTTAGGAAATTGGAAGATTGCATCAATTTCTTATGGGAAAGAACACGTAAAAGGGTATACAGTACCCTACCATGCTCACAACGACTTCATCCATGTCTTTGCTGAGGTTGGTATCTTAGGTGGCATTGCCTATTTAAGTCTCTTCGGTCTATTAACATTCTTTCTGTTCCGACTCTTGTATGTTCAGCGAAAAGAAGATGGCAACACAGACTTTTCACTCTTCCTATTGGTGTTACCTTTTGTTATTTACGGAATAGACGCCGGTTTAAATTTTCCAGTAGCACGCCCCTTAATGCAATCTGCATTAGCCTTGTACATGGGTCTTCTGTTATCGATCTACCTGAATCGCTTTACCTCCAAAGAAGCCAAATCCGTTTCACCGCTCTACACTAAATTTATTCTTGGATTATCTTTATTGTTGCTAATCCCAGGGATCATCATTCATGTTTTATCTTTTCAATCCCTCACTCAACAAGGTCGCCTGCTCTATGAATTTAATAATGCAAAGTATAACCTAACTCTCGCCGAACTTGATGAAATTGAAGACGATTTTCCTAACCTGACTGAAACTGCAATGCCCATTAAGGCTATGAAAGCGCGTTATTTCTATTTAAATAACCAGAAAGAGAAAGCACATCAATACGCACTTTTAGGAGCAAAGGATAACCCACAAATCTTTTTCGGAGAGAGCCTTAAGGCACAATTTTTTGCATCCGAACAACAAATTGATAGTGCTTATTATTATTCTAAATTGGCTTTCGAAAATTTGCCAAATAATATGCCGCATTACAATTTGTATATGAATTCTTTAGTAGCCAGAAAGGATGTAGTGGAGATGAATAAATCTTTTGAAACTGTTCGCGCCCTTGCTGGTGATACTCCACTAATTTGGACCATTTATTTACGCTCTTTAGCCAATGTAACCGGTTTAGGAGATACCATGACGATGAGCAAAGCCGCAGAAGCATTTAAATTATTCCCTCAAGACGACTCTATTTTTAGCCTCTATCGAATACTGACCTATGGTCAACAACGAGTAGTTCAGGCAGAGCAACTCTATAAGCAAGGAATTGAGTCGTATAACGCCAAAGATTTCAGCACTGCTTTCGACTTATTTAATCAAGCTTTTGATCTAGATCCTTTAGAATATACCTATGCTTTAAATTCTGGATTAGCACTTTATGAAGACAAACAATATCCAGAAGCAGTTGGTTATCTGGATAGAGTTCAAAACTCCCAAAAAGTTAATTTAAAAGAAAAAGCACTCCGCTATAAAGGTCTTGCATTGTACAAAGCAGGTTCGACTCCGGAAGCCTGCGCAACCTTCCTAAAACTTAAAAACACCTACCCTAAACGCATGTATCAGCAGGAGTTTAATAAATATTGCACAAATTAAGTTGTTTTTTAATTCAAAATCAAGTACATTTGTTACTTAGATTAAATAATTAATAGTGCTTAACAAACTGATTACCTCAAAAACCCGCTTACGCCTGCTGATAAAATTTTTTATCAGCCAGGCGAATCGTGGTTATTTGAATGGATTAGCAACCGAATTTAACGAATCTACCAATTCGATTCGTAAAGAATTGAATCACCTATCTGAGGCAGGTTACTTAGAGAAATATAAGGACAATAACAAAGTTGGCTATAAGGCTAACACAGCACACCCCTTGTTCGACATCCTTCAAAAGGTGGTTTTTAAGCACCTAGGCCTTGAAGAGATCGTAGAGCGTGTCCTAGAGCGCATGGGGCCCGTTCAAAAGATATTGCTAGTAGGCGATTATGCCCAAGGGCTTGATTCTGGTACCATAGATGTTGTGCTTATTGGAAACCAACTCAATACAGAATACATTGAAGCTTTAGAGGAAAAGGTAGAGGGATTAATTGACCGTAAGGTTAATTTTTATTTAGCGACCAAGCCCAATCCGAATCAAACGAGTATCCTATTGTATGAAAGTAGTTAATATTTGTTGCATAGGCATAGGATATGTTGGCGGACCAACCAAGGGCGCCTTAGCACTTAAATATCCTGATATCAAGGTGACTCTAGTTGACGCAATTCAACAAGGAAAAGTTGCTAAGAATCCCATAGATTTAGACCAACTCCCCATTTATGAGTCCTGTGTAAGAGCTAAGAAAAAAGCATACGACCCCAAGGTAAAAGAGGCTCGAATTCCTTTAAATCCGTTTACACTTTGGGAGGCTATAAGTCAGTATAGAGATAAAATAGAGGCTAAGTTTAAACATTGTGTTGTTCGTCAAGAATACCACTCAGCCCTAGAAAATTCCTTTGCCGCCGCCATTGTAACCAAATGGGATGAGTTTAAATCTTACGATTGGAAGGCTATTACGGAAAAAATGATGCAACCCGCAAAGGTGTTTGATGGGAGGAATATTTTGCGAGAAAGTGAATTTATTAATCAATAATTTATTGGGAAATGAAAACGGAAACTGCATTAAATAAAGTATTTCAACTGCTCTCAAGAGAGCAAAAAAAGAGGTTTTATTTGATTCTTTTTTGTTTGTTCATAGGGATGATCCTAGAATCGTTCGGGATTGGTATAATTTTGCCCGTACTTAATGTTATTGTTTCGCCAGAAAGTTTGAAGCAATTTGGTTGGGTGAACGACTTTTTTGTTTCGATAAACCTTATTGAAGAACGAGACATCATTATCTTTTCTTTAAGCTTGTTGATCGGGGTATACTTTTTTAAGTCGTTGTACCTAGTCATATTGAATTACTATCAAAACAGATATATCTCCAATATTTCGGCCAACATTTCAAATCGCTTGTTTGCAAACTACCTTAAGCAAGATTTTATGTTTCATAACGAGCGGAATTCTTCTGAACTGATAAAAATGTTTCAAATTGAAATAAGTTTGGTCACCGCGCTATTATTATCAGGAATAATATTAATAACAGAAATAAGCATTGCTATCGCCGTTGTTATTACTCTCCTTTTAGTTGAACCAATGGGAACACTATTTATTATCTTGTTATTTTTGGTATTTGGCTCATTGTTTTATTATTTTTCAAAGAAAAAAGCAACAGCTTGGGGGCTGATACGACAGCAAGCAGATAAAAATATTTCTAAATTAATCACAGAGGGTTTAAATGGCATTAGCGAAGTATTCCTTTTAGGTAAGAAACACTTTTTTCAAAGCCGATTAGTTGAGTTTAATAAAACGAAAGCACAAATCAATTCAAACCAAGTAACCTTGGGTCAAATACCACGTTATTATTTAGAATTTATTTCAATAGTTTCTCTAGTAGGGTTTATTTTGATCATGATCATAAGTAAAAAGGACGTCAATGAGATCATTTCTATTGGGGGGGTGTTTGTTGCAGCTACCTTTCGCGTTTTACCTTCAGTCAACAGAATAATAGGATCCTTACAACAAATTAAGTATTACAAAAGTAGTGTTGATTTGGTGGCTAAAGATTTAGCATTGGTAGGTTTACCAGACGTTAACACTCCTGGACGCAGTGAAATTGTATTTAAAAAAGAACTTAAGTTGAATGATATCTCTTTTAATTATCCAAAAAGCAATTCTGCTGTTCTTGAGTGTCTAAACTTCACGCTCAATTATGGAGAAGTTGTTGGAATTATTGGCCCTTCGGGTGTGGGTAAAAGTACCTTGACAAATTTAATCGTTGGATTCCTTCATGATTACAAAGGAGATTTCACCATTGATGGCTTATCCATTGATCCCTCAAATGCCGGACAATGGCGCAAACAATTGGGTTATGTGTCTCAAAGTATTTATTTAATTGATGATAGTATACGCGCCAATATAGCCTTCGGAGAAGAACCCCATGATATTGATGATGAACGTATGGAGGCGGCGATTAAAAAAGCGCAATTATATACATTCATTCAATCCTTACCGAATAAATTAGACAGCATTGTTGGCGAAAGAGGAGCTCAACTCTCTGGTGGGCAACAACAGCGTATTGGGATAGCAAGAGCATTGTACCATCAGCCTAAATTGTTGATTTTAGACGAGGCAACAAGTGCTTTAGATGAAGATACTGAAAGAGAAGTTATGAAAGCCGTTGAAGGTTTGAAAGGAGAAATGACTATCTTAATTATAACACACCGACTTTCTACTCTAGCTTGTTGTGATAAAATTTATAAGGTTCATCAAGGAAAGTTAGAAAAACAAAAACGTAATTGAAATGAAGAGGACCACTTATTTTTCTCATGAAACAGCCGTGATAGATCAAGATTGTTCTATTGGCGAAGGCACCAAAATATGGCATTTTAGTCATATTATGCCTACCGCCATTATTGGTGAACGCTGTAATTTAGGACAAAATGTTGTGGTTTCTCCAGGGGTAACATTGGGGAATAACGTTAAGGTGCAAAACAATGTTTCTATTTACACAGGTGTAATTTGCGAGGATGACGTTTTTTTAGGCCCCTCGATGGTATTTACGAATATTCTTAACCCTCGTTCTGCCATAGTACGTAGAGATCAATATGTAGAAACACGAGTGGAAAAAGGAGCTTCTATTGGGGCTAATGCAACCATCGTTTGTGGCAATACCATTGGAAAATTTGCGCTAATTGGAGCTGGAAGTGTGGTAACTAAACCGGTGCCTGCCTATGCTTTAATTGTGGGAAATCCAGGAAAACAAATAGGCTGGGTAAGCGAATACGGTTATCGTTTGCATTTTGATGCAAACAATGTGGCAATTTGTCCAGAAAGCAATGAAACCTACCATGTAAAGAATAACTTAGTTAGTAAAGCATGAAAAACTTCATTCTTATAGGAGCGGCAGGATATATTGCTCCACGACACATGAAAGCCATTAAGGACACAGGGAACAACCTGATTGCTGCCTTTGATCCTTACGATGGGGTAGGTGTAATGGACAGTCATTTTCCTCAAGCACATTTTTTTACCGAATTCGAGCGCTTTGATCGGCATATTGAAAAAATAAAAAGAGCCGGCACCAAAATCGATTATGTTTCGATCTGTTCTCCTAATTATCTGCACGATTCCCATATCCGCTATGGCCTGCGTATCGGAGCTGATGTGATTTGCGAAAAACCTTTGGTTTTGAATCCTTGGAATGTCGACGCGCTCATTGAATTGGAAGAAGAGTATAATAATAATGTACATACCATTTTACAGCTTCGACACCATGAAGCCATTTTGGAATTAAAAGAAAAAATTGATAACGGACCTGCCGACAAAATATACGATATCGATTTAACCTATATAACCTCGCGAGGGAATTGGTATTATACCTCATGGAAAGGCAATGAAGAAAAATCAGGTGGCATAGCATCCAATATTGGAGTGCACTTCTTTGATATGCTCCAATGGATATTTGGACCTATGGAAGATTCTACAGTTGATATAAAAACTAAAGACACCAATTCTGGAACCTTGCGATTCAAACAAGCCAAGGTGAATTGGTATTTAAGCATCAATGCTGAAAATTTACCACAAAAAGCAAAAGACCAAGGGTTGCCAACGTTTAGAACCTTGTCGATCGAAGGAGAAGAAATTGAGTTTAGCAAGGGTTTTACAGATCTTCATACGATAAGTTATCAAAAGATATTGAATGGAGAGGGATATGGATTGAGCGATGCCAAGAATTCAATAGAAATTGTAAGTAAAATAAGAAATCAAAAGTAATGGAAATTAAAGATTCAAAAATATTAGTAATCGGAGGTGCAGGATTCATTGGGAGTTTTGTGGTAACTGAATTATTAAAGCATCCTGTCAAAGAAGTTGTTATTTATGACAATTTTGCACGTGGAAATAAACAATATCTTGAAGAGCAATTAAATGATGAACGTTGTAGTATTTTCCCCTTTGGAGGTGATATCAGAGAAACAGATATTTTAGATACAGCAGTTCAAGGAAAAGATTACGTAATAAGCTTGGCGGCCATGTGGTTGTTGCATTGTAAAGATTATCCCAGAACTGCTTTTGATGTCAATATTGCGGGTACTTTTAATGTGTTTGAAGCCTGCGTAAAGCACAAGATTAAAAAATTAATTTGGTCATCATCTGCTTCCGTTTACGGTGATGCGCTAGAACTTCCAATGACAGAAGAGCATCCATTCAATAATAAAAACTTTTATGGTGCTTCTAAAATTGCAGGAGAAGCTATGGCAACTGCTTTTAACGACCGTTATGGATTAAAAATTATAGGCCTTCGTTACATGAATGTATATGGCCCACACCAAGATCAAACGGCAGCCTACACAGGTGTAGTTCCCATCATGCTTAATAAAATTGAAGCAAACGAAGCCCCTTCTATCAACGGAGATGGTTCTCAGGCCTACGACTTTGTTTATGTAGAAGATGTGGCTCGCGCTAATGTTCAGGCTTTAATCAGTAATCAAGACTTTGGAATGTACAATGTGGGAACTGAAGTTCAGACAACAATCAATGAATTGTGTGAAATGATTTTAAAGTTAAAAGAATCTGATCTAAAAGTACAATACAATCCCTATTCAGAAGATGATGCACGGTCCATGGTTAAAAATAGAATTGGTTCAAGAGTAAAAGCAGAACAAGATCTAGGCTTTAAATATAAGTATGAATTGAAAGAAGGATTAGAAAAATTAATCCAATGGCGAATTGCCACAGGAACCGATCAAGCGAAATAAAGCGTGTTTAAAAACAAAAACATAGCGATCCTTGGAGGTGGGATTATTGGTCTAGCTGTTGCTTATAAATTAAGTGAGCAGGGAGCCTTGGTTCATGTTTTTGAGAAAGAAAAAGCGGTTGGGCTACACCAATCGGGACGAAATAGCGGTGTTTTACATTGTGGACTATATTACCAACCAGGATCCCTAAAAGCACAACTTTCTGTCAACGGAATTCGCGAAATGATTTCTTTTTGTAAGACGCATGAGATTGCTCACGATGTTTGTGGGAAAGTTGTTGTAGCGACAACCGATAAAGAAGCACAAGCATTAGATCAATTAGCCAGTAGAGGAAATGAAAATGGATTGACTGGGCTCAAGTATCTTTCATCAGAGGAGTTGAAAGCACGAGAACCTTTTGTTCGAGCAAAAAAAGCACTATTAGTTCCTGAGGAGGGCATTGTTGATTATTCAGCGGTAATGAAAAAAATGATCGATCTAATTCAGGAAAATAATGGACAGGTTTCCTACACTACCAAAGTGAGTTCAATTGATCAGTCAGGCGAAAATGAAGTTGTACTTTCTACGTCAAAAAACACCTATACTTTTGATTATTTAGTTTCTTGTACAGGTCTATGGAGTGACAAGACCTACACTAATTTAACCCAACAGAAGTCCCCATTGAGAATTGTTCCTTTTCGAGGAGAATACCTAAAATTTAAACAAGGGTTTGAAGATCGAATTAATCATTTAGTGTACCCCGTTCCAGACGCGCAGTTTCCTTTTTTAGGGGTACATTTTACCCGCATGATCGATGGAAGTAGAGAGGTAGGACCAAATGCAGTTTTAGCTCTTAAACGTGAGGGTTACTCTAAATCAAGTTTCTCACTGAAAGACAGTTATGAATCTATGACTTATCCTGGTTTACTGCGTTTTGTAGGGAATAATTTTCGTTTTTCTGTAAACGAATTTAAATCCTCTTTATTCATGAGAGATTTTATCGCAAAAGCACAAAAAATGATCCCAGATGTGGATGCTACCATGTTAGAAACAGGACCCGCTGGAGTGAGAGCACAGGCTATTTCTAAAGAA
>Ga0206130_10008855_pt1 | contig 10690 bp, 7 predicted proteins | sample Helgoland_Spring_9_FD_148637 | JGI IMG/M metagenome (GOLD analysis project Ga0206130, IMG submission 148637) | Pelagic subsurface seawater microbial communities from Kabeltonne, Helgoland, North Sea - Helgoland_Spring_Bloom_20160512_1 | ecosystem: Environmental > Aquatic > Marine > Epipelagic ...
AATAGGTCAGCAAGAAAGATCTAATCAAGCTGCTCAAATGCAACAAGCATCGCAAAACCAGTTATTAGAAAGGCAAGGCGAAGGTCAATCAAGAGCCGCGGAACTAAATAAAGTAAGCACGCTAATGGGTATGTCTGGTCAAAGGCTAGGTGCAGCTAACGAAGCTAGGGCCGCTGGAAAACAAGCTATATTAGGTGGCGTTGGAAATATATTAGGAGGAGCTGGACAAGCGCTTCCTGGAATGATGCGTCAATAAACTTAAAATAAAATGACAGAAGAACAATTATTATCAAGAGACAGGCAAAAAGTAGCCCAGTTTTTAAGTTTAGCAGAAAGTGGCACTGTACAAGCTGGCTTAACTCCTAAGCAGAAGCAGCAACAGCAAGAATACATAATGCGTCAAAGAGATATATATGCTAACGCTGCATTTAGAGCTCAAGACAAGCTTATACCAAAAACATCTCCTGCTTATTTAGAAAATATTCAAGAAATGAATCAAGTAAAGTCTAATTTAGAAAACTTAGCTTTACAGCAAAAGGCTATTGGTGAAAACCAGCAGCAGTACCTTGATGATGTTGAATCCGGTAGAGTTTCTAAAGCAAACTATGTAGATGGAAAGTCAAATGGTTTAGCTGATATTTATTCAGGGCAAGCTAATATGAATATTGATGATTTTGGCAACATTACATTTGAGGTTGACGGGGAATACAAACCTTATGCTCAATTAGCTGATTATTCTTTAAAAGCTATTGATACCGCAAATGGTATATTAGACATGGTAGACAAGGTTGCTGGTTCAAAAACACAACTAAGTCAAGCTCAAATGGGTATTTTTAATAATAGAATAAAAAGTATTCTTGATGGAGCATCTAAAGCAGATGTTATTTCTTTAGTTAAAGATGATTTATTACCAGGGTTTGAGAACATAGATATAGACAGTGAACTGTTTAAAACTGAAAAATTAGCAGATTTAAAAACACAAGTTCAAAACATTATAACAACCGCAGCTAAAGATATAAATGACAGCATAGTAACTCCTCAGCGAGGCGGCGGTCGTAAATCTAAAAAATCTAGTGCAACTTCTACATCTGAAGAAGAAGTAATTTACGGCTTTGATGAAGATTCAAAAAAATACTATAAAAGAGTAATGCTACCGGATGGATCTTATAATCTAAGTATTGTTGATGCAGAAGAGGCTGTAGCAGCTAATCCTGACTTAATAGGGCAAAGTACTATATATTTAACAGACGAAGAATTAAGTGGACTTAACACTGATTTTGTTGGACCACAAGAAGCAGAGCAAGTAGAAACACCAGAGTACCCTTTAGGAATAGGGCTTTAATAATAAAATAAAATAATATGCCAGATTACAAGCTTAAAAACGGTAAATTAGTTACAGAAGATCAACTTACTAAACTAGCTAAAAGTAAGAATACTACTTTAGATAAAATTATTGAACTTAACGGTTTAACGCCAGTTGGAGAAGAGCCGCCAAAAAAGCAAAAAGACGGTGTACAGGGTGCGACTGCTCCGTCGGTAAATCAAGCACCAAAAAATACGGAATCCAGCTTGGACAATGGTTCTTCGGTTTACGGAAGTTATCTTGATGAAGAAGGTAGATCTGGTTTTAAAGAAAAACCATACAATGTTCAACTTGAGGAATATCAAAACTCTTACAACGAAATATTAAACGGCACAGGTAAATGGGAAGCTTTAAGCGCTATGTCACCTGAAGTTCGCAAAAAGTATGCTGACAAATGGGTCCAACCGCCTAAGCTAACAACGCAGGTTTATAATAGAGAAACAGATTCATATGAAGCTAAGGCTACTAAAGATGCCAAAAATCTTTTTATAAAAAATATACCTACAGATTTCAGTAAGTTTGAGGATCAAAAAGAATTTGATACGGCATTAGAAGCTGGTATACTTAATACTATGCAAGCTGACCCCGTACTTCAAACGGAAATAAATAAATATGAACAAAAGCAAAAACCAGCTTTAGATAGCTTCTTAGAAGATTTACAAAAAAAATACGATACAACTGACCCAGCTGAGCTTAGTTTAGCAGAAGAAGAATATAAGCAAAAATACAAAGAATTAGTACTTACACCTGTTGTAGATTCTCCTATATATAAAAATACGGTAGATCAACTATCTACAGTTGCGGGACAAGTTGCTGAAGAGCAAAGTAGAGCATTTGGACGATATGACAGCAAATTTTTGTCAGGTATAGATGCTGCAAAGCGTGTATTACCTGATTATATTTCAGATTTTTGGGAATCAGTAGTTTCTGGAGGAATAAATATCGGTACAGGAGTAAAGCAATCTATGTTGAGTACAGAGCAATCCCTGCTTGAAGATTATTCTAAAGAATTAAAATCTTTACAAGACAAGTTAGACTCAGGTACGACAGCTGAAGATTCTCCTTCTTATTTTGGAGGTAGATATAACGTTAAGGAAGGTTACACTACAGGTGCTACAAAAGGTACAGTAAAAGAGCATGTTAACTTTCTTAAAGAAAAAATAAAAACTTACGAAGACAAAACTTTAGAATCTCTAAAAAATATTAGTGAAACGCAAAAATATCAAGGCCTATTTAATAAAGCAGATTTAGCGGATGGTATAAGCTTCACGGACATAGTTAGAACTGTAGGAGAAGCTACACCTCAATTAGCTTTAGGAACAGCTGGAGCCGTAACAGGTAATCCAGTAATTTCAGGACTTGGGTTTGCTGGTATATTTTTACAAGAATATGGAGCTAATTACTACACAGCTCTTGAAGAAGGCTTAAGAAAAGATGTAGATGATTTTGATGAATTACCTGAGGAAGATAGAAGGGCTTTAATGCTAGAAGCTTTAAGAGACGGTAAATATGCTAACAAAGGAGAAGCAGCTGGATTTGCTATTGCTTCTGCTGGCCTTGAAAGACTAGGGGCTCTTAAAATAGTTAAGAACGCTACAAGAGCTGTTGGGCTTGGTAAAGATTTTAAAAATGCTTTAGGTTCTTTATATAGAGGGGAAGTTAAAAAGGTTGTTGGAAACGCTATTGCTACAGGAAAAAGAATGGCAAAAGGCGGTATTTCAGAATTTGGTACTGAAACGGCTCAAGGAGTTCTTAGTCAAATGAGTACAGGAGCACAACTTGACGAAGGTATTCTAAGCTATGTAAAATTAGCAGATGCTTTTGAAGAAGGTAAAGCAGGATTTATTGTTGGTGCTGTAATACCAGGTGGAGCGGCAGTAGCTAGACAGTCTGTAACAGAATTAAGAAATACAGCAAGAGATATTGCAACTAGGTTTGATTTAAACTCTAATTTAAAAACTGTAAATAAGTTTTTTGAAAATGCAGAGCAAAATTTAAAAAATAAACTAACTACAAACAATCTTACTCAAGAAGAATACGACGCTGCTATTAATGATTTAAACGATGCTAGAAACACAGGATTTTCAATCCCTAAAGATTTCTCTGAGCAAAGTAAAAAAGACGTATTTGATCTTCTTTTAGAAAAAAAGAAACTTCAAGATTCTATACAAGGCATTGATCCTGATTTAGCTACAAATGCTAAACGTAGAATAGCTGAAATTAACGCAAAGCTTCAAGTAATAGCTGAAGTAGAAGCAGATGCAAAGAAAGGTGAAAAACTTCGTAAATCCGGTTTAGAAGGCGATTTTACTGCAACTGAAACTGACCAAGAATTTGCAGAGCAAATAGCATCGATAAAAGACAGTAAAGGTAATAGAAGATATTCTGACGCAGATATTGAAGCAGGCAAAAACAGTAGATTTGGAGTTTTTATTGCTGAAGATGGATCTATTATTGTGAATAAAGCCTTAGCAAAAAGAGCTAATGTAACAACCACAGCTAGACATGAATGGCTTCACAAAATAATATTAGCAGCTGTAAATAGTAGTTCAGAAGGAGCTAAGCAAATTGGATCGGATTTAATGGCTTTTCTAGAATCTGAATTTGGAAAATCTATAAAAGGAGATGCAACAAGATTTTTAAAAGATTTAGAAGGATATAAAACCAAAGCTGCTCAACAAATTAAAGCTAACGAAGGCAAGTTAACTAAAGCTAAAGAATATTTAGAAAAAGGGATTATTGATCAAAAAGCATATGACACTGTTGTTAAATCCGCTGCTGATGCAAAAGTTCAGTTAGAATCTAATGCTTTTGAAGAAGCTTTAACCTTAATGTCAGAAGCTTTAGCTAATGGTGATTTAGTCTATAACGCTTCCTTTATGACAAAGGTTAGAGACTTTATAAGAAGATTCTTGCAGACAATACCAGGGGCATATGGTAATATTGATTTAGCGGACGGAAAAGCTACATTTGATTTCATTAGAGATTATAATAGGCTTTTTGATAAAGGAAAATTTAATAAAGCGTTTAAGGAATTTGCTCAAACAGGTACATTAAAAAGTGCAGATATTAAAGAGTCAACTAAAATTACACCTGAGCAAAAAAAGCTTAATGACAAAGTGGACAATTTAGTAGGCCCTAAAGACGCAGACGGAAATTACACTGTAACAAAAGCAGAATGGGACACAGGAGCTTTATTTAATGCTTATAATGAAATAATAAACGGTACTGCAATAGATGCTTTAATAATGAGAGGTATTGAAGGTGATTCTGTTTACGGCAAATCAAAACAAGATTTTATAGACGACGTTAAGGACGGGATTACTGGTACCATTATGCGATTTAATCCTGAGGAAAACAACAGTTTAATTGGTTTTATAAATTCTCAACTTGGTTTTAGGAAAGGCGACGTTCTTAAAAAGTATAAAAAAGAATCGGGGATTGGTGGTAAATCAATAGACGTTGCTGCAGGAGAAACCGGTTCGATAGCTGAATTAGCATCCGAAGAAACTGCCGAAGATGCTTTGAATGCAGAAGCTAAAATGCTACAACAAGAAGCAGAGCTAAACAAAAAACCTACGTTTTTAGAATCCCTACCGGTTGATCAAAAAATAGAGGAGGGTAAAACCTATCAAGAAGCTTTAGAAAATGAAACAGCTGAACGTATAAAAAGGAACGTACAGCTTTACGATCAAAAAGTATCTCAAAACAGAACTATAAGCCCGTTTATTGCAGAGCTTAAAATGGACATTTCAGACGCTTTCTACAAACCGACTAAGAAGTTTATTAATGAATACAAAGGAGGCTATGAAGGCTTCCTAACAGACTTTAAAGCTACGTTGTTAAACAACTATACTACCACTTACTTAGCTAGACATCCTTTATTTAGAAAAGGTATACTTAAAAGAGTAAAAGGGCAATGGATGCCTCCTAGAAAAATTAATAAAAACGGTATTTTTAAATACGAATGGGTTGATGAAAACGGTAAAAAGCTTAAGATCGACAGAGACAATGCTGCTGGCCGTGGATTAACGTCAGGTCCTGAGTTTATAAAAAGAAATCCTAATATAAATGGTGAAATAGGTGTTAATGAATTTGTAGATTATCACTTTCAAGATGGAGCTTTAAGAAAAAAGAAAAAGCAAAACCCCGAAGATGCTGTTGCTAGGCAAATTGCTTCTGAAACTGCTTTAGAAATATTCCAAAATGATTTATTAGAAAATGGACCGTTAACTCAGTTATTCGAAGATAGAGCGGAATTATTAGGTAAAATACTATCTGATAATGCAGCTATTACTATTGCTAGCGATATTGACAGAGGACTTATAAAGTTTTCTGAAAAATCTATGAAGCAGCCTAAAATAGCTCCTATACATAACAAAGCGTTAAATATATTGGCAGATCAAGGTCCAGCAGCAATGGACACATATCTTGGAGCACTTAAAGACCAAGACGTTGCAGATCTTGTTAAAAACTATTTTGATAATAGACTTTGGGAGAGTGGATTATTCGCAGATGCAAAAGCACGTAACAGAGGATTAGCTTATGAAAATTACATTAAGAAAGTAATAAGAGCTTCTAAGGTTAAAGATGTTAGCGTATCTATGATCGGCAAAAAGCAAAAAGTCGGAGGGGACATTATATTAAGCATAGGAAAAAATAAAATACCAATTGAGTTAAAACTTAATGATGTAGCGCAAATGAGTAGCTTTACCGCTAGGATAGCAGATGACGGCGCTGTATCTTTTTCAAGAAAAGGATTAGATGATGCCGCTGGTGTAAAAGATTTAAAAGAAATATTATCCAGCAAAGATTACGCTGCTAAAGTAAAAGCATTCCAAGACGAAGGTCTTAAATTTGCAAAAGATAATAATTTATATGCAGAGGTAATTAACGGAAGATTAGTTGCTCAAAAAGCTGTATTTGAATATTTAGTAGAAAACGGAGAGCAAGCTAAGTTAAATGTAACGGTAGATTCTAACGAGTCTATAATTAATGCATTGTATAACGATAAAGATGTGTATTACATGGACTTAGGTAACAAAGGCTTATTTCACCTCGGCGAAGACGTTAATAAGCTTAACACTCCAAGATTAGCTAGCCCAGTTCAATTGTATGCAAGATGGACTAGATCATCTAAAATAGACGGCCAAGACAGATACACTGCATCGCTGAGAGTATTTCCTAATTTAACAGGGGATATTAACAAATCTACCATATCACTTAGCGACCCAGCTAATATTAAAGATGTATTAAATGACTTAAATTTTCAAGAGCAGAATATTAAGGAAAGTAATAAAATTGATACTGAAATTAATAGAATGATTCAAGGTGTTTCAGGTATACCAGCAAATGAAATAGTGTCTAAAGTTAGAGGTACAAAACTAGGTAAAAATAAAAAAGGTGCGCTATTTGTTCCATATAGCCACGAAGATTTTTTAGGGTTGATGTATCCGCTAGTTGGTAAAGGCAAACAAGGAAATGCTGATTTAGATTTTATTAAGCAAACTATTTTAATCCATTTGCAAAAGCTGAACACAATATTACTCGAGAGCGATTAAATACCGCTGCTGAATTCAGGGCTTTAAAAAAGCAAATAAATAAAGAGCTAGGCTCAACAAGCTTATCTAAAGAGCTAGGCAAGGAAGCTATCGATGGGTTTACAAACGAAGATGCTATACGCGTTTGGCTTTGGGATAATCAACAAATGGACATACCTGGTTTAAATGAAAAAGATATTGCTAAGATTAAAAACAAGGTTATGAAAAACCCACCTTTAGCAATGTACGCTTTAAAATTACGTGGTCTATTACAAGGTAAATACCCAGAGCCCGGCAATAACTGGGAAGGTGGTAATATATCTTACGATATACAACAAAACCTGGAAAATACTAGAAGAGAGTTTCACTTAAAAACTTGGCAAGAAAATGTAGACAAAATGTTTTCTTCAGAAAATAAAGCAAAGCTAGAAGCTGCTTTTGGCCCTAAATATGTAGAGGCATTAAACAATATGCTCCAACGTATGAAAACAGGCCGTAACAGGACTCAAAATAACACTCGTATAGAAAATGCTTTACTAGACTACTTAAACGGATCTGTGGCTGCTATTATGGCTTTAAACACTAAGTCTGCATTGCTACAGCAATTGTCAAACGTAAACTTTATAAACTGGACAGACAACAATCCATTAAAAGCTGCGCAGGCATTTGCTAATCAACCGCAATACTGGAGAGATGTTGTAGATTTATTAAACTCTGACTATCTTAGAAACCGTAGAAGTGGATTAAAAATAAACGTAACAGAATCAGAATTAGCTGAAGCTGCAAAATCTAAAAACAAAGTAACTGCATTTATTGGGTTGCTTGGGCAAAAAGGTTTTGTATTAACACAGTACGGAGATAGTTTTGCTATTGCTTCTGGTGGTGCTACATTTTTTAGAAATAGATTTAAGTCTTACTCTAAAGAAACCGATGCCGACGGCAATAAACTATATACAGAAGAGCAAGCTAAAGAAAAAGCTATGGCTGACTTTATGGAAATTTCAGAAGATAACCAACAGTCTTCAAGAACAGATAAAATTAGTATGCAGCAAGCTAGTAACCTAGGTAGATTATTTTTAGCATTTGCTAATACACCTGCTCAGTATGCTAGGTTAACTAAAAAAGCTACATTAGATTTGGTTAACGGTAGAGGAGATAAGAAAACTAACATATCTAAAATATTATATTACGGTTTTGTTCAGAATTTATACTTTTCATTTTTACAAAAAGGCTTATTCTCAATGCTATTTGATGACGACGACGAACAAGAGGAAAATCCTAAAAAAGCTAAACAAGCATTTGATATGGCAAACTCCGCATTTGATAGTGTTTTACGAGGAGGTGGCGGTATTGGTGGAGCGGCTATATCTATGGTTAAGAACTTGGCTATTAAGGCTTATGAAAAATCACAGAAAAAACGGCCTATGTACTCTGAATTAGCTTATCAAACACTACAAGTTTCGCCTCCTATATCTTCTAAGTTAACTAAGCTAAGACAAGCGGGATCAGCTTTTGATTATAACATGTGGGAAATGAAAAACCGAGGCTTGGCTTTAGACAACCCCGCTTTAATGGCAGGTGCTAGAGGTACTACTGCGGTAACTAATATTCCACTAGATCGACTTGTTGTTAAAGCTCAAAATATGCAAAACGCTTTAAATTCTGATCTTGAAACGTGGCAAAGAGTTGCTTCTGCATTAGGATGGCAAGGCTGGGAACTAGGTATAGTTGATCCTAAAAAAGAAGTAGAGACTGCTAAGAAAAAAGCAGAAGGCAAGGCAAAAGCAAAGGCTACTAGAGATCAAAAAGCTAAAGAAAAGAAAGAGGCTGAAGAAGAAAGGCTATCAAAAATGACTACTCAAGAAATAGCCTATGAAGAGTATCAAAAAAGAATGAAAAGAAAAGAGTCAGGCAGAAAAGCAGCTGCTACTAGAAAAAGAAATAAAAAAAGCAAAGACTCATTAGAGTTAGAAATTTTAAAAAGATCTATTTTAAAAAAATAAAAAAATGAGTTTAAACGAAATAAAACTATACGTTATTAACGGAGGAACTTTAGGTGTAACAACATTCACAGCAATCGAAGATTGGTTAAAAATAATTTTACTAGTAGTAACTATTGGGTATACTATTGCTAAGTGGTCAAAAATTAAAGATGAGGAAAATAAGTAAAATAATAATTCATTGTACTGCAACTCCTGAAGATAGACACACTACCGTGGAAGATGTTAGACGTTGGCATTTAGACCGTGGTTGGTCTGATATCGGATATCACTTTTTAATTTATTTAGACGGTTCTCTGCATGAAGGAAGACCCGTTGAAAAGCAAGGAGCTCATTGCAAAGGTCATAATAAAGAATCTATTGGAATAGCTTATGTCGGTGGAATTGATAAGGTTAATTTTAAACCTAAAGATACTAGAACCGAAGAGCAGAAAGAAGCTTTAATATATATATTAGAATACTTGAAGATACAACATCCTGAAGCTATTATATATGGTCACAATGATTTTGCAAGTAAAGCTTGTCCTAGTTTTAATGCAGCAAAAGAATACGAAAACATAACTAAAATGTACAAATTATGAGAACAAAAGGAATAGGACTTCAAGGATTAGGGGTTAAGGGTAATAATGGATATAAAATAGGCTCTGAAGATGCTCCTACTAAAAAAAGAGACGCTTGTTACACTAAGGTGAAAAGTAGATATAAAAAATGGCCTTCAGCTTACGCTAGTGGAGCTTTAGTTAAATGTAGAAAAGTTGGCGCAGCTAACTGGGGAAATAAATCTAAATAATATGCCTTACATACAAAATTCACCGTTTAAAAACTTAAACCGTTGGTTTAAAGAAGAATGGAGAACTCCAAAAGGAAATGAAGATTATAGCGAAGGTGAAAATACTTTTAGACCTACAAAAAAAATAAGTAAAGATACTCCAAAAACCTGGAGTGAAGTAACGCCTGCTTCAAAAGCTAAAGCTCAAAAAGAAAAAAACACAAAAGGTAGAGTAACTAAATATTAAGTAAAAAAAAAGGGGTACCATTTCTGACGCCCCAATTTTCAACTAACTAACTAACTAACTAACTAACCATCACACGCAAGACAATCTTCACTCATAGCTTGCTGTGCAATATCTCCACGTAGAACACTCTCTGTTCTCGTATAATATAAAGTCTTCACCCCGTTTTTCCAAGCATCAAAGTGTACTTTGTTAAGCCACTTAGGCGTTGCTTCACTAGGAAAAGCTAAATTCAAACTAACAGATTGATCTATATACTGCTGTCTCAGTCCAGCTTGATTAACTAACTCTAGTTGATTAATCTCCTTAAAAGTCTTAAATACCTCTTTTGCGGGGATGTCGTGTCCAATAGTAATATCATCAAGCTCAGCAATATCTTGAACGCTACCACCATCAGCAAGGATTTTATCCCATATTTCATTTGTATTCAGTTTATGTTTTCTTAATAACTTTAAAAGCGTAGGGTTTTTTCTAATAAAAGTTCCTTTAGCTGATTGCTCTGTAAATACATTAGCAGCCCAAGGTTCTATTCCTGCTGAAACATTTCCCGACAACTTACTATTGCTAACAGTGGGAGCAACAGCACGGAGGTGAGTGTTGCGATAACCAGTGCCAACACACCACAAAGGCTCACCGTAAATTTCAGCAAGATCCCTGGAAGCTCTTTCACTTTCAATTTTAATTTGCGAAAAGATTTTCCTAGTTTCAAACTGAGATAATAAACCTTCGAAAGGAATACCCTTTTCTTGGAGATATGTATGCCATCCGAGGACA
>Ga0206130_10008859_pt1 | contig 10687 bp, 22 predicted proteins | sample Helgoland_Spring_9_FD_148637 | JGI IMG/M metagenome (GOLD analysis project Ga0206130, IMG submission 148637) | Pelagic subsurface seawater microbial communities from Kabeltonne, Helgoland, North Sea - Helgoland_Spring_Bloom_20160512_1 | ecosystem: Environmental > Aquatic > Marine > Epipelagic ...
GAAGCCTTTCGCCATCGTAGATTTTTGCGTATATGTGATATGTTTTCATAGTTCTTGGTTTCGGTTAAAATTAAAGGTATAACCAGCCAGACTAGCGAACACCTTCGGTGTCGCTATCTTCAGTGTTCAATTTCAAATCCACCACCCATCCTTGAATGGGTTTGAGAGTTCTGCCGTGTGCCAGTATTGAGTCTTTCCGCATTTTTTACACGTTCGGCTCGCTGGTATCCTGTGGTCGTATTCCCATTTGTGCCAAAATAGAAATTGAACAAGGCGTTCGATTAGTTTTTTCATAATGTGTACGCCCTACTGGGCTGTTAGTGGAATCTATTGAAGGATTCGTAACGACGCTCATCAAGCTCTTGCTCTATAGATTCCTGCTTGTTGATTGCCTCAAACATGCTTTCCGCTTCACCCAGTTGTTCCTTACACTTGTTGTATAAAGCAAAGTCCTCTGTGCTAGTGTCGTCATTGAAGTCTTCGTTAATACCTTCAAGAACTAGGCAAATACCCTCAAGTTGAGACTCGTCGAAGTCTGAATCTCGGTAGCTTTCAAGGTGTTTGGAAATCATTTTCATTGCGTCTTTGTCTGTCATAGTTTGTATAGTTGCTGGTGGTTGGTGTGTTGTCAAGGGTTGATTAGAAATTATCAACCATTGTCTGATGAGTAACTTGGAAGTCAATGCCGACCGTGGTAAGAATACCGTTACGGCACTTCTCCTGCTTGACTGTCTGGTAGTAAGATGGTTGTCCTTCCTCCTGCGTTTGACCACGAGAATCACGCTCTGGTCTTTCCAGTCTCCAGAATATGGTAGCATCGTTGAAGATAGCGCGAGACTCACGAGCCTTGCCATCATCATTCAACTGCGTGCCAGAGAATGCCACACATCGTAAGCTCTTCTGCAAGCGTTGGATGCCGCCACTAAACGCTGCGACTTCAGACTCACGGCTGTTGCCCTTTCCGTTGCCATCTAAAATTTGGATGTAGTCAACGCATAGGATGTCAATCTTGCCACACTTAGCTGCAATCTCGCGGCAACGAGTTGTCACGCCACTGAGAGATTCTGGTGAATCAAAAAGGAACAAGCGACTATCCGTCTCCTCCTTCAGCATGTCTAGGCACTTAACGTATAGCTTCTGCTTTTCTCCAGCTACTGTGTTGAGCGGCTGTCGAGTGTCAATCTTGGCATAAGAACAAGCCGTGTTGTGCCACCAGTCTTCTTTGGATGACTCAAGTAGGAACGCTACAATCACCCAATCCTTGTGCTTAAATAAGTTATGGACAATGATCTGTCGCTTGAGTGCTGACTTTCCCCGTGAGGATGGTGCGGCAATAATGATGTTGTTGTCCTTGCGGCGACGATCAATGTGTCCAAGTGTCTCCTCAAGGTGCTTCATCCCAGTGAATACACGATACTCCTCTGGGATTCTATCTTCCTCCCCACGAAGCTCCTTCATCTTCTGTTCAATAAATTCATTGATCTCCTCCTTGGCTGTCTTGTCGTCATCCGCCAAGGTCAGGGTAGAGATGTCGTTCATAGGCTCTTGGATAGCCACCTTTATGTCTTCAGCAGAAGCCAATGGCATCTGAAGGGCTTCCAGCATACCGCGAGTTGCGCGAATCATCTTGCGCTGTAGAAACTTGTTACGGACATTCCTCAATGCAGCAACCCAAGTGGATGTGTAGACAATTGGCAACGCCATCATCATTGACATTGCTACGTCCGAGTCCATCCGCTCCTTCGCCATATTGGATTGCAATACTGGAAGAACTGAAAGCTCGCTGATGTCTTGACCAGCATCAAACACTTGGCGGATTGATTCAAAGATTACTTGATTCTCCATTGAGAAGAACCAGTCCTTGGTTGCTCCCTCCGCTACGATTGAAGCTGCGTCGTGCTGAAGCATTTGCCCAAGGATAGTCTGCTCTGATTGAAGGCTGTGTGGGTAGTTTTCTTTTATGTCCATTGTGTTGGTGTTCCTAGTTTGGTTTGTGGTTGGTTGTTCTTTCTATACCATTGTGCTGCTCTGTCAAGCTCTCCCGAAAAATTATTTAGAAGAGTTGCAAAGCTCTTGCGGGCATAGGTTTCTCTCTGTGGTGCTGCGTAGAATGCTTCAAGCTCTTTCCATTCCCTTTCGGTAGCTGACTTAACGATGTCCTTAGCTGAGTTCCAAGCAGAAATTTCAGACTTGTCCAACTGTCGGTATTCTTTCCTGTTGAATAATTTTTCAGCTCTCAACTGGTGGGCATCCTTTACCGAGACAGATGTAGTTTTCTTTTCATTCTCTTCATTATCTTTATTCTTATCATTCTTGTTTGTGGTTATCCGTTTGTTATCTGTTGGTTCTTTGCTGGTTACTCGTTGGTTATCTGGCTGGTTAATTGCATCCCCTTCAGATTGGTAAGTGTCGTAGTTGCAGACAGTTATGAGTGTGAATCGGTTGGTTGATTCGATGGTTACATTTTCAGCTTTCTTCAGTTTTAAAAGTGAAGTTCTCACAACTTGAATTGTCATACCCAGCTCTTGCGCTAGATGATCTCGGCTCGTGATGAGTTGACCGCGCCCAACTGTGTTGCCCTTCCACTTGGCTTGCTTGTGGTTAGCCGTAAGTAAAAGGTGCAGGAAAAGGCGCGTGGCATTTGCATCTTGATACCATTCCCAGTCCGTAAATCCTCGGTGTAATTTGATCCATCCTTGCTTCATAGTATTGTATTGTATTGTTGTGGTTGTGGTTGTTTCGGAAAGTTAGCGTGCCACTCGGTTAATTTACCCAATTTCCCCGCCTAACTTAAACGTTCTTTCTAGTTTATGTTATGTGTGTGATGAGTGACACGCTGAAATGATTAAAGCATACTCTTTACTCTTTGCCAATACTTTTCTGTAGATTTCTTTTTGTAGCCGTTTAAGCCGCCATTGTGTATCCTTGCTACGTCCTCCAGAGTAGGCTCTCTACCCAGCCTCTCCTTGGTTGCATAGCGAGCCATGTAAGCCTCAAAGATCTGTATGGCTACGTCCCGCTGGAAAGCATCTTCGTGTATCCAATCCTTCCCAGCATACTCTGCTGCATCTTGAACATAGGCGGCGTGCATCTGTAAGCATCCGTATGCATTGCCATTGTCCCCAATCTCAAGGTCATCTCCGCTGGATTCAACCATGATGAGTGCCATTATAAGTTTCATGTATGTCATTTTGTGTAAAAAGTGGCTACCCCCCTAAGTTGAGGAAGCCTACAAGTTGGTTGGAAATTTAGAGTAGTGGAAGTCCAGTGCATCCTGTGCCATGTTCATTGCCAGCTCGCACTCCTCAATAGCCTTTAGTAGCCTCATATTGCCCTCGATGTCCTTGCAGGGGGAAAGTATATTCTTATCCTTCAGGACGTCGCACTCATAGCAAAGAATGCCATACTCGTCGCTAATGACTTGGGTAGTCATGTCGTGATGCAGTTCAGCTAGTTGCCTAGCCGCCGCAGTGATCTTGTAAATTTCTGTTAAGTTTTGCATAAAAAACCGCACTGGTTGTCGTTCCAGTGCGGGCTTGGTGTTAGGGGTTAAGACTAAAAGGGGATTTCTTCAGCCAGTGCTTCGGTCGTTTCCGACGATTTCTCTGTTACTTTGGCATCTTCCCAGCCAAACTTCAAAGCTCCATTGCCGATGTAGTTTTTCTTGGGACGTGGATTCATGTCGCGCTCCTCCTTAGATTGAGACTGGTTGACTGAAACAATCTTCCAGTCCTCTTCTGCTGTCTCGTCGATCCATACGTCACAATCAAGGTATGTGCCTTTCTTGCCTTGGTATAGTTTGTCCTTCTCGATTTTACTTACGTCGATCTTCAGTGTGATTAGTTTACTCATTTTGTTTTTGGGTTTTATTTAGTTGTTGTTAGCTCGCTCTTGCGAATATTCTTTAATGCTTCTACGTCCTCGTTTTGTTTAAGGTCGATGGGAATACTATTCCATGCCTTGCCCAATTCGTCAACTGTTTTCGACGCTGATAGTTTAGCCACTGCGTTCTCCTTAGTCATCAATGGCTTCCTTGGAGCAGATGCTGCATTACCATCATCATCCTCGGACGGAATGCCAGAAGCCGATTGCAACCCATAGCGACGAGCGTAAGTAATAGCACTACCCATTCCCTGTGGATCTGATTTAACGCAGTCCAGAAGGAAGTCTCCAGAGATCCACTCTCCGCTTTCATGTAGGATTACAGTTTCTACTCCAGCCGATCCTTCTCCAGATATTGGGAATTGCATAAAGCCAAGTCCGTGAGCTGCAAATGGTTCTTTGACGCAGCATATCACTTCCTCAAGGTTAGCGTAGTTGCTCTTGAAGAATGGATTCTTGGCGGATTTCTTAGCTCCAGACATTTCGGCTTGAGCCTTAACGAATGCTGCTGCTAGTTTTACGATTGATTCTGATTTATTCATATTTGTATTATGTTGATGTAGAGTTACTTGTCAAGATTATTGTTAGTGTATCGGCACTTGCCAGTTAATTTGCGTTCTAGGTTTGCCATTGCCCGCCAAGCAACCTGCTCCCAGTCTTCGTCAATCACGTGACGCATCATTGCATCAAGTTCGTCGGTAGACTTGCCCATGTCCCAGTGAAGGGGTTTGTCTGGGTGGTGCTGCTGGTTGCCCTTATAGCTAAGGTGGGACACGGCAGCGATAGCGTGTGGGAAGTATTTGACGAAGCCAGAATAAACTGGGTGAGCCTTGCGCTCGGCTGCATCTGTTGGAAATGCCCGCCCAGCGCTTTCCTCTGCAGTGAAGTGATACGTGCCAGTAGTTAGCTCAAAGCAAATACCATCCCAAAAATCATAGCCCTCTGGAGATTCCTCCCAGTTGAATGCTAGGTTAATAGCTAGTTGAATGCTTGATGCAGTGGTCTTCATGCCACTTGGCTTCATGTTAGTAAGCGCAGCGTCCCTGTGTGCTGGCTTTAGCTTTACGAGTTGGTTTCTTATTGTTGTCATGATTTATTTGTTCAGGTGGTGTAATACGATTGCGTGAATTTCATTGAATAGGTCTTGCACTTCCTCTGATAGCCCTTCTGAGCCGTCTTCCCTGTCTTCCCACATCATGTGCGAGCCGACTTGAAACTCTACAAGTTCCTCCGTTAAAGTTGCTGCTAGTTCAATTTTATCCATGTGTATTGTTGTCATAATTTAGTAAGTTATTTGGGGTTTACTTAGATTTCAATCTTTTTCTTTCAATTCTTTCCGCCTGCGTTACCAGCTTGTGGCAAGGTTTGCATAAAACACGGTAGCCCCCCTCTTCACAGAACATGCGTTTCACCACCTCCGTCCAGTCATACCCAAGGAATAACTCCGCTAGGTAGGGGAATCCCTCTAGCGGCACAACTGGCTCAACATGATCTGCTTGCATTTGATTCTGAGGGAATAGACCTTCACAGTCTGGACACTTGTGTAGCTTGCAGTCCCGACCAGTTGCGGGGTTAGTCCCTCTGCCAACGCAAACCTTCGCGATAGCTACCGACCTTGGACGCCAACGGAGAGACTTGCTCCGTAGACCGCTCATTATAAATGAGCGTAGTCCTGCTTCAGTCATTGTCCCGTCGCAGTATTCTTTTTTAGGCTTCTTCATTTATTGATATAATTGTTAGTATACTTCTACGCTTGTCTAATATACGCGTGTTGTCTCCTTTGTAAAGATTTGAGCCAAGCAAACCAAGAGCATCTTTCTCACTGTTGGCGTGCTTGCTCAAAGTCCCTACAAATCCCTCTGGCATTCCAGAATGACCGTATCGTATGGTGTATACTGGCACTGTTATTTTACAAACTTCATGTTTAAGATCCCAGCCCAATGTGAGTAGGAACTATAAGGCACGTCAATTTTTGTGCAAGCTTCCTTGGCTGTTAATCCTTTACCTCGGTGGCTGTTGACTAGAGCAACAATTGCTGTGCGTTTCTCGACCTCAAACCTAGAGCCGTAGTCCCTTTTCTTTGGCTTGAATTTTAACATAGCCCCAAAGTATCCGCTTTGAATGTCGCGTTTTACTTGCGCTGCTAGATCCTCAAATGCAGTTGGCGAACTAAGTTCCTCTTTTGATGCTAGATATTCTACTGCCGATGTTTCCATGCTCATATTTATTGCTCTCCGTGTGGATTTAGTTTAGTTGCGGGGGTAAGTGTCCCCCGTCTACCCTTAAAGCCCCTCAACGCGCTGTTAGGCGTGCTGAGAGGCTTGGGGTATCAATGGTTGGCTTCTTGTTGAGGGGGTATTAATTTACAGATTCGATGCAAGTGTTGCGACCCAATTCTGAATCCTGCTTATTGATAAAACGCCTTGCAAAAGAAAAAGCGCGTTTAACGCTCTCCGTGTTGTATGTCTTGAAGAAAACTTCCTTCGGTGTAGTGGAGCGGTGTATAGTGTATTGACCCAGCTCATGTTGGACGGTGTTAAAGAATGTGATTTTAATTTTCATCTTCTAGCTCATCCAGTGTTTTTGTTTCTTGTTGGCTTCTACAAACAACTCAAAGTCTTTGTTGAAGACAGCTCGGTGTGTGACTTGTAGCCATTGCCCGATGTGTTGCGGCTTGGTGTTGCGGTTTTTGCCGTCAATACCTGCACGTGCTAATCTAGCTTTGATTAGATGTTGCGCCTCCTTGTCAAGTGGTTCAGCTCCGTCGTTAAGATGGTGCATGTGTTCGTTTTTGCTATATTTTTTAGTCATTTTTACGTGTGGTTTGGGTTATTTTACTTCCTTTACTTCGTGCCATTGTCCGTATGATTCGCCATGAACCTCATCCTCTAGCCCGTAGTTGGATTGCGCAATATCTAGAGCATCAAAGTCAGATTCAGCTTGAAGTGTTTTTTGATAAGTTACAACTTCTTGCCATTTTACTACGTATGTTTTGTTTTTATCTTTCATTATTTATTTTACGTGTGGTTGGTTGTTATGAGATTTTCTCAAATACAAAAAGAAGTATTGACGAAACTAATGCGAGTGCAAGAACATATTTAAAATTTCTTGCAACTGCAACTTCCTGAGTAGTAAGCACTTCCGATGGTTTCAGTTCTACGGTAAACTGTTCGTAAGTTCCAGACTCTGCGTCTCGCATGATAAGTGCAGGGTTTGCCCGTAGCATTGCAATTGCTTCCGATGGTGATACTGGCTTAAAGCTCACTCGCTCTAGTCCCAGTGTGGTGTTTTTATAGATGTGTATTTTCATAGTAACTTATTCTGATATTGATAATTGACGAAACTCTACGTCCCCTCGGATTTGATCCACTGTTGCGTGTGGCTCTCTGCTCTCCCCGTTGAAGTCGTGGCTGAGTATGATAGCATTGCCAATGATGATTTCTGGGTAGCCAGTTATTTGAAAAGCCCCCTGCTCTCCAGTCCTATATCGACCGATGTCGTCAATGTAAATGTCATCATCCCCGACCCGCACGCACTCAAAATATGTGCAGCCAATTTCCTTTGCCAATTCAGAGATGTCAATGCCGTCACCTTGTTGCGGTAAATCAATCTCGGTTACAGTTTGTTCCTCGGTGTTTATTTTTATAGCTCTCATATTATTATCCCTTGTATGCGTTATCCATTGCGTGAAGTAAAATAACCTGCATGTCTAGTTCAATGGGGTGTAGGCTAAACTCTTTAGTAGCAATCTTTGCCAGTTCCTTCCACTGCTCTTCTGTTGGCGAATCAATTTCGCCAAAGGCTTTAAGCATGGTAACGCAGCGTTTCTCATAGCCACGGCGGTATTCTTTGTATTCTTTTATCTTATCTTTGTAGTCCATAGCCAGTAACTTCTCACGAATTTGCATACCTTGCAACATCTTTTTTTAAAAAAACCTAAATAAAAAGTGGCTACCCCCCGAAGTGAACACAAAAAAAGGGGAGCAGTCAAAAAGTGACTACCCCCCTCCTCCAAGATCCTCGCTACTACCAAGGGTTTTCGTCCGACCCATAGCTTGACGTCAAGTTAGCTCGCGAACTCAGCGCACGTTCCTGAATGAAGTATACCCAAGCCCTTGTTTCGCTCCAGTCATCCATTGTAATCGTTGTCATGCGTCTCTTGTAGAACGAAGGGTGTCCCTCTAGCATGTCGAGTCGATCAAAGCACTCGTCTGAAACGTCGTAGACCTCAACCGTAACCTGTGACCCCTCGCCCTTGATGTCGTGCATGTAAGGCAGTCCCTCAACTTCAAGGGGGTAGGCACTTTTTGTTTGCCCTTGACCAATAAACTCCTGCTCCTCGATTAGACCGTGGTTGTGGTAGCCGCTCTTGAGTGTCCCGTAAACTGCAACCCGCGCCCTCGGTGTAAAGCAATTTGACTTGGAGTAAAATATCCCGTCGCGTTCAAGCCAGAACCCGACCCGCGAAACTTTGTTGCTTTTCTTTTCAATTAAGCAGAAGCGTGTTTCGGTTAAATCCAAGAATGGTTGCCAGTCTGATTTGTTTAAGCGTGGCAAAATGTCCTTAGCGATGTGAGCAATGTCCGATGTCGTCTTATTGCCGAACCCCTCAACTGTGCCATTTGAATATATTACGTGCGAGTCTCCGACGTTGAACGGGTGTGCATTGTTTAAATCAATGTTCCCGACCGTAGCGTAGCGGAAGTGGCAAACAAGCGCACGATCAGTGTCTATTGCCTTGGCAACCTTGCCGTAGTCCATTGTCTTAAATGTAAAGCCATTGTCAAGGTAGGTGATGCCGAAGCCGTGTGGATTAACGAGCTTTGCCCGTTTGATGATGTCGGCGGGAATCTTTTTGCCCGCTGGTTTATGTATAATTAAGCACATGGTATTTTTCGTTGTAGTTGGATTGATCCGTTTTGGATTATTAAAAACTAGCCTATTGCCAAGTTGGTGTCAATAATTCTTTTTTTTATTTTTACGAACACAAAAAAGTGGCTACCCCCGCTATTACAAAAAGTGGCTACCCCTACCACCTGGTAATCCAAAAAGTGGCTACCCCCCCTTCTTTCATTTGCCAAGAGCAATCCACAAAAAGTGGCTACCCCCTGATTTAAAAAGTGGCTACCCCTATGCCAGCGAGTAGGCACAAAAAAACCCCCCTCACTTTTCAGCGAAGGGGGCAGTGGGTTTTAGTATCCTATGATCCCGTGGTAGCCGTCGTCGCCGTATGGGGGGAAAGTCCCGCGCACGCACTGCAACAAGTCACCGAAGTCTGCAAAGTGAATCTCTCCGCACTCGCGCAAATACTCTACCCTGTCTTTGGGTGAGTAACCCTCCGCCCAATACCTCGTCGCCTCGTCGTGTTCCATTTCAGAGAAGGCTTGCTCGTCAAGGATCGGATATTCTTCAAGCGAGTCATGCAGCTCTTGACCCTTGGCGAATTGCTCGCCGCCCTTAGCTACGCACAACGCCTCCCACCACCCGCACGCCCAATGTCCGAAGCGGAAGATTTGCACGCCCTCAGACTCGCCTCCAAGATCAGTAAGGGCAACGTGCCAATTGCATTCGGTAAGAATTTCAGCATCTCGCGAGCGTGTCACCACGACGTGCCATTGCGTGTCAGGCAAATCACCTGCGTAGTTGTCGAGCGAATCAAAGCCGCTTGGATTTTTTGCTAGTTCCAGTAGTTTTTTCATTTTTATTATTTCTCGTTGTGGTTAATGTTCACCCAAAAACCCCGCTACTTTCGCAGCGGGGCAAGGTTAGGGGGTAGCCACTTTTTAAAAGCTTGAGACAATAACGCCGCCGTCAAACTCAATTGCCATTGTATTCTCGTGCAGGTATTCAAGTGCAGCCCCTTCCAGACTATCAATTGCATCGCGGCGTTGCACGATCTCGTCCATGCTTAGATATTCAAGTGCCGCTTCCAAGGCTGTGCTGTATTCGTTGAACTCGCAGCGGATAGCCACGCAATCCAGCTCCATCTCCTCGCCTGTATCCTCTTCTAGGTTCTCCAGATACTCAGCCAAGGCAAACGCCCCCGCTCTTGACCAGTCGGCGTTCTCGTCGGCTAGCAGTTCGTTTGCGATATCGTAGGTGTTTAGTATTTTTTTCATCTTATTATTTTTCGTTGTGGGTGAGGTTATGCGTTTATGTCGGTCACGTAATACTGAGTCACGGCGCTCACGTAATTGTGGATTGCTTGGATGTTTACACCATAGCCGCAATAGAATGAGGTCTCGGTTAATTCATCTCGCTTATTCTCGCGCCAAGTTTCCTCTGCGTTTCCGATTAATTTGTCTGCCGCTTCTTTCGTGATTTCGATAGTCATGGTATTATTTTTCGTTGTGGGTTTAAACGTGTGAAACGTAGCGAATTAGAATGTCATGCAGTCTTTGCTTTGCTGTGTAGGCTAATTTGTCAGAGTAGAATGGATTACTAAAGTCAGCGCACTCGCCGTCATTCGCAGCTTCTTCGCGAATACTTTTCCAGCATTCTTCAACTAGCATTTCGATTTGATCGTTTAGGTTCATGATATTATTTTTCGTTGTTATTCGCCCACGTAGTGCAAGCGATTGACCATAAAATGCACATCCCCCCGCCCATTGCAACAAAAACTTTTATTTTTTTTCGACCCGCGAACTGTGCATCCCCCGACCCCCGACCTGTGCAAAAGTGGCTACCCCCTGAAACAACCGAAGCAAAAAGTGGCTACCCCCTTTGACCCTAAATCCCAAAAGTGGCTACCCCCATACACGAAAGTGGCTACCCCCCTGAACCCCAAAACTGGCTACCCCCCTGA
>Ga0206130_10008861_pt1 | contig 10685 bp, 11 predicted proteins | sample Helgoland_Spring_9_FD_148637 | JGI IMG/M metagenome (GOLD analysis project Ga0206130, IMG submission 148637) | Pelagic subsurface seawater microbial communities from Kabeltonne, Helgoland, North Sea - Helgoland_Spring_Bloom_20160512_1 | ecosystem: Environmental > Aquatic > Marine > Epipelagic ...
CTTTAGAGTGGTAGACGAGGCAGTACCTCTATTTGAAGGTGAAGGTTGGTCTTTAATTAATAATTAATTTTTTTATATTGTTTACGTGCTTTATTCCAATTGGAATCACCATAATCCCTGATCCTATCTAAAATAACGACTGTACTTCTCGAAGTTTCCGAAACCGTTGCATATACATTAGAGTTATCATTTACTTCAGCAAATGGACTCTGTATTAACCGTCCTGCTGCATTTAATGATAATAAGAAATAAACTACCAATCCTGCTAGCCATACATTGTGAAAATTTTCAGTGTCGGAAAACGAAAATGGTAGAATTGCTATAAAAAATGCCATTGCTGTATATAACACATATGAAAATAACAATGGTTCTTGATATAAAATTAACGATCCGGTGTTACCGTAAGAAACATAAATATCATTCCATTTTTTCATCATTATTGATAGGATAGCCCCGTTTCCAGATGTAACTACCGGAATGCGTCTTAATCTCATAACTAATAGAAACATAACTTCTTCAATTGGGTTGTCCTTACCAATTTTTATTCGTTGCATCCATGTAGCTAATTCGTAATCCTTTATTTGATCATACTCGAAATCCTTTCTAAACACATGTTTAATTACCATTGGCATTTCTCGCATGATTTGAAATAATTCCTTTCTTAACGTCGTCCATGGTTCCTCGTCATTAGACTGACTTAAATCTGCTTCAAGTTGTTCTTTTACATTTTCCCCTTTCAATGCTTTAACACCATCACCATACGCTGCTACCTCCCATGCTAAGGCAATCACATCGCCACAATATGTTTCATATAATCCGACGCCTGTTCTATTTTTGGAAATACAGTCCGATAGATATAACGGTAATAAAAATCCTAATGTTCCTCCTAATACCCCCGATAATATACTTATATCATCTATAGGCAAATTATCACCCAGTTTGATACCTGTTAATACAACGGTGGAGGTCCATAATACACTTACTACTATTAACACAGGGTCTGTCCAATTTGCATCTTTACCTCTTAAATTGGCAAATGGTACAATAAAATAACTTAAATTACTTAAATCCTGTAAGGACATTTATGTAATATCATTTTACTAATATACCGATTAATTTCAAATCACATATATAAATAGTAGATATGATAACAAATGTCAGACAACGATGAAGAAACTGGATTACTAAACATGAGAAAAAGTAAATATTTTAATAAGCATAAGGCAGATGAAGTGGAATCCTTCATACGTACATCCTATTACATTTGCTTAATATTATTTTTCTTACTAGGTTGTTCTATTGCAGCAACAGTACTGGGCGGCGTTTACAAATCTTCACCACTAACAGAAAATATATTAATCACTGTAGCTGGTCCAATATATTTGGTTTTATTTTTAGTATTATTGTGTTGTGGGAAACAACCTATACTTAGAATGGCTTTAGTAATTGTAGTGACCGTATTTGTAGCATTTATGTCTGGATTTATATCTGGAGCAAACCTAAAAATTGTAGCAAAAACACTTAAAGATAATTAATTTTTTTTATTATCTTATTTATTTTATCCTATATAAGTAATACTTTTTATATTATAGCTTCTCACCATGTACGTAATAAATCGTTCCGGAGAGGAAGAATTGTTTGATACCACTAAGCTTTCCGCCTTTATTAAACGCGCTGTTTCATTCCAACCTAAATTGAACACTATCGATACGAGTAAACTAGTATCTCAGGTAAAAACTGGTTTGGCCAGTAATATGAATACCTCCGATCTAATTCCATTCATATCCGAAACTGCCGCGTCATTAGCAACTGAATCCTATGAATATGGGATACTAGCAGGTAGATTGGAAATGTTTGATTTACACTCAAATACCTTATCTTCTTTTACCGAAACCATGAAATTATTAGATAAAGAACATATTTTATCTAAAGCATTTATGGAAAAAGTAAACCAATACAATTATGACATTCATATTAAAGTAAACAGAGATTTCCAATATGATATCATAGGTATAAGAACCCTAAAACGGTCGTATTTACTAAAAAATAAACATGGTATAGTAGAAAGACCACAATATTTATTGATGAGAGTCGCCGTATTCCTTACCGATACACCTGAAGAGGCAATAGAATTATATAATATTATCGCTGATGGTTGGTACACGCACGCATCTCCAACCTTATTCAATTCAGGTATGAAACAACATCAATTAGCTTCCTGCTTTCTCATGTCCATGAAAGATGATTCTATTGAAGCTATATATGAAACCCTGAAATCAGTCGCCTTAATAAGTAAAAGCGCCGGTGGTATTGGAATAGATGTATCCAATATAAGAGCGAAAGGAACTAGAATCAATGGAACAAATGGTACTAGCAACGGTCTAGTCCCTATGTTACGTGTATTTAATACCACCGCACGGTATGTAGATCAAGGCGGTAATAAAAGAAAAGGATCATTTGCGATATACATAGAACCATGGCATAAAGATGTTCAGGATGTATTAAAATTAAAATTAAATCACGGAGATGAATTGGCACGAGCCAGAGATCTATTTTATGCATTATGGATTCCTGATTTATTTATGAAACGTGTAGAGGCAGACAGTCATTGGACTCTTTTTTGTCCCACAGAAGCTCCTAAATTACAAGATGCTTATGGTGATGAATTTGACAGGTTATATGAGGAGTATGAAAAAACCGTGACTACCAGTAAACGCATAAAGGCCCGTGATCTATGGATGCAGGTTTGCACTACACAGATTGAAACTGGTACTCCATATCTATTATATAAAGACGCATGTAATACGAAAAGTAATCAGAAAAATTTAGGTACTATAAGAGGCAGTAATCTGTGCTGTGAGATTGTTGAGTATCATGACAAGGATGAGACGGCAGCTTGTACTCTGGCTTCGATTGCTTTACCTAAATTTGTTACGCAACATGGGTTTAATTTCGATCGTTTGGTCGAGATGGCTGGAATTGTAACCAAAAATCTAAACCATGTTGTTGATAAAACCTCGTACCCAGTAAAAGAAGCACTGAACAGTAATTTAAAACACCGTCCAATTGCCATAGGTGTACAAGGATTAAGCGATGTATTTCAAATGCTAGGTCTTCCTTATGATTCCGATGAAGCTATGGAATTGAACCGAAATATATTTGAAACCATTTATTACGGAGCTGTTAAAACCAGTATCGAATTGGCTAAGAAGCACGGCGCATATGAATCATTTAAAGGGTCTCCGTCTAGTAAAGGTCAATTTCAGTTCGATCTATGGAAGGTAACACCTACAAATAGATTTAACTGGGACGAATTAAGAAAAGATATGGTACAATACGGACTTAGAAATTCTTTACTGACCGGGCCGATGCCAACAGCTTCAAGTGCACAAATATTGGGAAATACAGAATCATTTGAACCTAGAACCTCTAATCTATATGTAAGACGAGTTCTTAGTGGTGAATTTGTTATTATAAACAAATATTTACAGATGTCATGTATGAAAAGCGGTGAATGGACACCTAAATTAATTAATCAAATTATAAAGGACAAGGGCAGTATTCAGAATACAGATCTATCAAAAGAAGTTAAAGAAGTGTTTAAAACAACATGGGAATTGAGTCAAAAGGTATTGATAGATCATGCCGCACTGAGAGGACCATATATAGATCAATCCATGTCATTGAATTTATACTTGTCTGCTCCTACACACAGTCAGTTGACATCGATGCATTTTTACGCATGGAAAAAGGGATTAAAGACTGGACAATACTATTTGAGATCACAGCCTAGAGCATCTCCTATACAATTTACAGTAGAAAAGGAAATGGATTGTGAGTCATGTAGTGCTTAGCTTAAGTTAATAATTTATATAAATGATTAGGGGTTACTCCACTAGGATTTACATCCTGTAACATTCTACACTGCTGTAAAGCACATACCATTAGTTCAGAACAATAGTATTGTTGGTACTCTGTACTACTATTCCTCAAGGGGACAAAATAACATATAGCGGCACCATAATCATATGGTTTACCACACTGAGAGAGTAAAAAGGTTGCTAACTTTAATTCGTTAGCAATGGATAAATTTACATTGATTTTTTCTGCCTGTGATTCATCTAATATTCTATAAAACGGATTATTATGTTCGTATTTCAATAACCGATAAGACAATACATCTCCCCATAATATATAAAAACAAATATGAAGTTTACCATCTTCTATGTACCTCTTATAATTACTTTTAAACTTATCATGACCATCTATTGATCCGAAAAATTGTTTCGCTTCTTCTTCCGTCCATGAAAATACAAATTCAGAATGACAAAAATCACCGCCGGTTAAACGAGACACTACTTTATTAAACCAATTATCAAAAATTCCAACCGGTCTAGCAAACACGGCATTGAGCATTTGGTAAATATAAAGGTATATATTTATACTATTTTTATTAAAATGAGAATACTACTATTTCTATTACTTGTACATATGGCACATGCTGATTGGTTTCATGACTATAAACAACAACACCGTAAATTATATTCTGTAGAGGAAGAGAGGAAAGCCTTCGCTGTTTTAGAACCTAAATACAAATTCGCACAACAACAAGGGTATGAACTCACTCATAGATCAGATACAAATCATTCTGAACGATTTAACCCATTTAAAAATAGAAAAGTTCACACAAATTATACAACACCACGAGGACATCATAGATTAGGAATGCCATTAATCATGGATTGGAGGACACATGGAGCGGTAACTTCCGTGAAAAAACAAGGATCGTGTGGCGCATGTTTCGCATTCTCTGCTGTAGGAGCATTTGAATTCTGGCATTGGCACCATACCAGAAAACTAAAAGACTTTAGCATACAACAATGGATAGACTGTACCACCAAAAATAATTTCGGATGCGAAGGAGGTCTCATGAATTATGTATTTGATAAAGCCAGAAGAAATCCAGCAGGACCTAAAGAATTTGACCCATACATAAATAAACTATCCACTTGTAAAATAAGAAAGAAGAAACCATACGTGAAAGTCCTACATTATCATACACAGAGCGATGAATGGCATTATCCAATAGAACAACATCTAGCACACAACCTAGTACAATACGGTCCCATTCCGATCGGTATAGACAGTACGAACTGGCATTTTGAAATGTATAGAGGAGGTGTACTGAAAGAAAGACAATGTGGAAAGGATATAGACCATGCTGTGTTATTAGTAGGATATACACCCAGTTACTGGATTATTAAGAATTCATGGGGTACGAAATGGGGTCATGACGGTTACCTATATTTAGAAAGAGGAAAGAATGCATGTGGTATTAATTCATATGCTTCCTTCATAACAGAAGCAATAGTTGGGGTATAAATATAACAAAAACTTTATAATAAATGTTAGAAGAATTAGGTTGGGTTATAGCCTTTTTGGCAGTATTTGTATTCGTACATTATCAATTTAAATATTGTGTACCGATCACCTTATGGTCCTTAAAATTCATGGAAACCTGTTTAATCATTTTAGTGGCAAAATTGTATGTCATTGTTAGACTATATGGTCACAATTTGGACATATCACAGTTAAATACATTCGTTCAACAATTTGTCAATGCAACGAGAGAGTCATTCAATGAAGAACTTTAAAATTTAATTTTTTTATTAACCTTTAACATCAACAATGTTCCTCCATCATGTGTTACTACATGCATCGTAAATTCTTTCATATTATATACTGAAGTCAATTTCATCCATTTCCTATATCTTTCTAAATTAGGTGGAAGTTTAATAGGGTCACCAGCAAACCAATCGCCCCATGATTGTTGATTTACATAATAATCTTTCACCGTACTCAATTGATCCTTTATAGCATTATCTGATACACATTGTGCTGTATCTATAACCTTTTCTACATCAACAACTTCATTTTCTGCAACCTCTTTTAATGCATCCTTAACTGCTTTAACAGGTTCCGGTGTACCTAACCAATATATACATTGGTAATATATCTCACTCAGTATATTCATTATTGCACCAATCACTTTATTCATCATCCCACGTACACTAATTCTTACGTTTGTGTTTGGAAAATTTGGCATTAAATTATACATATAGTCTGCAACAGAATCAATACCCAATCTTAATTTTGTATATAAGAAAGAATCATAACTGCCACCACCTATTACTGTGAACCCTGTAACAAAATAAACCATTGAATCGAGAATCGAAAATACCGTAGAGCAAATAGAATGAAATGCAAATCTATGAATTCCCCTGACAGAAGATGAGATCCCTGCTCCAAATACAGCCAGTGTACTGCCTAAAGCACCATGTGCTACATATCCTACCATCAATTCTCCACACATTGCCATAACAATTGAACAGGTTAATTTTGCACCGTACAACATTAATTTTTTCATGTCGCCTGCAAATAATGAAACTCCCATCATTGTGAGATTTTTAATAGCACTAAACATCAATTTAGCAATAGCACTAATCCATACGGCTATAGCCTGACCAAACTCTTGAAAATATTGATTGACAGTAAAATCAGATTCACCGCCTAAAAGATTAGTAATCAATGCCGCTATAGCCCTATATGTATTGTAAAAAACTACACGGTAAAATACGTTCCACGCAATTAGAGGACTCTGGAACTCATTCCAATCCCAGAACTCCATTAGCTCGTCACCATCGCCGGTAAATGACAATGGTTTCAACTCACCTATTCCATACCTCCAAACACCGCGATCATCAGTTTCTGTCAGTATCAAATCGTCCAATATATGTTTCTTCTTACTATCCTTTATTGCTGATAACAGAGTTTCTTCCAGAGAGTCTATTCGTGTCAATACCGATTGAAATCCCTTCTTCATTGATAAATCAAGTTCCTCCACTCTAGTTAAAATTTTCTCCGTATTTTCTAATATTTCCTTATTCAATTTATTATTATCACGGGTTACCTTTAAAACATTTTTTAAATCTTTAGACATTTTATATATCTCTGTTTCTACTCGTTGTCTTTCTCTTTTACTATTAGGTGTGTCTATCATCATATCCAGTAAATTAAACTCAGTTTCCAGCTTCTGTGTGTCTACTTCGTTTATATCCCATTGTTTCGTGTTATCTTTCATGTTTTGCATCATAGAAATTCTTTTTTGTGCCTTGAAAAAATTTCGCATTTTCTCCGAAAGCATATTTATACGCAACATAGAATGTAAACGCTGTTGTCGTTCAATCAAATATTCTGCATATTTAGAGCCGTCATTACTTGAAGTATATTTCATTTTTTCCTCTAACTCTTGAGGATTTGGATCTAAATCTATATAATCTGGGTTGATTTGGAACTTTAATGATTTTTCATCCATTAAAAAGGAAAGCATTTTTACTGGTAAACTCTCTAAATCATAAGTAAATAGCTGTTGTTGTAATTGTAATTTCCGTACCTGATAATCTCTGATTTTTTCACATATAACTCTATATAGTTTCGGTTCTGGGGTTTCTTTACTGAAATCCACGAGATTCGAACCCTTTATAGTTCTTCGTCTACCATTGGACATAGTATACGCGAAGGTGGCATTTTTAGGTATACTTTTTGCCAATAATTCTTTTTCCTCTTTAGTATAATTATTCTTCCTAAAGTTAGTAGTCATTTAATAAATAATAAAAATATAATATACTTCTTAATTTTAGATTTTAATCATGACTCACCGCACGACTCGTCCATAGGCGGAACGGTGTCGAATAATCACTTAATAAATCATCCGAACGATTATCCCGCTGTTCTGAATATTCTTGTTCAATACGACTCAATAAGGCTCTCATTTTAAATTCATGATCTCTCGTCCCAATCAACATGTCCAAATCATCCTGTAATGATTTCAATGGTGTATGTGTTTGAGACAGAATCTGAATGGCCTTCTCCATCGAAGTTGATGTACGTGCTCGTTTCAATTCACGAACCACGCGTAACTCCTCAATACGATCTAACACTGGACTAGATATATCGTTGTCGTCACCACATTCGATAGTAGTCTCACCCTTAATCAATAATGGATTTTCACTGATAATATTAGATCCTTTTATTGTATACTGAATCACATGCGTTTGTTTTGATTGTATAACATGACACTTAAACAATATATCTTTCTTCTCCTGTGCGTAGATATCCCCAACATAATGGGAGGTTATCGTCGTATTGTTCATATCCGTAAACATCAGTGAATCACTCTTCAAATGAATACTTACTCCCTGATACACCGTGCTTAAGACAGCGCCCAAAACGCTACCATATGCTACAGGTAATTCTTCATAAGAAGAAATATAATTATAAGTACCGTTACATGCTACTGTCAAATCTCTCATTGAATCGGATAAACTAGATAACGCAAACGCATGGATTCTGGTCTGAGTTCCTTCTAGTGTCGTTTTAACCATGTTAACCAACCGTTCCGAATTGGTTATACCACTATTGGTCTCACCATCACTGAGAATCACAATGTTTGCATCTCTATCCGTACACTGTTCAATGGCATGAAAAATACCATTCGACATGTTGGACCAACCACCTGTTGAAATGCTCTTCACACTATCCACCAACTTCTCCTTATTTACAGGAGTACATTTCGTCCATGGTACATCAATAGAGGTCTCCGTACTGTATGAAATGACACAGATTTCATCCTCTGAACGTAGAAATGGCAGTGATCTCACAATAGATTGCTTCGCCAGTTTAGGTTCTACTGAACCACTCACATCTAAAAGATAAAGAATACTTTTAGGTGGTATTTTTTTATCAATAACGCTATCTGGACATAGTGTTATCATAGAATGGAAATCATTTTGGTTATACGGTAAGTTTGTATACTCTGTATGGAACGTAAACATTTATTTATTTGTAGCACACTTATATAGTGCAAAATTAATTTTAGAGTATTTAAAGTGATTATATTCACATAAATGAAGATTGACGTGAAAGTTGGCGATATTATTGAAATTAAACGTGTTATTACAGTGATGGAAATAAATAATATAGATAAACAAATAAAAATAAAATGGAACGATAAATTAGGTAAAGAAAAGATACAGTGGGTAACTTATAAAATGTTTTTATTACTCTGAGTTATTGATTTTATAACTTCTTCCGTTTTCTCCGTTGTTTGACATATATAGTCGAAAACACCCTTATCAATCAAGGCAGGTGCAATCTCACTCTCATGTGCAAACCATTTGGCATGTACATTCAAATCCTCCTCCCTTTCTCTTGTACGCTGAAATCGAATATACCATGGTGTATCCAAATAGATAATTGTAAACCCAATCTCCTTTAATGCACGGGCTTCATTCTCAAATCTTACATCGTCTACGATAATATTATCTTTACCCACTGCTTCATATGCCTCGATAGAACGAATACATTTGTTTATCCATACCTCAGAATCACATTGACGTCCCACCATACCGACCATAATATGAGAGGCACGACCTTTCAAATCCATACTAGACACAATCCCCTTGATTGGTTTTGCAATAGATATAATATGGCCATCCGTTATGACTTTTAATTGGTTCGCCGCATAGGTCTTACCGGCACCCATAGAACCACATAAGGCGATTCTTAACCCAGAATGAACTTTTTCTTTAGTTGTAATCACAGACATTTTACTTTATTAAACTGTTATATTTATATGTTTAAATATAATTATATTTGGGTCCTAGGTCCGATGCGGTCCTACCTAGTCATATGCACACCCTGCCATAAATACGGTCTCAAAATTAAAAGTCATATGCCAATGGTAATCTGGAACATAGATAAAATCTCCAGCTTCTTGTATACATGTATCATACGGTATGGGTATACCTTTTGTCAATAAATCATACACATAGTGTGCTGATGTGCTATTAACAAAATCTATATCATATTTATTATCAATAAAATACCATATTTTTTTACCATATAGTAATTGATTATAAACCAATGTATGATGGTGAAAAGGTAATCCTCCGTATTTACCAGCAACACCAAAAACCTTTCTAACTGGTTCGTCCATACCATAACAATCGAAGGTGTCTGATACATTCATAGGAACCATATTTTGACTTTTGTTTCTACATGTCCCCGTAAATTCACATATATCAGTTGCTGCCCAACATATTGCAACCTCTGATCCTAAATATTCTTCATATGATTTATTATGTAAAACATATTTGTTGATATATTCATCAAGATTTATGCTCCTCCATGCATCGGTCGGAGGTGGTGCTGGTCCCGGAAAATCGATACCAATTGTTGTATTACCATATTTATGAATTAAATTATGTATTGACATTTCATTTTTAAGTATATCGTTTGTGTGATTTTCGTTTCTTAATAGAAATGGTTTATCCCATGTAACACCGTGTGTCGATGATACAATCGGAATAGTACATTCTGTTTGTAATAATATATGTTCTACATCGATATGGAAAGAGGATACCAATGGTAATAATAAAAAATAAATAATCATTTATTAATAAATATAACATTTATATACCCCACATTATATTCCAGTCTAAATTTCCCTGTAGTATTCAAGCCTATTTTTTTTAATGATAATTACCTGCTAATCAATTTTGAGAGAGCTGCCTCAGGGAAGACACACCCATAGGACATGTTTTTTAGCATGTAATGTTAAACAT
>Ga0206130_10008863_pt1 | contig 10681 bp, 8 predicted proteins | sample Helgoland_Spring_9_FD_148637 | JGI IMG/M metagenome (GOLD analysis project Ga0206130, IMG submission 148637) | Pelagic subsurface seawater microbial communities from Kabeltonne, Helgoland, North Sea - Helgoland_Spring_Bloom_20160512_1 | ecosystem: Environmental > Aquatic > Marine > Epipelagic ...
GATCCTGATCTTGCAAATCCTGATCCACAGGCTAGATTGGATTACGCAGTCGAAAAAGGCCTGCCTTTTCTCCAAGGAACTACGCTTTATGGAATTATTAATAGGACTTCATTTTATAATGATCAGTACGTAAAGAAATATGCAGAACTCGTTGAAGATGCGCGCTACGACATCCGAAATGCGATTAGAGTCTGTGCCACAGTCTGTGCCCAAGGTCGAGAACTTGAAGATTGGGAAGTGGAATCCATACTTGCATACTTTGAAAGAACAGGACTCAAGATGGGTGATCTCAACATAACCAATGAAGAACGTTCCAAGATCAATATTGCTTTGGAGTCAAAAAATGGAACTGAAGAAGCACGCAATATTATTGAATCAAAATATTTAAAAGCGTCTCCTGCAAATTTTGTAGCCCCTCCAGAGGATAGGAAGAAAGGACCAGAGGGAATTACTTCTACTGATCTAAGTAACGGAGAGGCAATCTATAAATTTAGTTGTCTACACTGTCATGAAAACAAACGATTTTCACTCTTTGAACTTGGTGATGACAAACTATCTAGATCATTTTTAGATAAGCACTTTAATAGATATACTAGATACTCAAGCTATCAAGTCGTAAGATGGGGAACCTCCCCTATCCCTGGTAAAAAGGCATATATGCCCAATTATACAGCAGATAAAATGAGTGTTCAACAATTGGAAGATCTTAAAGCTTATCTGAACCAGTCTACAAAATAAAAGCATGAAAATTCTACTTTATATCTGCATGCTCCTTGCAGCTTTTATTCCGCATAGTAAAGGTCAAAAACACCTTGCAGGTCGTTGGGAAGGATCACTGGTTCAAGAAGGCAAGGAATATATTCTAAAAATGGATATCAGTAGAAAGGGTCACAAATTAAAAGCGGAGATTTATTGCATAACCAATGATACCACTTTTACAAGGACAGTTGCCAAAGGAAGGCTATTTTCTGACCGCTCTGTATACCTGGAAGATTTTAAGATTGTTTTTCCCGACAATCCTTTAGAAGGACTTCATTTTGAGAAACAATTTCAATTACAATACCTAAGAGATTTCAATACAATCTCCCTTAATGGATACTGGCAAGAGCAAAATAACATAAGTAAAGAATATCAAAAGATTGGGCAAATCAAGCTTAATAAGATCCTGAGTAAAAAACGGGCTTAAGAACTGAATCCATACCTCTGCCAATCTTCAATATTATCTATATCACTTAAAGTTCTCAACAAGGAAACACTTAAGCCAGCGGCACTGCACAAAGCAATACTTTCTTCAAGAACTGTATTTGTACTCCAGGCTTTAAGTTTAAATACAACATTGTTCATTAGACGCAATCCGCATAGATAGTAACCCCCGTCCATAGCTGGTCCATAAACAACATCAACATGATCAAGTGCATCGTAAGCGTTCTCTATATCGGAAACACTTATTTGAGCACAGTCACTTCCTACTATTACAACTTTTTCAAATGCTTGATCAAAAGCATAGTTAAAGGCATGTTCCATCTTAGCCCCTAGATCCCCTTCAGGCTGGATTTGTTTATTGAATAGATCCTTAGACCAATCATCATTCGGTTCTATAGCCTTATCATAAAACAGAATACGATGTGTGTCTTTGAGCCCAATTGACACCTCTTGGGTGTGCGCAAGCAACTCTTTATAGATTTCTAATGCCTTATCATCGCCTACACTGGCAGCCAATCGGGTTTTAACCCGACCCTTTATTGGGTTCTTAATAAAAAGAAGCAGTGCTTTTGAGCACTGCTTTTTTTCGGAATCAGACATATTGTATTAATCTTTTACTTTGTACAAGTCATCTTCATCAACTATTTGTACTTGCTCTCCTTCCTCGAGCTTTTTAGATATCGCTGAATATGGAGCCGTTATAACAACCATACCTTCCTCTAAACCTTGCTTGATATGAATGAATTTATCGTCCTGCAATCCAGTACTAACTTCTAGCATTCTTACTGAGTCTGCATCAACAATAAACACAACCTCTGCATAGCGTTCATCCTTTGGATTATAGGAATCATCGCGCTTCAATCGCTCTGCATCATCCTCGAACTCTCGCACAGTCACTGATTGAACAGGAACAGTAAGGATGTTCTCAACTGTAGATGTATTGATTTCCACATTTGCAGACATACCCGGTCTAAATGGGAATCTATTGTCAGAATTAATAAGATCGTTATATGACTCCCTAAGGATATCAATAGTAACCACAAAGTTGGTAACCTGATCTGAATTAAGAACAGCACCAGCCATCCCAGATGACAAATTATTTGCAGAGTTTGCGATCTGACGAACTTCACCCTTAAATATTCTATCGACATAGGCATCTACCTCAATATCAACCACATCACCTATATTTACCCTTGGGATATCACTTTCACTTACTTCGACCTGCACCTCCATAGAGTTTAGGTTGGCAATTCGCATAAGCTCAGTACCACTCATTTGCACAGTACCAACAACCTGCTCCCCTTTTTCAACATTTAACTTAGAAACAACTCCAGATACAGGAGCGACAATAGTAGTCCTTCCAAGCATCGTTTTCAATTCCTTAAGAGATGCTTCTGCACTCTTGATAGAATATTCCGAAGCGAGTACATTTTGCTGTGCAGACTTAATGCTTGCCTCAGAGGCTCTAATATTAGCTTCTAATGATTGTAGATTAACCAAGGATGATTCGAAGTCTGAAGTTGAGATAACACCCTCATTGAATAATTTCTCATTTCGTTTATGTACTTCTTTAGCATTTAACAACTGAGACAGTACCTGTTCTTTCTGTGCTCTAATGTTCTCTAATTGAGCTTTCGAATTTGCCATATTAGCTTTCGAAGCATTGACACTTGCAGTACCACGCTCAACCTGTGATTGATAAGCTTCTGGATCAATCTTAGCAAGAATTTGCCCCTGTCGAACAGAGTCCCCTTCTACGATATTCAATTCTACTACTTCTCCGGAAACAGGTGAAGATATTTTCACCTCCGTCACTGGGAAAATCTTACCTGAGGCTGAAACCTTTTCTGTAATAGTATTAATACTAACAGTTTCAGTAGACACCTTCATGAGTTCCGGACCCTTTTTCAGTATTACAGCGGCTATTACTAACACAGCAGCAACTATCAATAAAATTATAATCAGTTTCTTAGAGTTGTCCTTTTTCTTTTTCATTATGTGAGTAGTATTTTCGTCTTTGTTATTAATCCAGCGTTAAACCTTTACCCATGTAAAAATCCAGTACTTTCATGTTAAAAATATATTGGTATTTCGCATTTAGAAGATCAAGTCCTGCTCGATCTCTTAGGTTTCTTGAAGTGTTCAATTCCAAGGTATTTATGGTACCCAGTGTAAAACGTTTTTCAGCATTTTCGTAAGCCATTTGTGCTGCTTCTGTAGATTTTTCAGCAGCATAATATGCCAACTTTGCAGTTCTAGCTTGTATCAATGCAGATTGAACATCCGTTTTGAGTTGTTGTCTTTGCTGATTATTTACAAGTTTTTGATTCTTTGCACCTAGCCTAGCTCGTTGAACACTGTACTTAGTTGTTAATCCATTGAAAATTGGAATACTGAGGCTAACGCCTAAATTTTGTCCGAAGTTTTGATTTAATTGATCCATGTACAGCTGATCAGCTAGAATAGGAACTTGTTGTCCAATTGAAAAACCAAGACTTTGTCCATTGCCATCATAAATTTCTAAAGGAACTAAAACATCCTGATAGCCCTCAATTGTAACACCAAGGCTTGACCAATTTGTACTTAAACCACCAAATAAACTTAGTTGTGGAAGGCCCAATGAACGTGCTTGAGCTATATTCTCTTCTGCTGATCGCAATCTAAAATCATTCGCTTTTATAGATGCTTGAGAACCTAAAGCAGTTTGATAAATTTGTTCTAGAGAAAATGACATTGGATCAATAGTAGGCAATTCCACCTCCGGTCGTATCAATTTAATCTGCTCGTTAGCATCCAATTCAAGCAGTTGAACAAGTGTAAGCCTAGAAACCTCAAGATTACCCTCAGCAACAAATACATTTTGTCGATTCAAAGCAAGTTGTGCTTCAATATCTAATAAGTCATTTACAGGAATCACTCCAGCCTCTGCCAACTTCTGGGACTGTTCATATTGCTCCTCTATTCCTCTTACTTGTCTTTTTGCATTTTCGAGTTGATCTTCAGCAAGCATTATCTGAAGAAAAACAGAAGCTAAAGTCAAGCCTAGATTATTATAGATATCCTCACCGGCATATCTAGCCGCCTCTAGATCATATCTTCCCTGACGAATACTTGAATTGATTCTTCCCCCATTAAAGACATTCATGCCTCCATTTAATGAGATTGAATTATAGCCTATCTCACTAGTACCGAAATCGTTGGTCGTAGGGTCAATAGTACGTCCGAACTGTAGACCTGCACCTACAGAACCGTTCACTCTTGGCAATCGAGACATTTTAGCTTCCTTGAGCCCAATCTCTGCATTTTCAATTGTGATTTTTGCTTGTTTGAGTGTAAGTGTATTTTCTTCTGCAATCTGCACACAATCTGAAAGACTTAAGAGTCTTTGAGCAGATGCGGACAAGCCTAGAGTCAAGGTAAAGGCTACCAGAGCAATTAATTTCTTCGTCATTCTGTTTAAAATTTATAAGTACAATTCTAAAGATTCACTTTCTAAATGACGAAAAATATATATAAAGGATGCTCAAACAGGGATAAATAGGTTATAAAAAGCTATAAATAAAGAATGTGACTAGACATTTAGGATCAAGGCCTACTACTGATTGTCTTTACTCCAATGAGCTGATCAAATCTAGCACCAAATGGTCTGTAATAAATAAGGATAGCATATTCATTCTCTGTTTCATACCAGTTCCCTTCCGTTACCTCGTAATCTATAACCTCCTTACCTTTAGCTTGCTCTACGAAATAGTAATTATAATACCCTTGCTTCAATCGCATTTTACATACATAGGCTTTCAATGCATCATTATAGACCATGCGGCCAGATTCTTGACAGCTGTAGGATGTAAATTCCCCAAAGACATAATACGATGACTCTATATTTTCGAAAGGTCTATTATAAACAAATAGGACATCTACATACTCTCCCGATAAGATTGGATTCGTTTTATCATCAGCAGCAATGATGTAGGCTCCATTGATATCATTAGATTCGAAATATGCGATATTAGATCGGAGTCTTTGACGCTCGATAGTCACATCAATATCCTCAAAAGACCTAGAAACAGTCTCAATATGGGAAGGAGGAATAGTAAGATTTCTAATATCAAAGTACCTAAATTCTTTACCTGCTTGAAAAACGATCTTATTTTGGTAATCAAAATCAATCATATCAATACGAACAAAGGATGGCTTGATGTCATAAATAGCTGTATCCCATCTTTTATTCTGTATAACCGTTGCCTTAAGTGTAGACCTTGGGTTTTGGATATCAAAAGATTCATGTTTTACATAAAAATCCAACTCTTGGTGTGTCTCGATTTTTGAATTCAAGGAAGCCCTTCCTATTCGATGATCGATTCCCACCTTTGCCTGTGCTACCATGAATCTTTTAGACAATAGTACAAGATCGCTCTCTGTATCAAAAACCTCAATCACGTAGTTACCAGTAAGCTTAAAACCCAAAGACTTATTTGGAAGGACGATTCCGTAATTGGCATAATCCACGATCGTATTAAACGAAAATTCGTAATCATCTAAATATTCTTCTTGAAACCCATCGATGAATTCTGAATAAAATAGATCTGAAATGGTCCAATCACTGTTACAGTATCTGATCCTATATCCAAGGTTACGATCTTCATTTAAATCATCAAAAGATAGATATACGTAATTTGAACTGTTTACATAATAAATCGGATAACTTAGTTGATCCTTACCACCTATAATCTTGACCGATTTAATATTGGGATCAAACACATTATCAGGTGCCTGCTGACCAAAAAGACTAAATGCACCCAATCCGAATAAAAACGTAAGAATTACTTTCAATGTATTAAAGTTTATCGACTCAAATAGTCATTATTTTTTATACAAAACCGCCATGGCCAATCCGCACAATCACCAGCATAATCAATCCCAATCCTTGGCCCTGCTAAAATACCGGAATCAGGAACTGGATCGTTTAAGATAAGTCCAATTGGGCTAGATGCATCCGTCAAATCTATTGCATTCATCTCAATAGATAGTCCAAGAGCTTTAGATAAAACGCCTGGTCCTGCTGTCAATTGTGGCTTTAGATAATTAATTTTTCTGCGCTTCATCATTTCATCTATACCTTCCACCGGTTCTATAGAGCGAATCAGTACTGCATCTGGTTCTCCTTCTTTGGAAGTGACTATGTTGAATAAATGATGAATTCCATAGCAAAGATAAACATAAGTATGTCCTCCTGCCAAGAACATAGTCTCCGTGCGCTTGGTTCGCTTATAGCCAAAAGCATGGCAAGCCTTATCATCACGACCTCTATAAGCTTCAGTTTCTACTATACGTCCAGCAGTTATCGTTCCACCAAACTTGGTATAAAGAGTACATCCAAGTAATCTCTTTGCAAGACTTACAACATCATTACCTTCAAAAAATGATCTATCAGGACGCATGCTAAACTAATTAAACGAATAATCCTTCATACAAGTCCTCAATCTTAGATATTGATCGGACTCGAATTTTAAACCTGGAAAGATCAAGCCCTTTAGTATTAAAACTTGAGACAAATATCTGCTTAAATCCAAGCCTATCGGCCTCTTGAACACGCTGTTCAATTCTGTTTACGGCCCGGATCTCTCCAGAAAGCCCCACTTCACCAGCAAAACAAACATCAGCAGGAATAGCTACATCCTGAAAACTTGAAATAATTGAAGATATAATAGCCAAATCAATTGCTGGATCAACAACTCTAATCCCACCAGCTATATTTAAAAACACATCAAAATTACCAAGCGGAAAACCACATCGTTTTTCTAAGACTGCTAATAGCATGTTCAATCTCCTTAGATCAAAACCAGTAGCAGAACGCTGAGGATTTCCATAAACAGCTTTGGATACTAAACCTTGTGTTTCAATAAGCATGGGACGCAAACCCTCTATAGTTGCTGCTACAGCCGAACCACTTAGATCTTCATCCTTTTGAGAAAGTAATAATTCCGAGGGATTGTGCACTGGCTTCAAACCCTTGGTCTCCATTTGATAAATGCCAAGTTCATCAGTTGATCCAAATCGATTCTTCAAGGTCCTCAATATTCGATATGTATAATTCCTGTCTCCTTCGAATTGCAGCACTGTATCAACTATATGCTCCAATATCTTTGGCCCAGCAATAGATCCTTCCTTATTGATATGCCCAATTATAAAGACAGGAATATTGGACTCTTTAGCAAATCGCTGTAGAGAAGCAGCACATTCTTTGATTTGTGAAATACTACCAGCAATAGAGTCTATATGCATAGACACTAAGGTTTGTATGGAATCTATTACTAGAAAATCTGGCTTAATACTCTTTGCTTGATTGAGGATCTGCTCTACTTTGGTTTCTGTGAGGATCAGACAATCCCCAGAATGTCCCTCTACCCTATCTGCACGCATTTTAATTTGCTCAGCAGACTCTTCACCAGATACATATAATATGTTCTTAGATTGTCGAACAGCAATTTGGAGCATCAAAGTTGACTTTCCAATACCTGGCTGTCCCCCAATTAGAATAAGGGCTCCGGGAACTATACCTCCCCCAAGAACTCGATCAAATTCCGTATCACCTGTCAGACTGCGCTTAGTACTTGAAGCCTCTATCGAGGCTAAAGGAACGGCTTTGGAAGCACTTCCATTCTGCTCGTTCCAAATTGATTTTTTAGAGGTTCTTTTCTCTTCAGTAGATTGTACAATCTCTTCTGTAAATGTATTCCATTCGCCACAACTATGGCATTGTCCCAACCATTTTGGAGATGATACTCCACAATTCGAACAATAGAATATTTTTTTAATTTTTGCCAATATAAATAGGTTAAATAGACTTCAAATAATGGGTTTCTTTGATCCATTTAAAAAACTCAAATAAATTTATTTAAATTTTTTTTTGGAAAGAAAAAAATACTACCTTTGATTTGTAAGATAGATAATTACCTTAATATAGTGATTTACACATTTATTAAACTAATCTATCTTTAGATAAGAAATACAGTATATTTTATATATGTAGATTGTTTTCATTTGGTTTTTTGGGGTTATTACAGGGTGCTACTTTAGTAGACGCCCTGTTTTTTTATTACGCTTTCCTATAAATACTTATCTAATATCTAGATTTTGTATCTTCGGACATCATAAAAGAATTTTCTAAATGGATAAGAATAAAGTTCTCATTACCTCTGCACTTCCCTATGCAAATGGTGCCTTACACTTAGGGCATTTAGCTGGTGCCTATCTTCCAGGTGACATTTATGCACGTTTTCAAAGAAGTATGGGTAAAGAGGTTTTGTTTGTTTGTGGATCAGACGAGCATGGCGCAGCTATAACTATGCGTGCCAAAAAAGAAGGAAAAACACCGAATGATATAATTGACAAATACCATAATCTTAATAAGCAGACCTTTCTAGATTTGGGCATTTCATTTGACTTCTATCATAGAACAAGTGAGCAGATCCATCATGAAACAGCACAGGAATTTTTCAAAACACTCCTTGCAAAAGGAGATGAATTTATTGAGAAAACTGGAGAACAATACTACGACGAATCGTACAATGCTTTTCTGGCAGATAGATATATAAAAGGTACCTGCCCGAAATGCCAATACGAAGAAGCCTATGGAGATCAATGCGAAAACTGTGGCTCTACACTTTCTCCAACAGAACTTATTGACCCCGTTTCAACATTAAGCGGAGACAAGCCAGTTTTAAGAGAAACTAGTCATTGGTATTTTCGTCTAGACAAACATGAAGATTGGCTGCGAACTTGGATAGACAAAGGTGAGTTAGATGGAGAAAAACATCACAACCCTAAGTTGTGGAGAAACCACGTAACCGGACAATGCATGTCCTGGTTAGATGGTGGACTACAACCAAGAGCAATCACAAGAGATCTAGACTGGGGAATAGCTGTGCCACATGAAAATGGTGCAGGAAAGGTCCTATACGTTTGGTTTGATGCACCTATTGGATATATATCTGCCACTAAGCAGTGGGCCAAGGAAAATAATAAAAACTGGGAAGATTACTGGAAAGCTGATGATGCTGAACTGGTGCACTTTATAGGAAAAGACAATATTGTATTTCACTGTATCGTATTTCCATCAATGTTAAAAGCCCATGGAGGTTACAACCTTCCAGTAAATGTTCCTGCAAATCAGTTCCTCAACTTTGAAGGCAAAAAGTTTTCCAAATCAAGAGGCTGGGGTATAGAACAACACGAATACTTAGAGACATTCAAAGACTTCCCTAACAAAGAAGATGCACTTCGATATGCACTCTTAAGAAACATGCCTGAGAATAAAGATGCAGATTTCAAGTGGGATGACTTTGTAGATTATCACGACAAGGAATTAGCAGATAACTTAGGTAATTTCATGAATCGAGCAATAGTATTGACAAATAAATACTACGGAGGTGAAGTTCCAACACCAAGTTCCACCTCCAACGAGGTACTTGATAAGGCCAATGACTTAGTTAAGAAAATCACCCTTGAACTCGAAAACTATAATTTCAAATTTGCCATTCAGGCTTTCATGGAATTATCCTCTCATGGTAACACCTATCTTCAAGATGTCTCACCGTGGAAATTGTTTAAAGCAGAACCCGACTCACAACTGATCAAGGACTGTATTTATAATTGTCTGCAGATCACAGCCCAGTTAGGAATCATTAGTGAGCTTTTCATTCCTTTTACTTCAAAGAAGATCAGGACTATGCTCAACCTTCAAAAAGAAGGGCCCAATGCTTTACAACAATTACTTGAAAAAATAGAGCAAAAAGAGGCAATCCTAGACGCTGGTCATCAGATCGGTGAAGCTGAACTACTTTTTGCAAAGATCCACGATAGAAAGGACCATTCTAGATTGGAAATTATTGAAGCACAGAAAGAAAAACTTGAAGCAATAATGGAAGCTGAAAAAGAGACAGAGTATCCGGAAGCAAAACCAAGCATTTCTTTTGATGACTTCACTAAGCTAGATATCCGAACAGCAAAAATCATTGAAGCTGAAAAAATAAAGAAAGCAAAAAAACTGCTCAAGCTAACTGTAGATTTAGGCTTTGAGAAACGAACAGTTGTTTCAGGCATTGCGGAATACTATGAACCGGAACAAGTTATCGGAAAAGAAGTAGCTCTTTTGATAAATCTTGAACCTAGAAAAATAAGAGGTGTAGAATCTCAAGGAATGATCCTTATGGCAGAAGATGCGAAGGGTAATCTGAGTTTTGTATCTCCAGAAAAAGACTGGCCATCTGGCTTCAGTATTGCATAAAAAAAAGCCATGGAATTTTTCCATGGCTTTTTTTATTAACGCATTTTTGGACGGCGGCGTTTGCCACCTCCACCAGATTGGCGCATTTGACTTTTATCTGCTCCCATAGCCTGTCCTCTGGACTGACTATACATCTTCATATCACGCTCTACCTGACGTATCTGTTCTGCAAGAGATTCATCTGTGACA
>Ga0206130_10008872_pt1 | contig 10677 bp, 10 predicted proteins | sample Helgoland_Spring_9_FD_148637 | JGI IMG/M metagenome (GOLD analysis project Ga0206130, IMG submission 148637) | Pelagic subsurface seawater microbial communities from Kabeltonne, Helgoland, North Sea - Helgoland_Spring_Bloom_20160512_1 | ecosystem: Environmental > Aquatic > Marine > Epipelagic ...
CTAGAGAGTTCTTTGAAACATTACCAGAAGAGTTACAATACGCTGCAAAGTATGTAATGGATGGTGGACAGGATCTGAAAGGATTGTTTAATGCATTAGCTTCTACAGAAGAAGTTAGATCATTAGACGTTGAATCAGAAAGAGGGCAAGAAGAGATTGCTAAACAATACATGCTTGCATCAGGATTAGCATCTGCGGAAGAAGTAGATGATGAAATTGAGAACCTTAAAGATCTTGGTAAACTAGAGCAGTATGCTTTGAGAAGTAAACCTAAACTTGACAAGATGCAAGAGCAGGTTGTACAGCAAAGAATAGCTCAGCAGGAAGAAATGAAAGCTCGTCAAGAAGCTGCTGCTGAAGCTTACATGCAGAATGTATATGATGCTCTAAAACCTGGTGAAATTGCTGGTGTAAAACTAGATAGAAAGACACAATCAGACTTGTATGAAGGGTTAGTACAACCTAACTATGATTCTTATGTGTCAGGTAAGAAAGTAAATAAACTTGCTCACCTTCTAGAGAAGTACCAGTTTGTAGAACCTAATTACGGTTTGATCTCAGAAGCATTGTGGTTGCTCTCAGATCCTGATAGTTACAAGAGTAAGATTCAGGAAGTAGGTAAAAACAAAGCAGTTGAGAAAACTGTAAGACAATTAAAGACTGAACAGAATAGTAGAGTAGGCTCTGCTAGTTCACAAGAAGAAGAAAGTCCACGTCAGAGAAGGGGTATCCCAAGACCTAGCAAGAATTTCTTCAAAAGATAAATAATTTTATAACTGTTTAATTAACCATAATAAATAATCAAAAATGGCAACACCAGTTCTTAACAACGGTATCTTTCTAAGAGATACTAATTACAAGGCGTCTAGTCATGTTGATTCTTACCACTTGGTAAACATGCTTAAATCTGCAGAACCTACTGATATGGGTCCTGTTGATATGTGGGCAATGGCACAAAAAGTAGAGATGCCATTGTACCAGATGGCATCTTTTGGTGGCAAGAATACAATCATGGTAGACAACGCAAAAGGTGAGTATAAGTGGCAAGTCCCTGTTACTCAAGATCTACCTTACATCGTAGAAGACATTGAGTCTGCTAACGCTAAAAAAGGTGTAGATGGACAAACATTCAAAATCAAGCTTAATAAGCGTGCTTTTGGTCATGGTGACATCGTAACTTATGACAAGTACAATGGTGCTGAATTGTATGTAACTGCAGAAGATATCCTTCCTTCAGGAGATGGATTTATCTACACTGTACAGTTAGTAAACAATGATAGCGTTAAATTCTTGGACAACAAGTACTTGTCTTCAGGTACTAAGATTTTCCGTAAAGGTTCTGCAAGAGGTGAATATGGTGAGAGATTCTCTGACCTAGGAGACTTTGGATCAGGATTCCGTGAGTTCTACAACTACGTAGGTGGTGCTGAAGCTCACGTACATTACAGTGTATCTAGCCGTGCTGATGCAATGATCAAAGGTGGTTTGAACCAAGATGGTTCTGTACCAGTAGTAGAGATCTGGAGAAACTTTGACAAGAATATTGATCCAGCAATTACTTCATTGGAGTCTATGGCTTCACGTATGGGTAAGGATTATGTTAAGAAAGCAATGTCTAATGGTTCATTGAACAGAACGTTCATGACTGCAATGGAAGCTGCTCACTTGACTAAGATTGCAACGGATATGGAAACTTACCTCATGTGGGGTAATGGTGGACGTGTACGTCAAGACGGACCAGATGATGTACGTCTATCTGTAGGTTTGTGGAAGCAGCTTGATAACTCTTTCAAGAGAGTATACAACAAGTCTGGTTTCTCACTAGATATGTTCAAGTCTGAATTGTACAACTTCTACCAAGGACGTGTAGAGCTACAAGGACCAGACCCAAAACGTCAGATCATTGTACAAACTGGTTTGGGTGGTATGAAGCTTGTTAATGAAGCTATCAAGAGAGAAGTAAACAGCTCTGGTTTGGTACTTAACGCTTCTGATATTGGTGCTGTTAAAGGTAGTGGTATGGATCTAGACTTTGGTTTTGCATACACTTCTTACGTTATTCCATTCTTGGCTAACGTTAAGTTTGTATTGAACCCTGCGTTTGATAACCTACACACTAATGATATTGAGAACCCACTTATTGATGGTCACCCACTTAGCTCTTACAGCTTTGTAGTGTTTGATATCACTGAGACAGGTAATGACAACATTCACTTGTTGAAACTATCTTGGGATAACCAATTGAAGTGGTTCTACCAAAATGGTACTATGGATTACATGGGACGTACACAAGGATTCCAGTCTTCTGGAAACTTTAACGGATACCGTGTATTCATGACACAAACAATGCCAGCTATCTGGGTTAAGGATGCTACTAAGGTATTGAAGATTGTAATGAGAAATCCTGTAACAGGAGGATCATTCTAAGATGATTAAATAGGAGAAAGGGGAGGAGTTAAATCTTCCCCTAACTTCTTTAACTTATCGTGCATCTCTGATGCTTTACCTGTTGTACGCACACAGTTTATGAATCGTAAGTCATAACTAAAGGTTTGCAGCCTTTAACAGGTCCTAATAGTAGTGATAACACTAAAACCAACTATTAATTAACCAACAACAAATCACTATGAGTGTAACAATTGTAGAAAAGTACCAAGTAGGTAAGAGCAACAAGGTTTCTATTAGACCGTTCTTTGACGAATCAATGAGTAACATGGGTCTTGAGAGATATGGACAATCTCTTATGGATGGTGTTCATCATGAAGAGCAGCTAGCTTGTCTAGAAATCAATGGTGTAAAAAGATACGTAACAGGTCTTAATGAATTTGCACCAGAAGTAAAGATGCTACCACCTGATGAGAGAGAAGCTAAAGCTCTTGAGATTAGAAAAGCAGTATCTGAACTAGAAAAAGAATTAGCCTCAAACTTTGTTAAAGTAGAGGATGAAGATTTCTGGAACAAGGTTACTCTTTTGAAACCAGACAATGATGACTTCTGGGGTAGAATCACATTAAGATGTGGTAATGATCCAGTGTTTTTAGACCCTGTTAAAGATCCTTATGATCTTATTAAGCTGTATGCTATTGAAGCAGGTGGTTTTTCTATTGTAGCTAAAAACTTGGATGATGCTAAGAACAGACCTACACCTCCTAAGTTTTTCCTAGATAAAGTAGAGAAGACTGCTTCTACTAATACAGAAGTTAAGAAGCTTCGTAACAGAGCACTTGCTGAATTACAGAAAGTATTTGACAAGTCTCCTAAGAAGATGTTCTTAATTGCTAAAGTGGTAGATGCAAATTCTGCACAATACAAAAAGTCTACACCTAATGATGTTATCTATGACAACATGGATGCATTTATTAATGGACTTTCTGTAGAGAAAAATAAGCGTAAGACTGCTGAGCAGTTCTTAGAAGCAGCTAGATTAAATACTGAAGATCTGCGTATTAAGGCTATCATTAAAGATGCTAACTACTACAGATTTATCAGTACTAAACCAGATGGTTTAATTTACCATATGGCTACTGGGACTTCATTAGGTAAAACACCTAATCAAGTTTTAGAACATTTGAAAAACCCTCTTAACCAAGATCTTATGGTTACTATCATGGATCAGGTTGAAGATATGTGGAATCAATAAATAATAACAACCGATGGCTGATGATTTTAAAGATATGGAAGGAGACTTTCAAGATTGGGTAGAGGGTTTAGAAAAGGCAGAACAGCCTACTTGTAACTTTGAAAACCCAGAGGATTGTGAAGCTTGTGGAAGTTAAACCAACCTTGTTGAGGCAATTTAATAATACACGCACAGCGTAAAACAATAAGGTGATGAATAACGCAGCACTACAACTGAAGATCAAACAAAGGCTGAATAAGTTGGCTAGCAATGATTATGATAACATTGAGTGCTGGCAGATAGTTGAGGCTTTTAATAAAGCACAAGTTGAGTGGGTGAGGCGTCAGCTACATGGTAATAATATCTTTAAAGAAGGTGATGAGTCTTCTAAAAGACGTGTAGATGATTTACAACTCCTACTAACTCAGGAACTTCTTTCTGGTACTGATCAACCAGAATACTTTAGAAGTGATGAACTTCCTGAAGACTATTTGCAGTTTAAGAGAGTAGATGCTTATGCTAAAGATGACTGTTGTCCTGTAAGAGGGATGACAGTCTACTTAGCTGAAGAGGCAAATGCTGATCAACTCTTAAGAGATATTTACAGACAGCCTTCCTTTGAATGGTCTGAGACATTCTGTACGTTGATGAGTAATAGAGTAAAGATTTATACAGGTGGTAAGTTTGATATTACTAGAGCTAGTATTACTTACTACAGACAACCAGTTAAGATTGAAATCTTGGGTTGTATAGATCCTTACACGCAGCAAGAATCTACTATAGATATTCCTTGTGAATTTAAGGATGACATTGTAGAGATCTTAATTGATGAAGCTGTATCTGTTCTTGCAGGTGATATTGAGAATATAATTCAGTACCAGAGAGGAACACAATCAGCAGAAAGAAGTAACTAATGAAAATAGTAGACAGTAGTAAAGCTCCTAGTAAAGCTGAAGAGATTACCTTAATGGGAGACGTTGTAGTAGCTTTAATGGTTAGCAACCTACAAGCGCATGCATTACATCTTTCTGTTACAGGAGAAGGTTCCTATGCACGTCACAAGGCTCTTAATGAATACTACGATGCTGTACCAGATATAATGGACAAAATTGCAGAAGATGCACAAGGACATTATGAGCAGTTGTTGGATTTAAAAAATCCTAGTCCAGTAGAAATTCCACAAAATGTAGAAGCTTTTGTAAATGACTTAAATAATTTGTATATTATTATTAGTAAGGCACATAGCATGACAATGTGTACAGCAATACAAACTGTACTAGACGATGCTAAGTCTCTTATTAATAGTACTAAGTACAAACTTTTATTTTTAAAATAATTTTTTTCTTTTCTAATAATTAAATTTTTGAAATCATGGCTTATTTTCCCCATGCGTACAAAAAAGTATTTATCGCTAGATCTGTTGATGTAGCTGGTGGTACTGGTTCAGATGCTCTTACTGCAGGTGAGGTTGCATTGTTGGACAAATCATTCCAATCTGTTGCAGCTGGTGCTGTTGCAGCTAACGGTCTTTACACTTTGGCTCAAGGTAGCCTTCACAGTGTAGACAAGCTTGGCCCATTTCACGGTGGTTACCAGGAGTCTGTAAAATCTAAAGGTATCAACCCAAAATTTGTTTCTAAAATTTGGACTGTTGACCCTAAGAGTGCTACAGCTTCTACTGCTACTATTGAAGTTGCTGATGCTGAAACTTTCACTAAAGGTGAAACTGTATTCCTACGTGTAGATGTTAAAGGTTCTCCTGCTCTACGTTTCTTAGGACGTAACTCTTACTTTGTTGCTGATTACACTGTTCAGTGTGATGACGCTGCAACTGTAGAGCCTGCAAAAGTACTTCTTGAAATGGCTGCACAAATTGAGGCTGAGCCTTTGGTAGGTCCTTTTGTACAAGCTGCTGTTGAAGTATTTGATGGTGCTAACTGGAACGTTGTAACTGCTGCTGCAGGTACTGCTACAGGTGCTCACGATTCTGCACGTTTGGTACTTACTGGTGCTTATGTTGATACTAAATTTGGTGACTGTTCATTCAGCCCAATGGATCACTTTGAAAAAGAGCCAGTACAACTCTTGGTATCTGAATTAAATGAAAGTGGTGACATTTGTGTTGCTAACTTCCAAGATGCTGTTGTTGTTCCTGGTATGCAAGGTGAAGGATTTGGTGAGTCAGTTATTCGTGAGTTTATTCTTTCTAACAGATATGCTCAAGATGACTTCCAAACTGATCCACGTATGCGTGAGATCTTGGATGATATTGCATTAACTGGTGTAAGCCGTACTGCAACGTACAAAACTTACAACGTTTTGCATAGCATTCCGCGTTCTTACAACCCAAGTGGTATGCACAATTCTGATCAGTACTTATTGACTATTGCAGTTGAAGCTGGTGCTGGTGCAGTTGCAGATATGGACACATTGGTTAATGCTCTTGCAGCTGCTGCTGATGTAACTATTGAGGCTCTATAATAAGAATTCCTTATTAAATTTAAAAGGGGAGTTAGAGTATTGCACTCTACTCCCCTTTTTCTTTGATATGACTTTATTTTTTAGTAAATTATTAATGAGCCCAGTTGCTTAGTTAATACGAATATTATGGCCACAAAACATGAATTAAGTTTAGAGGTATTAGAAACTACTAATCCTAAACTTTTTAGGGTAGTAGATACCAGTGCTTACAGCAAGGACTTAAGCATTGAGTGTCCTACTTTACAAATACTTTCACCAGGATTTAACAGTACTCAAGACATTGATGCTGTAGCAGGATTTAATTACGTCCTGAATGCGTGTACATTAGGTGTACAGATGTCAGGTTGTGATACAACAAGTGCTGAATTAGGTGATGGTATATATGTTATTCGTTACAGTGTATCTCCAAATGAATATGTTTACGTAGAATACAATCATTTAAGAATGACACAAGCATTAAACCTCTACTATGAAAAACTAGGAGAGATTGATTTAGGCGCTTATGATCCTACAGATACTCAGCTAGAGTTATTGGGTGAGATGAGACTTATCAAATCTATGTTTGATGCAGCTAAAGCTAAAGTAGAATACTGTCACGAACCTAAAGAGGGTTATGACATATTTGTATACGCTCTAAAGAGATTAGAGAAAGTTTGTGTTTAATCTAAAAGCTAAAACCAAAATGGCTATTTGTCCTAACTGTAAATCAAAACTAAGTTGTGGTTGTCAAAAGAGAACTGCATCTGATGGAAAACAAGTTTGCTCTAACTGTATGACTGCATACCAGAAGAGCTTAAATAAGAAATAAGATGGCTGAAAGAAGTAAGGTTGAGAGCTACACTAAGAGTACACAAAAGTTATACTCTAAGTATTCTGATTCTATATACAATATCTTTTTAGAAGAAAGGTATGGTATAGCACCTTGCTGTGAAACAAAGCCTGCAGAAATATTAGAAGCAGAACTGATGCTATGTCAATGGAAGCAGTTAAAAGGTTCTGATGAGCTTTCTGATGCACAGATTAGATACTTTGCTAATCTACCTGTATATATAGATGGTCAGACTAAAACTTCTTCTAATAATTCTCACTACCGTTACGCTGCTTCTAGCTCTTCTAAGACTGCTAGAGTTGTATATAATACAGGTATTAACGGTAATGAAAATATTGTGGAGATAAATGCTGGTGGTGCGGTTACTAGAATTAACCTCAACCCTATTATAAATATTGATAATACCAACGTAGATAAGTTTGTATTTAAGCAAGAGACAGCATCTGCTGTTTGGTTAGTAGAACATAATCTGGAATTTGTACCAGGTAATGAGTTGATTACTGATCTAGAAGGAAATGAAATTGACGGGGTTACAAGAGTGGTTGACATAAATACTATTCAGATAGAATTTAGTGAGCCTGTTGCTGGATATGCATATTTAAGTTAAGATGGCACAGAATAAAAAGATATTTTATAGTAATATCAGTCTTGCAAAGAATGAGTTACTAGACGCAAGAATACAGAATAAGACTACAGAGGGTAGATTAGCTATGTCTTTGGGTGCTACGCATTCTGGTCTTGCTGTATGGGATCTTGACTTAGCTGCATTATTTATATGGCAATATGACCATTGGGTAAGAACAGAAGCAGATCCTGCAGATGTTACACGTTGGAATGAAGCGTATGATGATTCTGTTGTAGATATTACAATAGACCATGGTACTAATTCTACGTTTACTATTCATAGAAGAAACTCAGAAAACCTTTCAGTAGATTATAGAAGTAGTTATGAGTATAACCAATCTTCTCCTTCTGATACATGGGTTATAAATCACAATCTTAATAAAAGACCTTCTGTTACCGTTATTGACTCAGCTGGTACAGAAGTAGAGGGTGCTGTTACAGTAAACTCAAAGAGTCAAATTACAATAGAATTTTGTGCAGCTTTTTCCGGAAAAGCTATTTTAAATTAATAATAACAAAGTAAAAATTTAGTCATGGCTAAGAAATTTTTAACTGCAATAGATCTTGGGAAATGCGAGTTACTCAATGCATCTATTCACAACTTGGCAACAGCACCTTCAGCTCCTGGAGATGGTCAAGTTTATTTTAACACTGGTGATGGTCAGATGTACTACTACAATGGTAGCAGCTGGCAATCTATGTCTGGTGACATTACAAGCGTATCTGTTTCAGGTGTTGCTGGTAAAGGTATTACTATTGTAGAGAGTACTTCATCTGATGGTGAGTACGTTGCAACTGTAGAACTTGACAAGTTTGGTATTGAGGATTTAGCAGACGCTGGTCCAGGTGCTGATAGAATCTTGTTTTGGGATGAGTCTGCTAGTTCTGCTCAGTGGTTATCATTAGGTACTGGTCTTGCATTCTCTGGTACAGAGTTGCAACTTACTGGTATTGTAAACAGCTCACTTGTAAATGACAGTGTAACTGTTGTTGCTGGAGACGGTCTAACAGGTGGTGGTGAAGTAGAACTAGGTGGTTCTATTACTATTGATGTTGCTACTACAACTGGTATTGACACTAATGGTGATGCTATTCGTCTTAAAGGTGCTGATGCACTTACTGATAACTTCTTACCTAAGTGGGATAACGCTGCAGGTGAGTTAGTAGATTCAGTTGTTTATGGTGACGGTACTAATGTTGGTATCAATACTACAGCTCCAGAAGCTGATCTACACGTTGTAGGTAGAGGTAATACAGTTGGTACTGTATTGATTGAGACTGATTCTTTAGGAACAGCTCAAGAAGACTTTGCTTCATTACATTTCCGTGTATCTGATAATGAAGGTGCTTGGAAGAAGTTTGCAATGATTGCAGAAAACACTGGTGAAGCTCATGGTCTTGGTGCATTGCACTTAGCATTGAATAGCACTGATGGTGTTGGTGATAGTGCAAGTATTGCAGATGCTAAGTTTACTATTCTTTCTGATGGTTCTACCGGTATTGGTGTTGTACCAGCAGATAACACATACTTATTACGTGTTGCAGGTGATACTTACGTAGGGGGTAACCTTACTGTAGACGGTACTGTAACATACATCAACTCTAATACAGTTGAGATTGGTGATAACATTCTTCTTCTTAATAGAGACGAAGCTGGTACACCTTCACAAGATGCAGGTCTTGAAATTGAAAGAGGTACTGCAGATAACGTTTCTTTCTTATGGAATGAAAGTGCTGGTTACTGGTCTACTGTAGATCAGAAGTTCCACATTGGTTCTGTAGCTCTTGAAGAAGGTATGACAGGACGTACTGTCTTGATTGAAGAAGCTGGTGTAGTTAAGAAAATTACTGCAAGCAGTCTTCTTGGAGAAGGTATTACAATTACTGAAGGTCTTGGTATTGACGTTACCGTTGAAGGTGGTGGTGCATTTACCATTGACGCTGAGGTTGCAACTGATGCTAACCAAGGGGTTGTAGAATTAGCTACAGCAGCTGAGACTAATGCAATGACAGATACTGCACGTGCGGTAACTCCTGCAAGTCTTGCTAAACTGCGCTATACGGCTCCAGTAGCAGGTGGTGCAACTACAGTACCTGTTAACCATGCATTGAACTCATTGTTCTGTATTGTACAGGTTATGGATCTTGCTACAGGTGCTACAGTAGAATGTGATGTACGTAGAGTAGATCCGGATCATGTAGAACTTGATTTCTGTGTTGCTCCTGAAGAAGGTGCACTACAAGTAATGGTTATGAAGGTAGCATAAGCTACTATTAATCGTTAATTTTATTACCCTAAAGTTGTAAGAATGAAAAAGTTTTTAAGTGATGTTCTTATAGATTGTAACTTAACAGTCAGCGGCTCCTCTAGTTTAGGAGCTGCTACTGGGGTTACAGTAGATGCATCAGATAATTCAAATAAAATTGCAACTACAGCATGGGTAAAAAGCTTAGGATTTTCCACAGCTAATACAACGTATTTATTAGATGTTCCTGCTAATACAACCAATTTTAGGTTAATAGGTAGTGACTCTTCTACTGATACAATTACACTTTCTGCAGCAGGGGCTTCTAGTATAACTAGAGTCTCTGCCTCAGAATTAAGAATTACTTCTTCAGATACTATTGATTATATATCTGGGGTAAGTTTTGCTAGCAACACAATTACCTTTACAGGTACTGGTAATGCATTTAGTGGAACAATTGATCTTTCTGTTTATTTAACTGAAGCAGAAGGAGACGCTAGGTATTTGTCAGCTTATAGTGAAACAGATACACTAGACACTGTTACATCTAGAGATGGTGTAACAACAAACACGATTGGTGTAGGTACAGTTAATGTAATTGGTACTACAGCTGGTCAAGAACTTTTAACGGTAGATGGTACTTTTGGTAGACTATTTACTGTAACAGATGATTTATCAGAATCATTATTTAGTGTAAACACTGTAGCAGGTCTTCCTGCACTTGAGGTGTTTGCTGATAATAGTATTAAACTTGGAGCGTTTGCATCTCCAATTACTATTGACTCTAGTAGTAATATAAACATCCCAGGTGTAATTACTGCTAGTGGATACAATGATGCTAACTGGAATACAGCATACAATGACAGAATTGTTTCTGC
>Ga0206130_10008875_pt1 | contig 10673 bp, 7 predicted proteins | sample Helgoland_Spring_9_FD_148637 | JGI IMG/M metagenome (GOLD analysis project Ga0206130, IMG submission 148637) | Pelagic subsurface seawater microbial communities from Kabeltonne, Helgoland, North Sea - Helgoland_Spring_Bloom_20160512_1 | ecosystem: Environmental > Aquatic > Marine > Epipelagic ...
CCAACCGTGAAAGATCATATTCCAAAAACCTCTGTCGATAGGGTTTATTGTAATGCCATAAACAGCCTCCTCCGTTTCCTCTTTAAAAGTACCAAAGAGTCTATCAAAAATAATAAGTGTATTACCATAGTTCTTATTGATATAGTTGGGGTTTGACGCATGATGAACTCGATGGTGAGATGGCGTATTAAAAACCCATTCTATGACACCCAGTTTTGGAATAAGTGTAGTATGTTGAATAAAGGCCGCTAAGAAACTTATAGTCTCTACCAGGAGAATCATAAGCGGATCGAAACCTAAGAGCGGCAAAGGCAACCAAAATACTACATGATGAATTGCATTCATAAATGGAGTACGCGCGGCAACGGAAAAATTCATTTTATTTGATGAATGATGATTCACATGCGTAGCCCATAAGAACGAGAATTCGTGACTCCATCTATGGAACCAATAAAAGATAAACTCATTGGAAAAGTAAAGTAAAAGCAGTGTCCAAATGTTTGTCTCAATTTTTAGAGGTGTCCAATGGTATACCGCAAGCCATATGGCTATATTCGTGCTTTTCATAAATATTCTGGAAACAACCCCTAGAATACCAAATCCAATGCTAGTCCAAGTATCTTTCCGATCATAGAGATCCAGTTGTTTTTTAGAACTATAAATAGCTTCCGCAACAATGCAGAGTATAACCAAACTAATAAAATAAGGGGCAAGTTGAGTAAGCATAAAATTAACTTTTGATTTAAGGTGAGCTAAAGGAGGACTATTATTTAAAGCGACACCAAATAAGTGAGAAATCCAAGAAGAAGCAGTTTGAAGCTTATAGACAAACAATATTCTAACCTAGTAGTAGTCCTACGCTCATAAGCTGTAAGCAGACTTAGGCTATTACACATACGATCAAAAAAATAAACTACAAACTCTAAAAGCAAATAAGCAAGAACTACCAACCATTGATTACCAGGAATATAAATGAGACATAAATAAAACAAGGCAATCCAAAAAACTGTGTACAGGCCTTTTAGAATTATACCTCTCATGGATAAAGAAATATTCCCATTAAAAGGATCAACTGAATAGTGCTTATCAACAACAAAGCCATAAACTAATTCTGTAATGAACAGCAATGCAATTGCGCTAAGAAAAGATAAACCTGCAAGTGATAGCATAAGACCCTTTTTATTTCACCAATTAATACTTGGTAAAAGTCTTAATCAATCGCTTGTTTTACAATGAATGTGAGTTAAGTAATATTTTATCGACTAGCACAATGACCGTAAAAGCCTTGTATAGTTATACTTCTGGACGGACTAATCTTGATAAGACTAAGTAAGCTTTCTTCTTTTTATTAACTTAGGTTAAGTCATAAGCAAGGAATTGAAGAAAGTATTCCTTCTTTTATGCTGCTCCTGAAGCTTGAGACATCTGTACGTTTACGCCAAATACGACATACATAAAAATCTCTTCAAATAGCGCCAACTCTTCCTTATTTAGGAGAAATGATCAATTTCTATATCAAAGTTGTATCCGAAAGCCTTCCAGACAAATTTTGGCTTAAGCCTAAATAGGACTTTATCATCTGCATTTAAAATTTCGTAATAACTCTTCCAAAACCCTTTTGAACGAATGAAAAACCTATGCTTTCTATAATTTCCATCCTCAACTTCTATACTAACTTGTCCTTTCCAGTTAAAGGTAATTTCACCAACCTCAGTATTGTCTTTTGTAATATCGAATTTCTGTCCCATCATATTTCGAGGTTTAATAGAGACAAACTGGTCACCACAATAAAAATCTCCCTTTGAGGATGACCACTTATGATATTTAAACTCATAAAGAACTTCTTCATTCTTAGTTAAAAATAGAACCCTTTTCTTTTTTTGTATTCTGTACATCCTTCTCTATAATTAATCGTTATTGCTGACTTTGATATTCTTTATCCTTTAAAAAGTAAACAGTCCTACCCCATAATAAGCAAATCAAACAGTGCGACCTATTTCTTATAGAAATAATCTACCTATCGAGTACGTTTTTGCATAACCACTAATAAGAACACGATTATTCAATAACTCACACCAAAGAGCACCTCCTCGAGCTGAAACCTGTCTTGCAAGCATGGATTTTCGACCTAAAATATTCGCCCAATATGGAATTAAAGAGCAATGAGATGAACCTGTCACAGGATCTTCTAGTATCGATGCTTGAGGCGTAAAATACCTAGAAACAAAATCACAATTATCTCCCTCCGCAGTTACAACCACTCCTCCCGGATCCAAGTTGATCTGATCTAATATAGATCGATCAACTGTGATATGCTTTACAGACTCCTCTGAATCATAAACAAGCAGATAATCCCTACTCTTGTAGACCCTTTGAGGCTGAATATTTAATGATTTAGCCACAATCGGAGGCAAGTCAGCTTCCGTCGGTATCCGAGCGGGAAAATCTAGCTGATATCGGCCATCGACTTGCTTTACGACCAAAGGACCACTGTTTGATTCAAAGAGCAGTTCCGCTCCTTCGTATCCTTGATGTGCATAAATACAATGAGCAGTTGCCAAGGTAGCATGGCCACAAAGATCCATTTCAATTTCAGGCGTAAACCATCTAAGCTGATAATGACCATCCGCGTTGACAAAAAAGGCAGTCTCAGCCACTCCATTCTCCCGAGCAATTGCAAGCATCGTTTCACTCGGAAGCCATTTATCTAAAGGCACCACACAAGCAGGGTTTCCGGCAAAAACGCTGTCAGTAAATGCATCAATTTGGTATAAGTCAAAACTTGTCATCCTATCATTCTTTTGAATAAGGTGTGTATAATACATCATCAAAATCCATATGGCTTCCTGCTCCAATCACATGCAGCCCCAGATAAGCGCCGGTATACCCTTTACTTATCAATGTATTAGCAGGCAACTTATCCCAAAAAGTATAATTGATTCCATCGGCGCTATAGCTTAAAGTATAAACATCATTCCTCGACTCTAATTTCATCCATATCTCCGACCCAGACCAATCTATATCGCTTGATTTCACTAATAAAGGATCTTTAGACGGTTCTTTAAGTACTGCCTCCAAATAAAGTCCTTTATCATTTGCACATAAATCCCATAAGAGGTAATTATCATCTTTCTGTACAAAGCCTAAACCCGCCTTAATGTTAGTAGACTTAGAATCAATCTCCATTTTGAAGGAAAAACTAAAATCAGATTCCGTTTGCCGAAGACCTAACCAAGAGGATCGTTCTCGTTCTATAGGACCAAACGCACTTCCAAATATTCTCAAGCATTCTTTATCTGTATTGACTTTAAAATTTTGCTCTATCGGAACCCGTCTATAGGTCCATTTCATGTTGAGTTGACCTGAACTAAAATCATCTGAAAAAGCACTTGCTTCACGATTTTGACTTACCCGATAAGGTGAATCATACGACTTTTCAGGACGACCGCTGCTAGCTGAAACTACAGGCCACAAGTACTTCTTTTCTTTCCATTCAAAAGGCTCGCGTTCCCACTCTACTGGAAACAAATGGGTTTCTCTACCCATATTGGACCCTCGCTCAATATCACCTCTTACACCTAGAGCCAGCATATACCATTCTCCTGGCTCTACTTCAATAAGATCTGCGTGACCTACACTATGCACCCAATGATCATAGCTCAAATGTCTAGCAGTAAGGATTGGGTTTCTATCGTTTGGAACATAAGGCCCGGTGATAGAGTCACTCACTGCAATCATCACAGCATGATTAAAGCTCGTCCCTCCTTCTGCAATCAAAAGGTAATACCGCCCATCATTTTTATAGATATGTGGCCCCTCTGCCCAAACACCACCGCAGGCTCCACGCCACAGTAAATGCTCCTCTCCTACCAACTGAAAACTTACCGGATCCAACTCTTGCATCCAGATCTGACCTTCCCCATCAAAGCTTGGATCATCTGGCATTCGGGTTCCTGCATACCAAACCTTTCCATCATCATCGAAAAATATATCAGGATCAATCCCTGGAGCACCCTCAATTACTACAGGGTCAGACCAGGGTCCTGCAGGATTTTCAGCATGAACTATAAAATTCACAAAATCAGTCTTTTTTGTATCAGCATGATAGTATACATTCGTTGTAATAATATAAAATCGTCCCTTATAATAGCGAATGGTCGGAGCATGAATACCTCCGTTTGACTGTACATCAACAAGATTCACTGATCCATTGCATTGTTCTTCACGATGCAAGCCATAACCAACCAAATCCCAGTTCACAAGATCTTTACTCGAATGAATAGGTAATCCTGGAAAATACTCAAAGGTAGAATTGACCAAATAAAAGGTATCTCCAACTTTGCAGATACTGGGATCCGGATAAGATCCTGGAAGGATAGGATTAACATATTTTGCTTCTTGCCCAAATAGGGTATGCATGAAGCACAAACAAAAAATACAATATAAGACCCTTTTCATAGTTAGTACACTTTACTATGAATATACAGCCTTTACGTGATAATCATTCCTTTAGTAGGAAACATAAGAAAGGGCATGAATGATCCATGCCCAATTTTTTTTAATTGATTGGAAAACTACTGAAGCCTTCAAATAGTAAAAAACCTATGAGTACAAAAATATAAAGTCCAATAGTCACAATACTCAAAATGCCTACCATCTTAAATAAGCGTTTATAATTTACAAAGCCTTCTTCAAAGCTTGCATTATTCTGTGTACGAACAGCAGTTAATAACTTATCTGCAAATCTGTAGAGATATAAAGATGTAAAAAAATAGATTATAAAAATCGACCCGTAGATGATAAACATAAATGCTCCTGTTGCAACTGCCGCTGTGCCAAAGAGTGCATCCGTTGATGTTCCTGACACAAATAAAAATATAAGCATCATAATTGCGATAAAACCAGAAGCTACGAAGCCAAGGATAGCTATAAACTTAGCCCATTTTGAACCTACTTCTATATACTCAGTTGCCTGTGCAGATAGTACAAAACTTTGCTCATAAGATTGACCGTCTAATTCATTTGATTGTTCCATTTAATTTTCATTTAGTTGATTTGTAAATAGTAATTCAATCTAGTTGTTTCCAAAACTTCGATTGTTTAGTCAAAAATAAAAAACCGATTCAACATTTTGAATCGGTTTATATTTATTTTTTAATCAACCATTCTTTTGCATTTACAAATGCTTCTAACCATGGAGAAACTTCATCCTTTCTGCCTGCTGGATAATTTGCCCAGTTCCATTGGAAAGTGGAACGTTCGATATGTGGCATCATAACTAGATGTCTACCGTCTTTTGAAACCATCATTGCTGAGTTATAGTCCGAACCATTTGGATTGGATGGATAGCCATCATACCCGTATTTAGCAACAATGTTATACTGCGCTTCTTCTTTGGGAAGATGGAATTTACCTTCTCCATGAGAAATCCATACGCCAAGTGTGCTACCGGACAAACTGTTCAGCATTACAGAGTTATTCTCAAGAACTTTAACAGAGGTAAAGGCAGACTCGTGTTTTTGAGAATCATTGTGCAACATCTTTGGTTGATCATCGTGCTCTGGGTAAATCAAACCAAGCTCTACAAATAGTTGACAACCATTACATATCCCTAAAGATAGTGTATCCGGTCTTGCATAGAATTTTTCTAAAGCCGCCTTTGCTTTTGGATTATACAGGAAAGCTCCTGCCCATCCTTTAGCAGAACCAAGTACATCGGAATTTGAGAATCCTCCAACTGCTCCCAAGAACTGCACATCTTCTAAGGTCTCCCGACCTGAGATAAGATCAGTCATATGGACATCCTTCACCTGAAACCCTGCTAGGTGGAGTGCATTTGCCATCTCACGCTCAGAATTTGACCCTTTTTCCCTAAGTACAGCAGCTATTGGTTTTGCTCCTGAAACAGAAGGTAGCTTACCTGTGAATTGGCTTGGAAACTTAAAATCAAGCGGCTGAGCCTTATAATTATCATATCGCTCTTTTGCTTTAACAGTTCCCGATTGCTTTTGATCCAACAGGTAAGATGTGTTATACCAAACATCGCGCATCTCAGCAACATCGAAAGCTAATTGCTCAGAACCATTTTTGATAGATAATTGATTCCCTTCCTTAGCAGATCCTATACAAACAAATGAAACATTTGATTGCTTAAGATGCTCCTCCAGAGCTTCAGCAGAAGTCGTTTGTACAATCACCCCTGCATTCTCCGCAAATAAAATTTTAGTAAGATCAGATACACCGATTGCTGTCAGATCAAGATCTGCTGCTAGGTTTACATCAGCAAAGCACATTTCTAAAAGTGCTGTTATCATTCCTCCGGCAGATATATCGTGCCCGGCAGTCAATAGTCCTTCTTGTATCGCTGCTTGAATAGCATTAAACCCATTCTTAAATGCCTTTGCATCCTTTACATCAGGAGCTGCGGCACCAAGCGAATTCATAGCCTGTGCAAAAGAAGAACCTCCCAGCTTCAATTCATCGGAAGAAAGATCAATATAATAGATTGCGTTACCTACTGCTTTTGTAAATACTGGCTCAACAACCTTGTTGATATCATCACAATGTCCTACTGAAGATATAATCACAGTACCCGGAGCAATAACATCTTCATTTGGATATTTTTGCTTCATAGATAAAGAATCCTTACCTGTAGGTATATTCACACCTAATTCAATGGCGAATTCCGAAACGGCCTTCACTGCATTGAACAAACGAGCATCTTCACCTTCATTTTTACAAGGCCACATCCAATTAGCAGAAAGTGAAACGCCATCTAATTTGTCTTCTAAAGGTGCCCAAACCAGGTTTGTAAGACATTCTGCAATTGCATTTCTTGAACCTGCAGCTTCATCAATAAGAGCCGCAACTGGGGCATGACCAATTGAAGTAGCCACACCAGACTTCCCTCTGTAATCAAGAGCCATAACAGCCACGTCATTCAATGGCAGCTGAAGCGGGCCAGTACATTGTTGCTTAGCGACTTTTCCACCAACACAGCGATCTACTTTATTTGTTAGCCAATCTTTACAAGCTACTGCCTCTAACTGAAGTACAAGCTTAAGATTAGTTACTATATCTGTTGAATTATAGCTTACAGGATTATAAGCACGTAGGATTGTTTTATCATTCATGATGGTCTTCGGAGAAGAGCCAAACATGTCATTGAGGCTGAGGTCCATTGGTGTTTGACCAGATACAGAACCCTCAAACTTAAAGACCTTATCGTTCGTTACATCACCCACTGTATACATCGGGGCACGCTCTCGTTCAGCAACCCTGTTCAAGAATGCTATATCTTCTTCTTTGATAACAAGTCCCATACGTTCTTGAGATTCATTACCGATGATCTCTTTAGCGGATAAAGTTGGATCACCAACAGGCAATTTATCTAAATCAATATGTCCTCCTGTTTCTTCCACCAGCTCAGATAGACAGTTGAGGTGTCCACCTGCACCATGATCGTGTATTGAAACTATAGGATTTCGATCACTTTCCACCAATCCACGAATTGCATTGGCTGCACGTTTTTGCATCTCAGGATTTGAACGTTGGACAGCATTTAGCTCAATGCCTGAATCCATCTCACCTGTATCTGCTGAAGATACAGCGGCACCACCCATTCCTATCCTATAATTATCTCCTCCGAGAATAACAATTTTATCTCCTGCTTCTGGATCTCCCTTCAATGCTTGATCAGCCTTTGCATAGCCAATACCGCCAGCAAGCATGATCACCTTATCAAATCCAAGCTTTCGTAAATCACTGCTATTATCCAACTCTTGATGTTCAAAGGTAAGCAGGGAACCCGAAATCAATGGCTGACCAAATTTGTTTCCAAAATCAGAAGCACCATTAGATGCCTTTATCAGAATATCCATTGGTGTTTGATAAAGCCATGCGCGTTCTTCCATATTCTCCCAAGGACGATCAGCTTCAAGTCTTGAATATGAAGTCATGTATACAGCTGTACCTGCAAGAGGTAAAGAACCTTGGCCACCAGCCAATCGATCTCTAATCTCACCACCTGATCCAGTAGCTGCTCCATTAAAGGGCTCTACGGTAGTTGGAAAATTGTGTGTTTCTGCCTTAAGTGAAATAACAGATTCAAAATCCTTGGTCTGATAAAAATCAGGTTTATCTGCTGTCTTTGGAGCAAACTGTTCAACCTTTGGTCCTTTTACAAAAGCTACATTATCCTTATAAGCTGAAACTATAGTAGTTGGATGTGCCGCAGAAGTATTCTTGATCATTTTGAAAAGAGAGGCTGTTTTTTCTTCTCCATCAATCACAAATGTCCCATTGAATATTTTGTGTCTACAGTGCTCTGAGTTGATCTGCGAGAATCCAAAAACTTCAGAATCAGTAAGCTTCCTTCCTAATTTCAAGGCAAGTTCCTCCAGGTATTGAATTTCGTCTGGACTTAGAGAAAGTCCTTCTTGTTCATCAAATGCTGCTATATTATCAACCGCTTTTATACGCTGAGGTTCTACAGTCACCGTAAATATGGCTTGATCCAGATTTGTATATAAGACCTGTAACATTGGATCAATATCAGCCTCTGAACGATCTACCATTAAGTATGTCTCAATACGCTCTATCCCCTCGATACTCATATTCTGAGTAATCTCAACAGCATTGGTACTCCATGGTGTAATCATCTCTACTCGAGGGCCAATAAAATAACCTTCTAAACGCTGCTCCAGGATTTGTTTTGCATTTCCAAAAAGCCATTTTAGCTTAGAAATGTTTTCCTGACTTTGCTCTCCTGTCTTTACGGCAAAGATTGTACGATCCTTTTGAAAGAATAAAATCATATCGAGGTTGATTGTTTTTATAAAGTGCAAAACTAATTATAGTCTTTGACTATACGAACTTGAATAGGACTTTTTTAAGCGATCACACTGTATTTAGAAATCTTTGAGTAAAATAATATATCGAATCTAAAGCACCTGCTGGACAAACAACTAACAATTAGTAAATAATCCCCAATCAAGGTTTACAAGGCTTAATAGTCTAATAACAAATACCTGAGTATTTAATTCACTCAAAAGTCTAAAAATTTCGCCTCTAGATTCTAGCGATAAAAATGACTAAAGGGTCCTTGTTTCTCCTATAAATTTCATACTTTATGAAATGTATAAAATGCTTGTTAATTAGGAAGATTCTATCAGGTAAGCGTTACCAAAATAAAGCGGTTAACATGTCTAAGACAAAACATGCGAAAAAATACTGGAGTAAAAACATCAAGATCTTAAGTATTCTCCTTTTCATTTGGTTTAGCTGTTCTTTTGGAACTAGCATCCTATTCAAAGAAAGCCTTGACTACTTTATGATCGGTGGCTTTCCCTTGGGGTTTTGGTTTGCTCAACAAGGCTCCATATATATTTTCGTAATACTCATCTTTATTTATGTTCGCCAAATGAACAAGCTTGACAAGGCATTTGGCTTTGACGAAGACCAAGATTCAAATTAATAATCCTATGAGTACTCAAGAATGGACCTACCTAATCATTGGAATCACCTTTGCGCTATATATTGGTATAGCTATCTGGTCAAAAGCTAGTAGTACTAAAGATTTCTATGTAGCGGGAGGAAGTGTATCTCCACTGGCCAATGGAATGGCTACAGCTGCAGATTGGATGTCGGCGGCTTCCTTCATCTCTATGGCCGGTCTTATCTCATTTATGGGTTATGACGGTTCTGTTTTCCTAATGGGCTGGACAGGTGGCTATGTACTTCTTGCACTTCTACTAGCACCTTATCTAAGAAAATTTGGTCAATTCACAGTTCCTGATTTCATAGGCACAAGATATTATTCAAACACTGCTCGTATAGTTGCAGTGCTCTGTGCATTATTGGTTTCCTTCACCTATGTAGCTGGACAAATGAGAGGGGTTGGAATTGTTTTCTCCAGATTTTTGGAAGTCGATATCAACACAGGAGTTATAATAGGTATGCTTATCGTTCTGTTTTATGCGGTACTTGGTGGGATGAAAGGTATCACCTATACCCAAGTTGCTCAATATTGTGTTTTGATATTTGCCTTTATGGTACCTGCGATTTTCATTTCCATACAGATGACAGGCAAAGTAATTCCTCAGATTGGAATGGGCTCTGTATTGAATGATGGATCAGGTATGTATCTCCTTGAAAAATTAGACAAGCTATCTGTTGAACTTGGCTTTGCTGAGTATACTGCAGGTAGTAAATCCATGATCGATATATTTGCTATAACTATGGCCTTGATGGTTGGAACTGCTGGCTTACCGCATGTCATCGTACGCTTTTTCACAGTTAAACGAGTTAGAGATGCCAGAAAATCAGCTGGCTTAGCCCTACTATTTATAGCTATTTTATATACTACGGCTCCTGCTGTAGCCGTTTTTGCTAGGACAAACTTAATCAACACAATCCATGAAAGCACCTACAGTGAGGTTCCTGATTGGTTCTCAAATTGGGAAAAAACAGGCTTGCTGAGTTTTGAAGACAAAAATAAAGATGGACTGATCCAATATAATGCGAGTCCTGAAATCAATGAACTTAGTGTAGACCGTGACATCATGGTTCTTGCTAATCCAGAGATTGCAAACTTACCAAACTGGGTTATTGCACTTGTTGCAGCTGGAGGACTTGCTGCGGCGCTTTCAACTGCTGCTGGATTGCTGCTGGTC
>Ga0206130_10008878_pt1 | contig 10667 bp, 11 predicted proteins | sample Helgoland_Spring_9_FD_148637 | JGI IMG/M metagenome (GOLD analysis project Ga0206130, IMG submission 148637) | Pelagic subsurface seawater microbial communities from Kabeltonne, Helgoland, North Sea - Helgoland_Spring_Bloom_20160512_1 | ecosystem: Environmental > Aquatic > Marine > Epipelagic ...
TCTGTGTGTGCACGCGGAAGGCAAAATCGAGGGTGGTCGCACCCTTGGGCAAGGAGAACAGGTCGCCGTTGGGCGTGAAGACATAGATCTCCTCGCTGTGCAGGTTCAGCTTGAACTCGTCGATGAACTCCAGCGCATCTTCTTCGCCAGACTCCAGCATTTCCCGGATCTGCGTCAACCAGTTGTCGAGGTTGTCTTTGTTGCCGCGTCCGGTAGTGTCGGCGTTTCCATTCGCCGGGCCCGCGTCCTTGTAACGCCAATGCGCGGCCAACCCCTTCTCTGCAATCTCATCCATGCGCTTGGATCGGATCTGCACTTCCACCCACTTGCCAGACGGGGACATCACGGTGGTGTGCAGGCTCTCGTAGCCGTTGGCCTTGGGCAGGCTGATCCAATCGCGCAGGCGATCGGGGTTGGGCTGGTAAAAGTCCGAAACGATGCTGTAGGTTCGCCAGGCATCGGCCTTTTCGTTTTCCGGTGTTGAGTCCAGGATGATGCGAATGGCAAACACGTCATAAACCTCCTCAAAGGCCACGCGTTGCTTCTGCATTTTGCTCCAAATGCTGAATACGCTTTTGGGCCGTCCCAGGATTTCATAGGAAATTCCGGAGGCGTCGAGGGCGCGTCGAATGGGCAAGGTGAAAGCATTGATGAACCGCGTGCGCACGGCTTTTCCCTTGCGCAACTTGGTTTCAATCAGCTCGTGGTCTTCCGGTTCTTTGTACTTGAGCGATAAGTCCTCCAGCTCGGTTTTGATGCCATACAAACCCAGCCGATGGGCCAACGGCGCGTACATGAACAACGTCTCGCTGGCGATCTTTTGCTGCTTGTCCGGGCGCATATGGTCAAGGGTGCGCATGTTGTCCAGCCGATCGGCGAGCTTGATCAAAATCACCCGCACATCGTCACTCAACGTCAGGAGCATCTTGCGGAAATTTTCCGCTTGCGCGCTCGTCCCAGGATCGAACACTCCGGACATTTTCGTGAGTCCATCCACAATCTCCCGTTCGCGCGTGCCAAACAGTTGCTCGACATCTTCCAAGGTCAAATACGTATCCTCCACGGTATCGTGGAGCAATGCGCACACAATGGCAGTGGTGTCCAAACCGAGCTCTTCGGCGACCACCCTTGCAACACTGATGGGATGGTAGATGTAAGGCTCGCCGCTTTTGCGCCGCATGTCTTTGTGTGCTTCGAGCGAAATGTCAAAGGCTTTGCGGATCGCCTTCCGGTCTTTCCGCGATTTGCTGTGCACGGCCGCCCGAAGCAATCCCCGGTACCTGCGGAGGATTTCCTTCTTTTCTGCTTCGAGATCAATGGCGGGTGCGGACATGAGGCTAATTTCGGACAAATCCGCGGCAAGTCAACCCTCCGTATCTCCGTAACTTGCGGACATGTTTGAAGTGAATAACCCAGAGCTGACCAGTTGGGTCCGCGTTCCTGCCGATTCGGACTTCCCGATTCAAAACTTGCCGTTTGGCATCTTTTCCACTGCTGACCGCAGCGCCCGCCCCGGCGTGGCCATCGGTGAGCACATTTTGGATTTGGCTGATGTGGCGGCAATGGGCTTGCTCGATGACCTCGGCTGCGATCGCGAAGATTTTGAAGCGCCAACGCTCAACGCTTTCATTGGCCGCGGCAAACAAGCCACCCGTGCGGTGCGCAATCGATTGGGGGAACTGTTGCAGCTCGGCGCCACGGAATTAGCGGATCACGCCGCTCGTGTGTTGGTGGCCCAATCCGAAGCGACCATGCACTTGCCGGTTCAAGTGGGCGACTACACCGATTTTTATTCCAGTGAAGACCACGCCCGCAACGTCGGGAAGATGTTCCGGGATCCAGAAAACGCCCTGCTGCCCAATTGGAAGCACATGCCGGTCGGATACCACGGCCGCGCTTCGAGCATTGTGGTGAGCGGAACGCCGATCCGACGTCCGTCCGGCCAGACGCGTCCTGACGAGAATGCGCCGCCCGTTTTTGGTCCGTCGCGGTTGTTGGACTTCGAATTGGAGATGGCGTTCGTGACCCACGGTGGAAAGCCGCTGGGCGAATCGATCAGTACCGCCGAGGCGGATGACTTCATCTTTGGCTTGGCGCTCTTCAATGATTGGTCCGCGCGTGACATCCAAAAATGGGAATACGTGCCGCTCGGCCCGTTCTTGGGCAAGAATTTCGGTTCCAGCGTGAGCCCGTGGATCGTCACGTTGGACGCTTTGGCGCCGTATCGTGTGTCGGGACCAGCCCAGGATCCGGCTGTGCTGCCTTATTTGGAATCCATCGGTGACGCACATTACGACGTGGCCCTCGAAGTGGAAATCATTCCCGAAAACGGCCAAGGCTTAACAGTGTGCCGTTCCAATTTCAAACACATGTATTGGAACATGCGCCAACAGCTTGCGCATCACACGGTCAACGGCTGCAACATCAATGCCGGCGACATGATGGCTTCGGGCACCATCAGTGGACCTGAGAAAGGTTCATTCGGATCGATGCTGGAAATCAGCTGGCGCGGAACTCAGCCGGTGCAAATGCCCGATGGCAGCGAACGGAAGTTCATCCTCAACGGTGACACGGTGCGCATGACTGGCTTTGCTTTGAAACCAGGTGCTCCGCGCATTGGTTTTGGTGCGGTGGATGGGAAGGTGGTGGGGTAACCCGTCGTTTCAGCGCTCAATCGTCTGCGCCCGATCCGGGCCGACTGATACGATCGAAATGGGAGTCGCCATTTCCTTTTCGACCATCGCGATGTAGTTGGTCAAGGATTCAGGCAGCGCCGCTTCCGTGCTGGCACCGGTCAAATCTTCCTGCCAACCCCCGTGATTTTTGTAATCCGGTGTGACCTCGTCAGGTTCGATGCCGTAGGGCAAGTTGTGCGTGGTGGCTCCTTCGTATTGGTAGCTGTGGCATACGGGGATTTCATCAAAACCGCTCAATACATCGGCTTTCATCATGGCGAGTTGGGTCACCCCATTGACGCGGCACGCGTAGCGCAATTGAACCAAATCCAGCCAGCCGCAACGCCGCGGGCGTCCGGTGGTGGCGCCAAATTCGCCTCCAGCTTGTCGCAACGCTTCACCCGTAGCGTCGAGCAATTCCGTAGGGAACGGTCCACTGCCGACGCGGGTGCAGTAGGCTTTGAAGATGCCGATGACTTCGCCAATGCGACCCGGTCCCACCCCCAATCCGTTGCACGCACCGGCGGCGATGGTGTTGGAAGAGGTGACGAAAGGATATGTACCAAAATCAATGTCCAACATGGTGCCTTGTGCACCTTCCGCTAAAACCCGCTTGCCGGCGTCGAGCGCCTCGTTGAGGTAATGCTCGGTGTCGATGAGTTGAAGTTGGCCGAGTTCCATGGCCGCTTCCATCCATTCGGTTTCAACACTCTCGAGGTCGAATTCAAAGTCCGGAAATTGTTGGAGCAATCCAAGGTGCTTTTTGCGCAGCGCTTGGTAGCGCTCGTTGAACTTCCCGCTGGTCAGATCTCCAACACGCAATCCATTGCGCCCCGTTTTGTCCATGTAGGTCGGTCCAATTCCTTTGAGCGTAGAACCGATTTTGGCCTTGCCTTTGGCCTGTTCAGAAGCTGCGTCGAGTAAACGGTGGGTGGGGGTGATGAGGTGCGCACGTCGACTGATGAGGAGATCTGGCCGTGGATCCACGCCCGCTTCGAGCAACTGGGTGATTTCCCGCTTGAAAATGACCGGGTCAATGACCACGCCATTGCCCACCACATTTTTGGTGCCGGGGCGGAATACGCCACTCGGAATGGTGTGAAGCACGTGCTTTTTGCCGTCAAAAATGAGGGTATGCCCGGCATTGGGGCCTCCTTGAAAGCGGGCAATGATGTCATATTTCGGGGTGAGGACATCGACAATTTTGCCTTTGCCTTCGTCTCCCCATTGCAAGCCCAAGAGCACGTCTACCTTCATGCGTTCTGAATCAGTTCTAAAGGTGCAAAAATGCTCAATTCATTTGGACTTTCCCACTCCAACGTGAATGTTGTGGAAAAGGTTTGCGTCAAATCAGGGTTGGCTAATATTGTCAGCCTAAAAATCTGGAACTCGTCCGACTGCTTCCGTTACAATCAAGGTCAGAATAGGAGATCAATTCGTGCTCTTTGATAAACGCAGAAACCTCCTGAGCATATGCATGGCTATTGTTAGCGTCGAGCTCAAATTTGTTCTGAACCTGAACGAAGTGTACCATTATTTCATTGGCTCCGTCTCGAACGATTGAATTGAAGTAATCAGTGAATTCCCCCATTTCTTCGCACGTAGAAAACCTACTTCGCCTCAGATATCTATTGAAAATGACTTTGTAAATTAATTTGAAATGAGTCTTTCTTTTTTCGCCTTTTACTCCTAGTGTTCGTGATATCCGAACTTTGTCAATTTTCTTTTCTTTGAGGATGTCTTTGATTGCGTTAAAAATCCCCCACTCTGTGTGAATGTGATGATGTCCGTCAGCATGAGATATAGGTACGCCGTGTTCGCGCAATTTTAAAATCTGAGCACCAATCTCAAGACGCACTGCTCGCTTTTCAGAAGTGGTTAAAAAAAAGACAGGAGACTGCCTTACTTGGCCGTGAAATAAGTCATTTTTACAGAATCGCGATTCATTTTTAATCTCATTAGTTAGGGGTTTGCCTTGAGTTAGATTTAAGTGTATTCCGACAGCGTGAATTGGAATAGAGCCTTCGTGAATCATGGTTATGGCGTCATTGAAGCCAGCCATATTTGCCAATAGTGTTGTGCTTGAAATCAGACCTGCCTGAAAGGCCTTTTGAATTGCTTGATTCGTGTCCCTGTCCTGTCCGAAATCGTCACAATTGATTATAAATCTAGCCATATCGGGTTAATCCTGAGTTGAGTTATTTCTGCTGATTTGGCAGCTGATTTAATGACGAAGGAACCGACCAACGGCGAGTCAATCCTCAACAACGGAAAAATCTTGGAAAGTTGCTGATGATAACCATTCGTAGTGTTCAAGGCATAAATCATTGTATTTAGCGGCTTTTCTGATTTTTTTGTTTTCGAGAGAGTGAAAAGACTTTTTCGAACAGCGTGGAAGAATTTCTGCGAGCTGCAACTGTCTGAGTGGAACCAGTCCTGCATAATAAAAAAATGCTTTGTTCTTCTTATGATAAAGCCTCCTACTGGGGTGTCTCTTTCATCCATTATTTCAAAGCATGTATTGTCAATTCCTTTTTCCTTGAGCCAGAAGAGTAAATTAGCTGTGACATGCAATGCGAAATCGTCGTGTTTTCTTTGGTTAACAGAAAGTACTTTTTTTGCTAAAAGTTCGTATTGCTCAAACTTAACTTTTCTCACCTCAAGATTAGATTTTGATTTTTTCGAAGGAATTAAGCCTGCCATTAATCCTCCTAAATCTAGAAAATCATGAAAGCTTCGTGTCTGCTTTAGTCGCCATAATGTCTTGAAAACGGCAGAGCCTGATTTAAACCACGAATGATAAAAGGTGTCCCCTAGTGGTATGAAGTGGTATTTTCTCCATTTGGTGAAACCTTTAAAGCCAACCCTTTCAAAAGGTTTTACTGCCGAAGTAGCACCCCAGCAAAATGATGAGTTGTGATTTAAAGATTCATTGTGACAAGCGTCTATTAGTTTTTTAAAGACACCCATTCCTCGCATTTCAGGTAAGACGAGTGTTCGCTCGCTTCTATGGCTAGGGAAAGAACGTCCTTGACGGATTAAGTTATAACCACCGATATATCCTTCTACTCCTGTTATTCTGTTGAAGTCTCTAGCTGTAAATACAAATGACGGCTGCATTTTTTTGTTCCAGAATTCTGACTGCCATGTGGTCAGCCCGACTGGATTCAAATTATCCAAAGCTTGCAGATCTCGGGGCTCTGCCAATTCGATATTTACTAGCCTCTGTTCTTTTGATTTGGTGGTCATGGGGTTGGATTACTCTCGTGATTGAAGGCGATTAGTAATGGGGTTGTGTAATTAATCTTTTTTCCGCCGGGCATAAATATTCAAACTATGATGCAAGACTTCAATCCCAAAAAGTTCCTCTAAAGTTGCCTTGATTTGTTGGATGCGCGGGTCACAGAATTCGAGCACTTCGCCGGTATCGGCGGGAAGCTTTTTCATGAATTATACCCAATTTTACTACCTAGCCGTTTGAAAATAGTATCCTTCTTGGCGATTATCCGTCGTCTCAAGCTTCTTTCGCCTTTTCTGTATTTGTAACGATAGTTGCGATCGAGTTTGGTTCGTGAACCTTTTGTGCACTTCTGCAGGATAATGCAGTTCTGTCCGAAGGAAATGAGATCAATTTCTTTCATCCAACTTTGCTTTGAGCTAACATCAGAAAACTCTCGATTTATTAGTGTAGGGAGGTTGTTGAAGTATTCAATCAAATTGAGTTCTGCAGAGTCGAAATCGTAGCCATAAATCGAGCTTTTCCCCCACCAAGAAGTTTCGATGTCCTCGATAATGTAAATTCCGCCTGGTCTGAGTGTGTTCCAGAGGTTTTTAAGTGTAAGAATTTGATGCTTTGGTACGTGACTACCGTCATCAAGAATGATGTTGAATTGATTGGCCTTCCCTGCGGAAAATTCTGAGAGTTGATTAGGATTGCTTTGATCAATTTGGTGCATGGTCACTCCCGGTTTAGACTGATAATGTGCGATGTCAATACCATGTATATGGGCGTCTGGTAGATATTCTCTCCAAAGGACAATAGAATCTTCCTCATGCATGCCAATTTCTAAAATATTACATGGTTCTTGCTGAAACTGGTTTAAAAATAACGGATAAAATCTTTCGTAACCATGGTGGCCAATCTTGTCAGATTTGCTGGATGTATTGTTGAAATTTGTCACTAATCTTTTTTTATTTTTTTCGCCGGGCATAAATGTTCAAGCTATGATGCAAGACTTCAATCCCAAAAAGCTCCTCCAAAGTCGCTTTGATTTGTTGGATGCGTGGATCACAGAATTCGAGCACTTCGCCGGTGTCGGCTAAAATCACGTGGTCGTGTTGCTTGATGCGGTAACACTTTTCGTACTGGCTAACCTTGTCACCAAATTGATGCTTGCGCACCAAATTGCAATCGATGAGCAAGTCCACGGTGTTGTATAGAGTAGCCCGACTGACGCTATGCCCTTGCGCGGTCATATGTGCAAGCAGTGCATCGATGTCGAAATGTCCCTCGTACTCGTAGATTTCACCGAGGATGGCAAACCGCTCAGGCGTCTTCCGGTGACCATTTTGCTCGAGGTATGCCTCAAATAGTTCGCGAACTTGCTCGGTAACTTCAGTTGTGCTCATGAGTTCAGCGAAGTTAGGTAAAGCGTTCGAAGGTTTGGTCCATTTCCTAAGGGCATAGCTGCAGTGTCATTTGATGCTCATTTTTTTAACGCTGTTACTTAAAACTTGCGCTAGTCCGTTCTCTAGTGCTTCCTTGAATTTCAAAGTAGACGACTGCGCCTTGATGTGAATGTAGTCTGGCCTTTCAAAATCTGCGGAGTCGTAGGCTGTTTTGCTGTCTTTTCGAATCGCCCGCATCAGTCCAAAGATAGTTTTGTAACTAGTGACAACTTTCAGATGTTCGTAATCATGTGCAGATCCACAATTCCCGATGATGATTCTTCTCTTTTCCGAAAGGGCGTTTATTAAAATTCCGGAGTTTTCGTGCTTTGTATCACGGAATGTTATTACAGTTTTTGATTTTTCCCAAAAATAAGACTCTACATCACCTTCGAGAAAGCCGGTGTGCAAATGGATGTTTGGTGCATTTGGCAAAAGATTTATGAGCAGCCTCGTAAATTGTCCTCTTGCATTGTCGGTTGGTAAGCTACCTACGAATACTTCGCGACGATGAAGGTGGGCGGTCCATGCGGCTAAGAGTAGCCTCAGAAATTCCGAGCGATGACGAAGTCTTCCATAGACTAGTAATCCTTCAGCGCCTACTGAAGGGTAATCATTGCACATAAATGGGGCCAAGGATATTGCGGATTTGATACCATTGTCCGTACAGTGTTTGAGTGTTCTGCTGTTCAAGCATAAAATGAAGTTGGAGTTATTCTTGAACCAGTTGTACAGTAGACGTTTTCCCTCAGAATCATGAAGGGCCTCTGTGTTATGCCAAACATATAGTATCCTCAATCCATCTTTTTTTAGTTTCCTTAAATTATGGATTGCCTCTTGCGCGTTACTCTTTCCGATTGACCAGGCCAGAATTTCTTCAGGCCAATTGACTAGGAGAATACTTCTGTCGATTACTTCTATTTCTGCGAGTGATTTATAGAAGTTAGTTTCTATGAATGAAATCCTCTCTAGTGCCTCGTGAAAGTAGTAGGAGTAATCTTTGGCCGCTGTTTTTTGCCACTTGGTATAGACGTTTATTGAACCCCTGCTTTTCATTTTTCCCTATGAAGTTCGTGGTTGAGTTTTTTGAGCAGAATTGTGAATGCGAGATTAACGGACACGGATGTCACGTCAATGTCAACGTAACATTCGTTGGGCGCCTCGTAATCGCTGGCGTGTTTCGCCTCCCTTCCGCGGGCTTCAGAAGTGTGTACGTAGATCTCTGTCAATTCCGTAGCTGCCTTGAATTCCTCGTGCAAGTTTCGGTATGTTAATACATTTGACGTTGCTTTATCAAAAACCTGTCCTGAATACGTCTGATTTGAGTTAGAGGCTTGTGATGTATCTGAGACCATGTGTGAGGGGGGCAATTCAGAGAGAATCTCAGTTGTTGAGCGAAAGTGAATCTATTTGATCCTTCACCTAGGTTTAGAGCTTTCACTAAGAAGATTCGTTAAAGGCAATGTTATCTTTGTTCGAATAACAAATTGAATCGTGAGCCAGAAGTCGTCGGAAGACATTGTCAAAGACCGGAAGACATGCCACTTGAATGGATTGCGACCAGATTGATAATAGGGAAGAGTTGGATAGAAGCGCTCGGTTTTAGTCCCGTTTATGTCTAAAAATAAAAAGGGAGAGGGAATCGATTCGCCGCTTCTGTTTCGAATCTGGGATTCATGGCGGTGAACCAGGCAAATTTTTTTTCCGTTGTTTATTACCGTATTCCCAGATTCTTTGAATAGCCATGCTATCCTGTTGTCACACCCTGGGATTCCTAAGCAAAATCGTCCTCCTCTTAGTTTGATTCCAGACTGAAACAGCCACGCATCTTGAGAAGCTGAATGTGATTTACTTGATCCGTTTGTTTGCTGATAATCATCAAACCAGATAGCGGAGTCATCTTCAATCTCATATCTGCTAATGCAATAGACTGTTTCAATGTCTGGCTTAAAATTTTTAAAGTGTTTGAACGAAATATCATTATTTATGATTGCGATGCGATTATTTTCGAAATTTCCAGAGGCATACATTACCAGTGATTTGAACGTTGGCCTGGAAGCTGCTGGTTTAATAATAATTTTGCTGGAGGCCAAAGTGTTTTCATCTAAGCCCTCCATAGTTTCAGAGAACAGGACTATTTTACGCACCTCTGGGCTTTCTACATTTTCGTGTAAACATTGGGTTAATTCAGCTCTTCTCTCTTTATTTTCCGGCCAATACCACTCGGTAAGGATAATCCACGGGTCCTCCATCTAGTTATTTTTTTCGGTACTCGTTAGATATTTCTGCAATCTTTTCTTTGAAAAAATGAGATGCATACTTTGAATGTAACATTTCCTCAATGTATTCTCGGGTCGGCTTGAGCTGCAAATTTTCGGGTAAGCTTGATTTCTTCGAAGCTGTAACATTGGATCGTGATACCGTGATGTCGGACGTCTTGAGAAAATCACAAAGCAAGCGAGATTTCTTGTCGTCTGGAATGTCATGATGGTAAATTAGTGCTTCGACATTCTTGTGGGTATAAACCCCGTGATCTCCTGCGAATGGTTGAGCATAAACATCGATTCCGAAATGAGGTTTTAGTTCATTATCGAACCAGTTGAGCAACCAAAATCGTTTTTCACTTTTTAGATACATCTGCCAATATTCTTCCACGCTAAAATCAATGCCATCCCAAGGTAGTCTTTTGTGTCTCTCAACGTTATGCAGAAAGCTTGATTTATTTCGTGAGATTTGTTCACGAATTGGTATGATCAGTTTCACCCTACCACCGAAGCCTTTTCTCAATCGCCTGAGAAATTCTAATTTAACGGCAGGGTTCCATGTATCAACCCCATCTTTGAAGGAGTGCAGATGACAGACCGGATATTTATAATTTGAACGAAGTAAAGCATCTAGCGTGGATGTCGAGCCGCTCTTACCCGGTTGGAATACGCATGCTACTTCACCCCAGTCTTGGCGCTTGATCTGAGCAAGCTGGCGATTTAGTTCGATGTTTTGCTTCGCTTGCAAAAACGCATTCAGTGTTTTTCTAATGGGGAACATGAATTATTTGATGCAATTGTTTTAGCTAGCAGCGTTGCTATGCTTTCGGATGGTGAAGCCCCCGTGGTGTCGATGTCAACATATCGTTCGAAAGGCACCTCATAATCGCTGGCGTGTTTCGCCTCTCGTCCGCGGGTTTCAGAGGTGTGCACGTAGATCTCCGTCAACCCCGTTGCTGCCTTGAATTCCTCGCGCAAATCTCGGTATGGCGCCACCAACGAAACCACCACGACTCGATCTTGGTTGTGGAGGTAATGCGCAATGGTTTGAGCTCTGCGA
>Ga0206130_10008881_pt1 | contig 10665 bp, 12 predicted proteins | sample Helgoland_Spring_9_FD_148637 | JGI IMG/M metagenome (GOLD analysis project Ga0206130, IMG submission 148637) | Pelagic subsurface seawater microbial communities from Kabeltonne, Helgoland, North Sea - Helgoland_Spring_Bloom_20160512_1 | ecosystem: Environmental > Aquatic > Marine > Epipelagic ...
CGACCTCGATACCACGGGCGATTTCACCTTTGGCGTCAGGGATAGTCTTCCCGTGTTCGGCGGACAAGAGTTCAGCCAATTCATCAATGTTCTTGCGCAGAAGATCGCGAAACTCAAACATGACAGCGGCACGTTTGGCTGCTGGTGTTCCGGCCCAGCCCGGCAATGCGTCAAGGGCTATTTGAACCACTTCATCCACATCTTGCTTTGAGGCAAGAAGAACTTCGCCAGTTTGTGCACCCGTAGCCGGGTTTATGATCGGGGATTTGCGTGTTGATTGGCCTGCAAAGACCTGATTGGATGCAAAGTGGCGAATGGTTTTCATAGGAGGCTCCTTGAGGATTATTTTAAGGAAAGGTCAGCGTCTATCGCTGCCTTAGTCCGACTGTTGCTGTTGTTACGGGCTTGTCTGCCGATACATCCGTGACGGTCACTTCGCAGGTGATCGCACCATTGTTTTCGGCATTGAGTTCTTTCACCGTACCGGTGATCCGGTAGTGGTTTCCAACTGGCGCGGTGGCGATGTTTCGAAACTTCAAGCTTGAGATCTCATGGCCTGCTCCAAAGCTGCGTGACACAGCTTCGATGCACCAATTGCCAGTCAGAAATCCGGGAACGATGTTGCCATCGATGCCATGTTGTTGAATGAACTCTTGGTCGAAATGGAACCTGTGAAAGTTCCTAATAGCAGCACAAAATCGTACGACATCCACGAGCGTGGGTTCTTTTTCGAGATGCGTGAGCTCTTGTCCAACTTTGACAGCGCCCAATTCAAGCGCATCCTCAGAATAGTATTTGTTCATATCGCTCACGCACCTTGAGGTTTCCGTCATTGTCCCAATATTCAGTCAGCCACTCGGCAATGACGAATGTACGTTTGCGACCTTCTTTCTCGTTGAGTGAAGCGAGTGTCCGCTTGCCGTGGAGTTGATCTCCAAGTTTGAGTGGCTCAAGCCATTCCATTGAAACGGACCCACCCATTGTCTGTCCTGTTCCGATCAAAGGTCGAAGCTCCATGACGGTGCCGTCTTCCGCAAAATCTTTTGACGAGACAAATGGGCGTGTCACCGCGTAGTAGATCATCGGTGACACATAGGCATCGCAATCTTCTGAGTGACCAAGTTCTGGGAGCGCATAAAGAGGATTGTCATCTCCAGAGGAGGCGACAAACCCGCGTGCATCACTGAGCGAGATTGGGTCACTTTTGAATTCCTGTGAGCGGCCAACCCACGTCATGATTTCAGGCGTCAGAAGGCTCATGTCACGTCCTTCGATTTTGAGAAGTTCGGTGGACGCTTCTCAGCAAATGCCGCAAGGCCTTCTTTGACTTCTTCGCCATGCCCAGCCTTCATGGCGAGCCAATATTCCATGGCATCAGCCGCTTCGATACCTTCGAATAAACTGGCTTGAGAAATACGTTTGTATGACTGCACCGCAAACTGAGACATGACCGCAATGTCTTCCGCGAGTTTGATGGCGGATGGGATCAATGCGTCTTGGTCAACTACTTCGTTGACGAAGCCAAAGTGCTCAGCGCGCGTGGCCGTCAGCGGCCGTCCCGCCATAATGACCTCGTTTGAGATGGCAGGAGGCAGTAAACGGATCAATCGTGAGGATTGACCGGCAATGGGGACGATACCCAATTTTGGGCCGGGTACTGCAAAGACTGCATCGGGTGTTGCAAGCCGGAAATCACTGGCTAGTGCAAGACAAAACCCACCGGCAAATGCCGATCCATTGACTGCAGAAATAACCGGTTTGTTGTTCGTTCTTGGAAGCAAAAACACTTCCATGTGTTTTTCATCATAGAGGTGGCTAAGATCACCATCGGGGATGTTTTTGATGTCGTGCCCCGCGCAGAACGCTTTATCGCCTGCCCCTGTGATGATGATCGCCTTGATCTCATCTGAAGCATCAAAATCAGCAAATGCCGACAACATCTGGCTTACCATGTCTTCCGTCATGGCATTACGCTTTTGGGGGCGATCAATGGTGATCAGACCAATCCCCGCCTTAGGTTTTGTTGCGGTTACTATTCCATCAGTGCTCATCGCTTGCCTCCATCAGTTGCGGCTTTGTCTTGATGGGATTGCAACAGAGCCTTGCGATCTATCTTACCGCCAGCATTGCGAGGTATTTCTTCGATGAACACGAAGTCCTGGGGCACTTTTGGTGGGGCGAGTTCTAATTTGCAGTGTTCCAACAACTGCGTGGTTAGGTCTTCATTTGCTGGCATCTTGGTGGGCACCACAACAGCGCGGATGCTTTGCCCAAGAACAGCGTGTTCTGGTCCAATAATCGCAACATCTACGACGTTGGGATGAGCCGAGAGCACATCTTCAATTTCCAACGGGGAGATGTTCAGGCCGCCGCGAATAATCATATCTGACATTCGGCCAAGTACGAAGACGTTGCCGTGTTCGTCTAAGCGGCCCTTATCCTGACTGTAAATCCAGCCGTCCCGAATACGATCATCTGTCTTTTCGGGTTCGCCGAGATACTCGGCCATCAAAGTAGGTCCACGCATCGCAATCTCACCGGTTTCACCGACGGGTAATTCACGACCTTCAGGACCTCGAATTGAGAACTCGAAACCTGGGCTGACCTTACCTGCGCTTCCATCCGTATGATCGACGCCAGCCACTTCAACCGCAGCACCAGGGATTTCTGTCATACCGTAGTTACAGTTGACGACAGTATCCGCAAACATGGTGAAGCTATCTATGTCGGCCTGACTGATGGGTGCAGAGGCCGAATAGACCATTCTGAGAGTGGAAAGATCAAAGCGTTCCTTTCCATCCAGATTGAGCATCATTATGAGCATGGCAGGGACCATGGCTGAGGTCGTCACGCCGTGCTCTTCGATTGCAGTCAAGGCATGTTCCGGGTGAAAACGCTTTTGCAGAACCAGTGTCGCGCCCGCATAGATCGTGGAGGCGGCGTTAAAGATCAGGCCGTAAATGGTGTGAAACGGTAGTGCGCCTAAAACGACATCGTCTGGGTTCAACTTCCACGTCTTAAGCAGTGTTTCATGTAAAGCTTGCATTGCTTGGCGCTTATGCACGATGGCCTTTGGAGCACTTGTTGTGCCCGAACTGAACAAGATAAGAGCGCAATGTTCAGGAAGCTGGTGAGCTGAACGGCCAAGGCTCGTGACTGGGCCGTTGTCAGCACCCCAAAAAGCTTGAGTTACTGACCATCGATCGGGACCTGCTGATCGCCACATTTTGCATGCACTTAGACCCTTGATCTTATCGCCAACCTTCTGACCAGCGAGGATATGGCTTGCACCACTGACCTTTGCGAAGTGTTCGATATTGGAGAACGTTCCCGTGGGATCGCCAACAACCAGCACGGCACCGATTGCATGCAAGGCCCAGTAGGCAACAACTGAATCCACGCAGACATCGAGCAATAGAAGGACTGGATCCCCCTGCCCGATGCCCCCTCTTCGAAAGGCATCTGCTTGGATTTCAATTTCGGCACATAATGACTGGTAATCCAGACTGCCTTGCTCGTCTTTGACGGCGAGCTTGCCAGGGCGATTCATTGCGTGATCACGCAATGGAAGCAATATTGCTGGCCAAGCGCTATGTGTTTCGTCCGATCTTGCTTTTTGTCCAGTACCTTGCATCAACCCGACTTGGCCTCCGCAGCTACACTGTCTGCATTGCTGGTGACGTTGCCGAGATAAGCAGAGCGGATGCGGTCATCATTGAGGACATCTGATGACGCTGCATCAAAATCGTTCTCACCCATTTTGAGGACGTAAGTCCGGTCCGTGATCTCAAGGACTCCATGCACATCTTGCTCGACGATAAGAACTGACATGCCCATATTCGATTTTAGGCTGCGGACTTTATCATACATCTCGTCTGTCGCTTTTGGCGAAAGACCGGCAGATGGTTCGTCGAGAAGCATCAGCTTTGGCGATGTCATCATGGCCATGGCAAGCGCTAAAGATTGCCGCTCACCGCCACTCATTGTACCAGCATGCTGTGTGCGACGCGTCTGGAACTTTGGGAAAAGCTCCAGCATCTTTTCGATCTGTTGATCGCGCTCACTTCCTTTGAGGAGATAGCCCCCCAGCTGGAGGTTCTCGATCACTGTCATGCCGCCGAATACATTAGCCAATTGCGGGACATAGCCGACCCCACCAGCAACGATTTGGCTGCTTTCCGAGCCCAGCAGTTCAGAACCTGAGAAGGAGGCTTTGCCCGATGACCAACCTGTCATGCCCATCAAGGCCCGTAGAAGTGTTGATTTTCCACACCCATTGGGACCAATGATGGATACAATTTCGTCGCTTGCGACAGACAAATTTATGCCGTGAAGGACAGAGTTTTCGCCGTAACCGGCTTTGAGTTCATTCACTTCAAGCATCTTGGGACTTTCCAAGGTACACCTCCAATACGCGCGGATCTTTGTGAATGAGATCCGGTGGGCCGGATGCCAGGTTCTTACCTGCATCAAGAACCACGACGTTGTCGCAGACATCCGCGATGAACTGCATGTTGTGTTCAATGATCAAAAAGGACGTGCCAGTATCTTTCCTGATGCCGTTGATCATTCCGACGAATTCACCAACCAGTGTGGGGTGGACACCGGCGGCTGGTTCATCGAGTAAGATCACATCCGGACTTCTCACCAAAACCAGAGCAATCGCGAGTAGACGTTGCTGACCGCCAGAGAGGACACCTGCATACTCATTTTCAAGATGCGAAAGCTTCACACTGGCAAGCAGCTCGCGAGCCCTTTCGATTTGTTGAGGGAGCTTGTTTCGAAGACCGGATCTGCCAAAGATGGAACTCGTCAGAGTTTCATTTGAAGGTTCTTCCGAACCCACCAACATGTTCTCAATCAAAGTCATACGGCGTGCGATCTTCGTCACCTGAAAGGTGCGCATCAAACCACGATTAGCAATGACATCCGGCGACAATCCCGTGATCGCTTCACCTTTGAATTTTATTTCACCTGCACTCGGTTTGAGATAGCCAGATAAACAATTCAATGCGGTGGTCTTTCCGGAGCCATTGGGCCCTATCAAGCCGACGATTTCGCCCTTGCCAACTTGGAAAGCCGCGTCATCGAGCGCCTTCAATCCACCAAAAGCAATCGAGAGGCCTTTGATATCGATAATAGGTGTTGTCATATCAGAACTCCTTCTTTCGCTCGGGCAAGATGCCGTCAGGACGTAGGAGAACCGTGAGCATGATCAGTAGACCGATGAGTGCCAGACGAACATTGGCAATCGTCACAGCGTTGATATCGAGATAGTCACCAAGGAAGCGCGTGCTGTTGAACAGCGCGATCATAATGAAGGCTCCGAGGATCGATCCTTTGAGGTTGCCTTTTCCGCCCAGAATAACGGCTGCCCAAATGATGAAGGTCACGATGGGTTCAAAAGCCTGAGGCGAAATGTATGTTGTTAGGTGGGCGTATAGAGCTCCAGCCAGTCCAACCATACCAGCCCCAAGCGCCATAACCTTAAGCTTAAACCGAGAGACGTCTTTACCCAGTGAGCGGCCGAAATCTTCATCTTCACGGATGATTTTCATCACGCGACCAAAGGGAGATTCAGCGACACTGTTTGCGATCCAGTAAGAACCAATCAGGAAGAGAAACGCGAAGACCGCAAAGAAGCTTGAATAAGCACTCACAGGCACGAGTTCTGCGAATGGTTGTGGAATATTCGGCATTCCGAAAGTGCCGCCAGTCAACCATTCTTCATTGGTGCTGATCACGCGAATGAGCTCGGAAATCGAAATAGTCACGATCGCCCAATAATGTATCGACAATCGCATTGTGGGTATGGCGATAAGAGCACCTGCAATCGCAGCGATCACCGTGGCCAAAACCATGGAGAGTAGAATAGGCATGCCCGCGATTGAAAAATTAGCCGACGCATAAGCGCCGATGGCAAAGAAGGCCACCAAGCCAAAGTTCAGCAAGCCGCCCACCCCGTATTGGAGATTGAGGGCGAGAGCCATGATCGCGTAAATCGCGATGAGGGCAGAGAAATATAGACCTAGCTCTATCATTACTGATCTCCTGAGCTGCCCTTCATGATGCCTTTTGGAAAGAACAGCATGACGAGGATGAGAACTGCGAAGGAGACTGCAGATTTGTAGCCTGTAGGAATGTAGAGAGATCCATCATATCCAAAGGGAGTTGCAATGAAGGCCCAATTGATTGCTAGGGAAGCGTTTTCCAGCAATCCGATCATGAAGGATCCAATGACGGCACCATATACGTTGCCAATGCCCCCAAGAACGGTAGCCGCAAAGACGACCAAGATGATGTGGACGCCCATATCGGGCCAAAGCTGCGTATCCATAGCGATCAGAGTGCCGCCAAGCGCCGCATAACTTCCGACAATGAACCAAATCCAGCGGATCGTGACTTCCACGTTGATTCCGCGCGCTTTCGCCAAATCCATGTTGTCTGACATGGCACGCATGGCACGTCCAAGCTGGGTGCGATTGAGCAGGACATAAAATCCTGCCATTGCAGCAACAGACACAACAATAATGACAAGTTGGGTGTGGGTGATAATCGCATCACCGATGCGGTAAATTTGCTCAAGATCGTCGCTATAGTTGTGACCTTCCACGCCCCAAATTGCTGCAATAACAGCCCTCAGGAAGATGGATAGACCGAGCGACGCAATGAGTAAGACGACCCCGGGCGAGACCCTTAATCGTCGGAACACCACCACATCCGAAAGAAGAGCAACAAAGCCTCCCAGGACGGCCCCAAGGGCAGCGGCGACCCATACATTCAAGCCAAGTACCGACACAAAGAAGTAGGTAACGTAAGCTCCAACGAGGGCGAACTCTCCGTGGGCAAAATTTGCAAACCGTAAGAGAGAGAAAAGAATGGTGACCCCTATTGCAAGGGTCGCAATTTCTGACCCTCGGATCACCGAGTTTAGGAGAACTTGTTCTAGCATTTTTGGACTTTCAGGCGGTATCGGAAGGCGGCGCCGTGGCGCGCCGCCTTCTCTGGTAACCGGTTTCTTGGGAGGATCAGTCGCCGGTGTAGCTTACGATTTCGCCGTTGGTGTAGATCCGACGACCGAAACGCTGAGCCGCCTGAATGCCATCAGCATCAACCGAAAAGTCAGCTTTGGTCACACCACGATAGACTTCCATGGCCTTCGGAATAGCGTTCCGGATTGCTTCTTCGTCGTCGGAATTTGCAAGGTTGATCGCAAGCGCAGTCACCCAAACGACGTCGTACCCAACTGACGTGAACCAATCGAGTTCTGCATCTTCACCGGCTTGCTCGCGGATACGATCTAGGAAATCATCAAATCGCGGACCAGGCTCAGCTGCAATGTCCAGACCTTTGATGCCCTCGCAAGCCTCGGGAATACACCGTCCTGCTGGATTGGCAACGTAAGGTTGGTACCAGCTGCCTGCGACCTGTTCCATGAGACCAAGTTCGAAGGCCTGCTTGAAGATCACCCGTGCAGTTTCGCCAAATGAGACCGCAACGATTGCATCAGGCTCAGCTGCGGCCAGTCTTTGGATTTCCGCGCGATAGTCTGTTTTGGCAGGCTCATAGGCAAGATCAGCAGCAATCTCGATACCCATCTCCGTGAGAGCGTCACGAGTTGATTGGGCCATACCAACACCAAACGGGTCGTTCATATAGAACAGTGCAACCTTGGCTGGCTCGGCGTCTTCCACTACAAACTCAGCGAGAGCCCTGCCGAGCACGCTGTTTGTGGCAAGCATCGTAAAGAGGCCATCACCGATCTCACGTTGACCTTCCGACGTGGCCGCAATTGTGATCTGGTTTTTGCCCTTTGAGATTGTGTAGTTCGCAGTCGGAATTGTGACCGCCGAAGAGATCGCACCAAGAACAAGCGGCACATCGTTGACGTCCACTAGCTTGCGAACAGCTTCGATGCCAGCCTGTGGCTTGGACTCCGTATCTTCAATAATCAAGGACAGCTCACGTCCGCCAAGCACGCCCCCCAACGCGTTGACTTCAGCCAATGCTGCTTCGATGCCATGCATCGTTTTGGCACCAGCTGATGCGTTCGAGCCGCTAAGCGGCAGTATCACACCGACCTCTACGGCGTTTTGGGCAAAAGCGTGCGTGCCTGCCATCAGTGAGGCTGCAACCGCAGCACTCGTGGTGAGTTTTGTCATTATGTTCATTGATCTTTCTCCCATATGGACAACAAACTTCAACAGCCAAATCTTCGCCGCATCCATCTATTGACTGGTATCAGTACCAGAATGCATAGTACAAAACAAGCCGTCCAGACGGTTTTTTATCATGATAGACGAAGGGAGAATTTTGATGAAGGTTTAGGCACTTGTAGGATAGAAGAAACCGCAGTGAAAAAGGCCGAAGAGTAATGATGCGATGAAGGCAGAGAAAAACAAACAGCAAGCAAAGTCTCTAAAAACAAGAGACAAGATACTCTCGGCAACGATCGATTGTATCTTTGAAAAAGGGCTGATGAACACATCAACGCACGATATCTACAAACGCGCGGGCATTTCTCGTGGCGCAATGCAGCACCATTATCCGACCAAAGAAGCCTTGCTTCACGCAGCTTACAAAGAACTTCTGGAGACAGAAGTTGGCAAGCTCCGAGATGCGGCCTCCGTCTTTAACAGTTCTGGGATATCGATTGACGACTTTATTGACCAGATGTGGGCCCGGTTTTCCGTCGAGTCCTTTTCTATCACGTTGGACTACTTTGCCGTTGCACGAACAGATGAGGTGCTAAAAAAGAACGTTCAAAAAGCCCGAAAGCAGTATGATGAAGCACTTGAAGACATCTGGATGCAGTATTTTGCAGGTCAAGAAACAAGCGAGAAGAAGCTACTAGCTCTATTGGGAATGACGATCAATTTGTTTCGGGGAATGAGCCTTCAAATGCTTGTTCAACCTGACAAAGCGCGCTTGGATGGCATGGTCAATGAACTCAAGCATCAACTAAGAGAGAGCCTTCGTGTGCGGGATTGAAACCATAGAGTTTCGTTCTCAACAGAAACAGAACTAAGCATGCGTGACCACGGAAAAATTAGAACACTGGCAACGTCACGCTCGTGAACATCTACTTCAGGCTTGCCAAAGCTGACCCAGCCCCTTGATCCGGGCCGTTTGGATGGAGAATCCGTTCCTGTTTTGCTCTGCTACCCAACCTTAGGCCACCAAGGGCTAGAGTTTTTCGCCTTTTTTCAGTATGGCGGGCTGGTCTCGCCATCTGAGTTTTTTAGCATTACCGGGGGGATGTTCCCGATTGCGCTGTGCGGTCGTTCTTCGTTGTAGTATCTACGCCATTCCTCCAGCTTTTCGCAAGCATCTTGCAATCCCATAAACCAGTGCGTGTTCAGACATTCTGATCTGAGCTTGGAGTTAAATGCCTCGATGAACGCATTGTCTGTCGGCTTGCCAGGCCGTGAGAAGTCCAGTGTGACACCCCTCTGATAGGCCCACAAATCCATGTCGCGGGATATGAACTCGCTGCCATTGTCCACCCTAATCGTCTTGGGATAGCCGACCTGACTGCAAACTTGATCTAAGGTTCTTACGACATCCTCGCCCCGGTATCTAAATCTAGGATCAATAACCGGGCAGAACCGAGAATAGGTATCCACCACAGTCAGCACCCGCAGTTTACGGCCCGTGGCGAGCTGATCATGAACAAAGTCCATGGCCCAAACATCGTTGGAACAGATCGCATCCGCCCGATCTTCACGCAATTTCGCCTTTACACGCCTTTTGGGGGGTTTATTACGCAATTGCAGGCCCATTTCCTTGTAGATGCGATACACGCGCTTGGGATTCACCTCCCAGCCTTCTCGCCGCAGAACGTAATGCACACGTCGATATCCATATCGCACCCGTGTTTCACAGATCTCCTTGATGCGGGCTTTAAGACTGGCCGGATCACTGCGTCGGGATTTGTATTGGTACACCGATCTGTTGAAGCACAGTACCTGACAAGCACGTCGTTCTGAGACACGCCAATCCTCCCGAACACCGTCGATAATCTCGCGCTTACGATCCGACCTCAGAGCTTTCGTTTGACAACATCCTGAAGCATCTCTTTGTCTAACATCAGATCCGCCACAATTTTCTTCAGGCGTCTGTTCTCATCTTCCAGCTCACGCAGCTTCTTCATCTCAGATGGCATCAGGCCACCGTACTTCTTTTTCCAATTGAAGAACGTCGCTTGGCTAATCCCAGCTTTACGGCACACCTCGGCAATGGGCGTCCGTGAACTTCGATGCTTTCATCGCATTCGCTCCTCCCAGCCTAAGGAAAACTACGACGAAAAACTCTAATCACATATGGCCTGAATTTCGGGTTTCAGAGCAGTTTCTTTCTTGTGATTAGGTTGCGGTCCAGGTCTGCTGAGCGTAGCCTTCGCGTAGCTCAAGCGAAGCAGGCCGGGTGGCGCGGTTGAGATTGGCGTAAACGGCTGGTGCCAGTCCGCCAAGCGATGTGTGTGGGGTCCTTTGCGGGACGGGGCGAAATGACACTCTAAGGGGTTTTGGTAAAGCCGCCGTTCGCGCACGGCGCAGCGGATTCAACGAAATCAACCGAGACCGTACCTTCGCTGCAGCTAGGTCGGATACAACAGTCGTGGGACAAACCGGACTTATGCAGTTTCAGGTTCTCTGAGTGTGTAAA
>Ga0206130_10008882_pt1 | contig 10663 bp, 8 predicted proteins | sample Helgoland_Spring_9_FD_148637 | JGI IMG/M metagenome (GOLD analysis project Ga0206130, IMG submission 148637) | Pelagic subsurface seawater microbial communities from Kabeltonne, Helgoland, North Sea - Helgoland_Spring_Bloom_20160512_1 | ecosystem: Environmental > Aquatic > Marine > Epipelagic ...
TTTTTTGTGGCGAGGTGTTTACTTGAAGGCCAGCGCCCTCGAAAGTCCTCAGCAGCCATGAATCGTGGAAGCACCAAAGTATTAAAACGAGTGCGGTGGTGTAAACCACATCGGTCATCGTTGTCGCCTTTTGCTACTTGGCGACTGATTTGGCACGAATCATCAGTACCGTTCGCAAATCCTGCGATTTTGGCGGCAGGAATCAAAGCGCTGTCGCCTAAGGGCACGTCAAAGGATAGGAAATGAACCTACGACCAATCGATTATGAGGATGGGGGAGAGTCCGGCTGAACTCTTCTAAGACGAAGAATCGTAAGGTCTTTTCTGGATTCTGATTTTCGATCTGCACTAGTCCGAACCTATCCCGAACGTTAGGCCAACACGAACTCAGTAAGTCGAAGATTCATAACAAGGTTTGCCAACCGAGCACCGAACTGAGGCCGAATCGATCCTGTTGTTATCGAGACTCCTCGATCTCTAACCGATTAACAATAATTTATAAACGAAGTATCAATAATTGGTTCTTGTGTAACTGTGGACACTCCTGTCCTGCGTTTATCTGAAGGTATGGTTCGGGAGATTGAGGTTACTGAGAGACGTCTGTGGGTCACTATAGGCGTTTACCGGTACCGGGCTCACTTCATTTGGAGCGGAGAAATCACATAGGCAGCACTGTATTAATCGGGGCCTGAGCATAGTGTTCAGGAAAACACCTTTGCAGCGGATTTGATCAGGCCATTTCCTGCCGCAGTCGGGCCGCGGCCTCTACCATTGACTCAAGTTTGCGCAGCGATACATCCCTAGGCAGGTATTTCATACCGCAATCGGGAGCAAGAATTACCCGAGCTTTAGCAATATAGGGTAGGGCACGTTTTACACGTTCCACGATCGTCTCGGGGGTTTCGACCTCAGTGGTTGATAAATCAATCACCCCCAAAAGGATGGTTTGTTCTGGAAGTGATTCCAGCACCGCGCAGTCGAGCTCAGATTGTGCAGTTTCAATAGAGATTTGATGGCAGCAGGCGTCTGCGAGCTGCGGCAGAAACGAATATCCTACGGGTCTTTCATGGATCAGTGCTGCGTACCCGAAGCAAATGTGCACGCAGGTCTCCCCCACAGCACCTTCGAGTGCCGCGTTGAGAGCGGCAACACCGTACTCCTCTGCGGCCTGTGGTCTGGCCTGCATATAGGGCTCGTCGAGTTGGATGATATCGGCACCGGCGGCAAACAAGTCGGCGACCTCCTCTTTTACGGCCGCGGCATAATCCATAGCCGCTTCTGCTGGTGAGGGGTAGAAATCGTTCTGTGCCTGTTGGCTCATTGTGAAAGGGCCGGGAATCGTGAACTTCACTGCACGGTCTGTAAGGCTGCGTAAATAGCGCACTTCATCAACGCTGACCGAGTGGCGACGGCTGATTTTTCCAGTAATACGCGGTACGTGTACGGATTCGCCACTGCGATCAAGAGCCTCACCGGGGTTGTCGATGTCGACGCCATGTAGCGCAGTCGCAAAGTGGTTGGAGTAGCTTTCCCTGCAGGCTTCTCCGTCGGTGATAATGTCGAGCCCTGCATCGACTTGATCTTCTACCGCCAGACGCACGGCATCTCTCTGAGCTTCGTCAAGATGCTCGCTGGAAATCCGCCACAACTCTTGGGCGCGAGTGCGGGGTGGAAAGCGACCTTTTAGCTTTGCTTTGTTGATGAGCCAATCTGGCTGCGGGTAGCTACCGACCAAAGTCGTGGGAAATAACGGTAAATCATTCATGGCTCTGAGCCTCTCAAATGAAGGGGTTTTGACTGAGCATTTATGGTGCCCATCATTTAGGCGGCCACCTCTGAATAATCGACCAGCTTGGTTTTGTAGGTCTCCCGGGGGAGGCTGCCATGCTCAACAAGTCGTACGCTGGCAGTGACCAGTAGACGCTCTTTTATGCGTCCTTGAATTTGATCGGCCAACTTCAAATTGTCTATGGAATTTCCGTGGGAAACTTCAACAACGACAGGTAAAGGTGGCGTTTGCAGTACGCCGGTCGTGGCCGGTCGGATACTGAAAATACCGGATACTTCCTCACTAAAATCCTGAAGGACACTCCGCACCGCGGTGGGAAAAAGATTAACGCCTCGTACGATTAGCATATCGTCGGTACGCCCGATACAGCGGATGCGAGGCCCGGTGCGTCCTGTCGGATTTGGAGCCATGTTGACTACGACATGATCACGACTTCGAAACCTGAGTAAAGGCATGGCCTCCCGGTACAGCGCCGTATACACAAGCTCCCCCTGTGCGCCATCCTCCCAGGGTATTGGCGTTCCTGAAACGGGGTCGATCAACTCTACGTGAACATAACCACGGGCCATAAAGTGCATGCCTTGTTCGTCGGCATCCTCGGCCCATACGGACAGGGATACGTCACCGATCCCCATCGATTCTCGAACGGTACACCCGAAGGCATCGTTGATGGATTTACGAACTATGGGATCACCCCCCCCCGGCTCTCCGGCGGTAATCATGTTGCGCAGGCCCAACTGCCGGGTGTCGATGCCGTGGTCTCGACACCAGTCGATTAAATAGAGACCGTAGGACGGTGTGCAGCTTACGCCTGTAGCGCCCAGCCGCTCGATGGCTGTGACCATTCGCTCAGTATTGCCCGTGCCTACGGGAATTACATTGCAGCCGATCTTGTCAAAACCGTAATAAACGGCCCCTGCTACGAAGGGACCGGCATTGAAGCCGACTACGAGCCTTTGCCCTGATGTAAAGCCAGCGGCGCTATAGCCTCGGGCTACGTTGGTGGCATACATGTTGAGATCGTTTTGTGTCAGGCCCAGGTAACAAGGCACACCGGTGGTACCGCTGGTGCTGAATACCCTGCGCAGCTTGGAGTCATCCGTAGCAATGTGCTTTCCAAAGGGTGGGAATTCGACCTGACTGGCGCGCAACTCATCTTTCTCAGTGAATGGAAGCTGGGCTATGTCATCGAGTCCACCTACTTGCTCTGGGGTATTAAAACCAGCTGCCGCGAGCTTCTCCTGATAAAAAACCGAGTGCTTCATTAGGTAGGCAATTTGTTCCTGATAACTTCCCTTGTCCAGTTGCTGCTGCGCCGCTACTGGGCGGGTTTCAACTTCCTTGTCGAAAATCTGATGGTCACGCATTATTGTTAGACCAGCGTAGCGCAGATTCTGCGATTCTGGCGCCAAAGAGGCGGGCGGTCTTCCGGTCAGATTCCGGGGGTGCGACATCACCACCTTGATCAATGTTTGCCTGGGTCATGCATCCCAGTGAAGATCCGCAGCGGTTTGTGTCCTCGTCTGAACCACCGGAATGATTGTTTCCAGGCATTTGTCCCAGGCCAACCCACACCATGCTGTGCTGCATGGCAAAGGTACAGAACTCTACCAGGGTATTTTGCTTGTCACCGTTCATTGCGCCTGAGTTGGTGAATCCGGCCGCCATCTTGTTAGCCCACCGCTGCTCCATCCAGCGACTGGAGGTGGCTTCCATGAATCCTTTGAAGCTTGCTGCAGCTGAGCCCATGTAGGTGGGAGAGCCAAATACCATTGCTGCAGCATCGTCTAGGGTGTCTAATATTGCGCTCTCCGGGTCAGTCACCTCCGCCGCTTTTACAATCACAGCCTCGGCCCCGTCTATGCTCTGAATTCCTGCGACCACGCTTTCCGCAACAGCATCTGTATGGCCGTATCCAGAGTGGTATACGACGGCAATTTTAATCGACATGAAATAACTCCTGACTGATTACTGAACCATCTTCAGCGATGGAACTGTTCGTTATTTGGGGTGTGATCGCCGCCAAGCCATTGAGCAAGGTCAGCATGAGCACTGGCTGCTTTGTCACGGTTGATCTGATCCACATCGTCGTGATCGACAGTGAATTCAACCAGTAGCCCAGAGGGGTCAAAAACATAGAGGGACCAGCAATAGCCGTGATCGAGGGGGTAGGCCTCACCACTTTCGAAATAACCTGCGGCTTCGAGACGCGCTTTCAAGGCGTCCTGCGTGTCCTGATCCACCTTCATTGCGAGATGCCTGAAACCGGATCGGGGTAAATCGGGTCCGAACTCCTGCGCATCATCGGCATCGGCGAATTGGAAAAATGCTAAGCAGGAGCCATCGCCAATATCAAAAAAACAGTGTGCGTAGGTTCGTACTTTGCCGAACAAATCGGCGCGCTCAGCCCAGGTTGCAACCAGCTTAAAGCCAATCACTTCCTCGTAAAACTGCCTGACCGTTTCCAGGTCCTTACAGACATAGGCGTTGTGATGCAGGGTGCCGTTAACTTGCGTAATTGCATTCATGTTAGTTCTCCCTGTGAGATACTTGGCGATACCGCTAGAACCACTTGGTCAGCTCTATTCCGTAGCGTACCGGCTGCGCTTTCCATAGGAAGTTAAGGGATCGGTTGGCATTGGGAGAAAACTCGGTGTTGTACTCTTTGTCTGTGGCATTTCGTACCCACACAGTGACGCCCCAATTATCCTCGGCCACGATGCCCAGACGTGCATCAATTAGGCTAACGGGACTGCGTGACGAATAATTGTCGGGTTCCCACCATGTCTCTCCCAAGTATTGGTAGTCGGCTCTTGCGAACAGGTTGAGATTGGCACCTATCGGCATGTCGAATTGCAGACCGACATTGGCAGTCACCTCACTGACGAGTGGCGCTTGATTGCCTAGCCAAGCTTGGGAAAGTCCACTGCTGTCGGTCGGTACCTCGGTGATTTCACTATCGGTGAGGCCGATACCCGCGTTCAGGGTAAAATAATCCCCCAACAGAGCGGTTAACTCCAATTCGCCGCCCCGATACTCGACTTCGGTCAGACTGCCTAAATTCTGGGTGTTGGTCCCTGCGTCGTAGTAAAAGAAGTAGGCCCCCTCAAGTGTGGTGTGATACAGCGCTGCAGAGAGACGCAGCTTACCGTCGTTGAGCTCGCCTTTTGCGCCCACCTCATAGGTTTCAGCAATCTGCTCGTCGAAAACATCCTCAATACCGGGGTAGGGGACGGCGGTGCCAACTCCGCTTTGGTTGTAGCCACCACTTCGGAAGCCACGGCTGGCATCGGCATAGAGCATCCAACTGTCACTAGGTCTCCAGCGCAAGGTGAGTTTTGGTTGCATTGCATCCCAGGTCTCTTTTCTGACGTCGCCGTAGATAACCGCAGCATTGAAGGGCACGTTGTATTCGGCCTCTGTGAGCGTTGTGTTCTCTCGCTCATCTTCATCGTAACGCAAGGAAAACGCGAGTTCTAACGCGTCTGTGATGTCGTAAGACAATTGGCCAAAGACAGCCCACGCAAAGTTGTCCTGCTCATCGGCGAGGACTCCTAATTGGGGGCTGGGGTCGTTGACGACGCCGTCACTGTAACCATCGGTGAAAATGGAGGGACGGAATATCTTTTTCACGTCAAAAACACCCAGACCACGATCAATCTGGCCTCCGGTTGATATGTAACGTTCAGTCGCTATGGCATAGGCGCCAACGCTCCAGCGCAGCCCCTCGGTGTTGTTAGAAGTGAGCCTGATTTCCTGACTGAAAGATTCTACTTCGAGATACTGGTTTTGACTCAGGTCAATGTAGGGGTCCTGGGTGCCTGGAAATGGGCCCAAAAAAGCACATGCTGGATTGCTCTGTCCGTCGCGGAGACAACCAAAGAAAAAGTCGTAGTTCCAATAGTTTTCTGGATCTTCCGGTGGCAAGAAGAATACGTTGTCCCCGGAAGAGACCTCGGAAATATCATCATAGGAGGAGATGCCAGTCAGGGTGGCAAAACCCAAGTCCCAGTCAAACTTAAAACTGGCACTGACAAATTCACGCTCGTTGTTTCCCGGATTATTGTTTTGTATGGGTTTGTCAGTGTCATCGGCATCGGCATCGAGCACAAAGTAAAATGCCTGAGACTCCAATTTGGAGTAGCTGACTCGGAAGTCGGTGGTCAGTGTTTGTGAAATATCCCAATCAAGTCGAGCGCGCAGGGAAGTGTCCTTGTACGGATCAGCTTCCTCCCCCAGATAGACATTGTCGAGGTAACCATCATTGTCCATATAGGAGCCCGCGATGCGATATTTCAGTGTTCCATCGTCGTTAAGTGGCCCCCCAACGAAGCCTTTTACGCTGTAGCCCGGTGCTGACTCAGCGCCCACGCGAATTTCACCCTCGTGTTCGTCACCCGGTTCTTTGGTGGAAATTGTAATGGCCCCGCCAATGGCATTTCGCCCGTAAAGCGCGCCCTGAGGACCACGCAGCACTTCGATCTGTTGAATATCATAGAGCTGCTGATTGAGTTGAGTAGGGTTGGAGAGCAGTACGCCATCGATGATGACCGCCGCAGCCAGTTCGCTGTTGCGGGCTGAGGAAATTCCCCGAATATTGAGGAATGAATTGCCCGTGCTCTGTGTCTGCACCAGCGTTACGTTTGGCGTGAGATCGACAAAGTCCTGTGGGGTCTGTATGCCGGTGGCTCGGATTTCGCTTTCCGTAAATGCCCGAACAGAGATAGGGCTTTCGAACAGTGTTTCCGATCGCTTACGCGCGGTGACCACTACTTCTTCAAGGGTGGCCTGAGCAACCGCCTCGCCTGAGGCCAAAGCCAAAGCAATGCCAAGGGTGAGCCATTTGTGTTGGGTTTCCATTAGGTATCCTCGTTATTTTTATATTTTCACTATACGAAATACATTTCGATATGCGAACAAGTAGTATACTATCAGAAATTAGCAACAGATCAATTTTTTGTGTGTTGTTAAGGTATCTGCCGTTGAGCAACACCACGCATTGCACGGAGCCTATGTTATGAGCCAGATAAAAAAACCCAAGGCCACCACCGGAATTTGCCGCAGTGACGCTGACAGCATCACGCTGCGAGGGCGTGACCTAGTGACCGATGTCATCGGTAACTATTCGTTTACCGGCGCCTTCTTGCTTCAGGCGCTTGGGGGTGAACCTAGTGCTGAACAGGTCAGACTTCTCGACGCCGTTATGGTGACGATCATGGAACATGGCCTAATGCCATCCGTCATTGCAACGAGGCTGACGCTGACGGGAGCGCCCGAATCACTTCAGGGTGCTGTAGCAGCAGGTCTGTTAGGAGTGGGTGATCGTTATGGGGGGACGGCGGGTAAATGTGGGGAACTGGCCGAGCGACTTCTGGCTGCTGAGCAAGTGAACTCCGAGGCATCTGCCGTCGTAGCGGAACACCTTGAAGCCAAACGGCCACTGCCAGGCTTCGGCCACCCGTTGCACAAAGGGCGAGACCCCCGTACTGAAAAGTTGCTGGCAATGCTGTCTCCTGAAAGTCCGGCACGACGGGCCATGGTGGCCCTTGAGCAGGCTTTAAGCGAGGCTTTGGGTAGGTCGTTGGTTATGAATGTAAGTGCTGCGCTTGCTGCGCTGATGGTTGAAGCCAAGATCCCGGCGCCCATGATGCGAGGTGTGATTCTTGTGGCTCGGGCAGGAGGTTTGGTGGGGCATGCCCTCGAGGAGTGTAACAATCCTGTGGGGGATGACCTATGGCATGGCGCCGAGGCTGCGGTTGACTACCTGGAAGAATCGCGTTGAGTCGAGTCGCCGATCGGACCGTTTCTGTTGCCGTTGAGGGTGGTGAGATTGAGGTGTTCATCGTCGAGCCCGTTGCGGAAACCCGACTGACCTTACTCTGCCTACACGGTTGGACACTCAATGCCGCCGCTTTCGGCGCCCAACGCCCACTGGCCGAGATGGGTGTTGCTATCGCAACGTTTAATCGCAGGGGTTTCGGCAGCAGTCGTCTGCTTCCGAATTTTGCAACAGAATTGACCGATTTGAGCGCCATCATAGCCTCGATTGACACTCCCATTGTTCTTTATGGTGTCTCCCAGGGCGCTCGGCTGGCTTTGCGTCACGTCGTCTCTGATGGCAGCCCCGTCGTGGGACTCATCGTACAAGGGGGGCATATTGATGGGTTGCAGGTCGAGGAAGCTCCGGGTGAGGGAATACCTTTCGAGAGCTACCGAAAGTGGCTTCTCGAGGGCGATCTGGACCGTTTTCGTAAGCACTGGCTCCAACACCCACTGGTTTTTCGGGGGTGCGAGGATGTTGTCCCGAGCCAACTCGCGGATCTTATAAGTCGTTATCGGGGTACTGATTTGCTGACGGAGGGTGCGTTGCCGACGCCATTGGATATCAGGACACAATTAGCCGCGTTGACCTTGCCCAGGTTGGTTCTTTCTGGGTCCAAAGAGGTTGCATCCCGGCGGCGGCACGCGGCAGCGCTCACTGCGATGCAAAACACCCAGGCGGCGGTCATAGAGGGTGGTGGTCACCTGTGTAACATCTCCCACGGAGGGGCAGTCAATAGCGCGATATCTGCCTGGCTACTGAGTGTATTCGACTGAACAACGGGAGACGACACGTTGTGCGACCGCACGGATTAAGCCGCCTGTGCAGTTCAGGCGCGCCGGTTCGTCTAATCAATGCGCGTTGCCCCAGCACCTTCATGTCTTAAAGGCACCTTAGAAGTGGGAGGTGGGCCAACCGCATGGGCTAAAAGTAAGTGATGAGCCTTCTGGTCAGGGCGCGGAATTGGTTTCCAAGATAGCGCTAATTAGCACGTCTGCTTGCTGTAGCTCCTCAGTCAGTCGTGTCCTAGCAGTCTCCAGTAGTGGCAGCCTATTTTCAGCAAAGGTTGAGAGGTCGACCTTGACGGTAGCAGCGGAAATATTAATGGCGCCAATAACGCCGCCGCCGGGAAGCATAATCGGCGTCGCAATAGACGTAATTCCGTAGTCCAGTTCGTCACTGACAAAAGCGTACCCAACCTCTCTGGCATGCAAAATAGCAGCCTTGAGTTTGGCGGGATCTGTGACTGTAAAACGCGTGGTGGTTTTGTGTGGGTGCTCGAACAGGAAGGCATCGATATCACCATCGCTCCAAGTGGAAAGGATGGCGCGTCCCAAAGAGGTACTAAGTGCTGGAAAGCGGGTGCCAGTGGTAGCTTGTGTGCGGATGACACGATAAGTCGATACGTGGGTGACATATAAAATATCACTGCCGTTCATTACGGCAAAAGAGGCACTGTCACCGGTTTCACTGCGCAACTGCTGAAGTGTAGGTCTGATCAGGTTGTCAATGTCGAAACTCTCGGTGAACGCGGTGGATAAAGCCAACACCTTAGGGCGAAGCATGAAGTGCGAGCCGGTCTTTCCTACGTAATCGAGCTCAGTTAACGTGAGCAAGCAGCGCCGGGCTACTGCTGGGTTCAGGTCGGTAGCTCTGGCAACCTCTGACAGGGACATCCTCGGGTTGTCTCGAGTGAAACAAGTCAATACTCGAAGCCCCTTATCAAGGGTGCTAAGAAATTCCGATGATCTTTTGTCTGTCAATGCAGAATTTCCTTTCTGATATGTATTAATGCGCTGTTACTACAACCAATTCTCAGCCGCATGTCTCTGATCGGTAATGAATACCCTGCTTGGTGATCAGTGCTCACTCCTCACTCGAGGGTTGCGGGTGGCATAAACTCGCCTCGCTCTATTATCCTATTGCGGAAGTATCGTGGATCAGCGAACCCAACCGCAAACTAAACCTTTGCAGAGCACAAGTATAGGACAGATAAAAGATCTATCGTGAACACATCCCCTGATAGGCGCTGGTCACCAGTGCTGTAAAGATCTCGAAACCGGTCTAACCCCCTCTGAAATCTTACCGGCGTCAGTTATTGAACACTGCAGATCCGTCCATTGCTTAGTTGTAGAACGCAAAGAGCTGAGCCAGATTTTTTCAGTGACTTCCTTGCTTAAGGATGGCGGTTGAGCTGGCATCGCTTTCCACCGAAAAGATGGAATGTCTCAGGGGGTGCTCGAGATGGGGGTGTCAGTACTGGTGGGGAAGGGGTTTCCTGTTCGTTTGCCACCTATAGATGAATCAATAAAATCGTGGGTCGGGTAGGGTGAGGGGCGGGTTTCGAGAAGCATCGCTTCAAGCCAGCGAACGTCCGTGCGTTTCGCTCGGGCCGGAATATTGCTACCGGTTCAGCACGAACGCAGAGAAGTGGTGGGCCCAGTGGGGTGAGATGGGGTTTCGAGAAGCATCGCTTCGAGCCGGTGAACGACCGAGCGCTTTGCGCGCGGGCTGGAATAGTCCTACCGGTTCAACACGAACGTAGTGAAGTGGTGGGCCCAGTAGGGTGAGATGGGGTTTCGAGAAGCATCGCTTCGAGCCGGTGAACGACCGAGCGCTTTGCGCGCGGGCTGGAATAGTCCTACCGGTTCAACACGAACGTAGTGAAGTGGTGGGCCCAGTAGGGAGAGGTGGGGTTTCGAGAAGCACAGCTTCGAGCCAGCGAACGCCCAAGCGCTCTGCGCGAGGGCTGGGATAGTCCACTGAGGTCCAGCGCGAACGTAGCAAAGCGAGTGAAGTGGTGGGCCCAGTAGGGTGAGATGGGGTTTCGAGAAGCACCGCTTCGAGCCAGTGAACGCCCAAGCGCTTTGCGCGCGGGCTGGGATAGTCCACTGAGGTCCAGCGCGAACGTAGCAAAGCGAGTGAAGTGGTGGGCCCAGTAGGACTTGAACCTACGACCAATCGATTATGAGGATCCCGGAGACCCCGCTCCGGTCACCCTAAGGTGAAGATTCGAAAGGCCTTTTTTGAACGCTGATTTTCGATTTTAAGCAG
>Ga0206130_10008889_pt1 | contig 10660 bp, 10 predicted proteins | sample Helgoland_Spring_9_FD_148637 | JGI IMG/M metagenome (GOLD analysis project Ga0206130, IMG submission 148637) | Pelagic subsurface seawater microbial communities from Kabeltonne, Helgoland, North Sea - Helgoland_Spring_Bloom_20160512_1 | ecosystem: Environmental > Aquatic > Marine > Epipelagic ...
CCGAAGCCCAGATGACCCTGTATTCGGGCCGCTTGGTCAGCGAACTCCAACGCAGCTCGGTCGTGCCGCTGCTATTGTCACGCGATACCACGCTAATCTCGGCGCTAAACTCCAACGATTTTGTCGGCACATCCCAACGCCTGATTTCCTACAAAGAAGAAATCGGTGCGAAATCCATCGTCCTGCTCGATAACGCAGGGCGCATCGTCGCCGCATCGGATCGTCGCGAACTGGGCACAGTCCTGCGCAACACCCCCTATTACATCGAGGCGTTACGTTCAGCTGACACGGTTTTCACCACATCTGGCGTGAACGAAGGCCCGCTTGGTTTTTTCTATTCACGCAAGTTGCAAAGCCAGAAAGAAACCGTCGGTGTTATCCTCATCGAGGTGGATTTGGAACAACTGTTTGATCGCTGGTCCAACCGCGACAGCATCATTTCAGTGACCAACAGCCAAGGCATCATCATCCTGTCAACCGAACGCCAATTCCGCCAACAAACCATCGAAGACGCGCTGGCCAATCAACCCGCACTTTCCCCGGTTGAGCGCGCATGGCGGGCCACGGGGGAGTGGAACCAAACCATCACAGACGCCAATTTTCAGGGCCAACCGCTGTTTCGTCTGGACCAAAAAATCCCCTTCCAAGGCTGGCAGCTCAGCTATCTCGCCTCGTTTGAAAATGTGCGCACCCGCGTGAACGCGGTGCTCGCGCTCGAACTGATGGGCATCGCGATCCTTACCGCGCTTGGCTTTTACGTGCTGTCACGGCGCGCAATCCGCCGTGCGTTCCTGTTCCAAGCAGAAAGCCGCGAACTGCGCGCCCTGAACGAGCGTTTGCAAAACGAAATCGCCGAACGCGAACGGGTTGAAAAGGATTTGGAGGTCGCCGAGCAATCCCTCGCGCAATCCTCAAAACTCGCCGCCCTTGGTGAAATGTCCGCCGCTGTCAGCCACGAGCTGAACCAGCCGCTTGCCGCCATGCGCACCTATCTGGCGGGCGCAAAATTGCTGTTGCAACGCCGTCGTCCCGCCGAAGCAATGAGCAGTTTCCAGCGGATTGACGATTTGATCGAGCGTATGGGCTCCATAACCAAACAGCTGAAATCCTATGCCCGCAAGGGCGGCGATGATCTGATCGACGTCGATATGCGCGATGCGGTCAGCGCCTCCCTGTCGATGATGGCGCCGCAACTCAGCCAGATGAAGGTGGAAATACAAACCACCCTGCCCCCAGATCCGGTTCTGGTTTTGGCCGATAAAGTCCGCGTTGAACAGGTGATCGTTAACCTGTTACGTAACGCTCTTGATGCCACAAAAATGCAAGAAGACCGCCGCATTGATATCATTTTGGTCGGGGGTGACATGGTCAAACTCGCGGTGCGCGACAATGGCCCGGGTATCGAAAACCTCGATGATTTGTTCGAACCGTTTTACACCACCAAGAAACCTGGCGACGGTGTTGGCCTTGGTCTGGCGATTTCATCTGGCATCGCAAAAGACCTCGGTGGGCGGCTTATCGCTCGAAATGCCAGTACAACGGGTGCGGTGTTTGAACTTTGGTTGCCAGAGCGTGATAAATCGCAAAACAATATGCAGACACAGGCAGCAGAGTAGGCTCAAAAATGCCCGAACAAATGACCATCGCTATCGTTGATGACGAACAAGACATGCGCGAAAGCATCTCGCAGTGGCTCACGCTATCTGGCTATCGCACTCAAACTTTTGCCAGCGCAGAAGACGCGCTCAAGAACCTCGACAGCGATTTCCACGGCATCTTTATTTCCGATATCAAAATGCCGGGGATGGATGGGATCACCTTCCTTAAGCGGTTGCAAAGTATCGACAATCAGCTGCCCGTCATCATGATCACGGGACACGGCGATGTGGCCATGGCGGTCGAAGCAATGCGCATCGGTGCCTATGATTTCCTCGAAAAACCGTTTGATCCTGAACGCATGGCGGAACTGACGAAACGCGCGGTTCACACCCGTCGCCTGACACTTGATAACCGCACGCTGCGCCGTGAATTGTCCGATGGCACGGTGCTGTTGCGCAAACTCATGGGCTCCTCGCCGATCATGGAACGCCTGCGCGAAGATATCCTTGATCTGGCGCAAGCAGACGGCCACATTTTGGTGTCTGGTGAAACAGGCACGGGTAAATCGCTGATCGCCCACGCGCTGCATGCGTGTGGCCCCCGTCAGGGTAAGAAATTCATCACCCTCAACTGCGCAGCCTTCACCGAGGAAGAGCTGGCCCGCCGCCTGTTTGGCCCGATGGATGACGGCACACCCGCGATTGAGGCCTCGCTCGGTGGCACGCTTTGCCTAGAAGATATCGAAAGCCTGCCAACCTCGATCCAAGCCCGTTTGATTGGCGCACTGGAAGACCATGATCGCGGCCCAGACACATCGCCCCTGCGCGTCATCGCCATCTCGAACGCGCCTGATCCAAACAACTCGCTTGAGGATACTATCCGCCAAGACTTGTATTTCCGTCTGGCGGCCATGCACATCACGCCGCCGCCGCTACGCTCGCGCGGTGAAGACATCCTTAATCTGTTCAACCGCTACGTCGAAACCTTTGCCGATGAATACGGCTGCGAAGGCCCCGATGTATCCGCCAAGGACGCCGCGCAGTTGTTGCAAGCCCCCTGGCCTGGCAATATCCGCCAGTTGATCAATCTGGCCGAACGCGCTGTCCTACAACACCGTCGCGGCAGCTATTCCATCGCCAACCTGTTGATGGACGACACCACAGAACCCACCCCCGAGGTGATTTCTGAAGGCAAACCCCTGAAAGAATACGTCGAAGCGTTTGAGCGCATGCTGATCGACAACACAATGCGCCGCCACAAAGGCTCGATCCAATCCGTCATGGAAGAACTCAGCCTACCACGACGGACCTTGAACGAGAAAATGGCGAAATACGGGCTAACCCGCAGCAACTACGTCGGCCAATAGCCGCAGCCTTAGCTCGGCGATAAAATGTGAATAACGCGATCCGCCAGCATGCCTTTGGTGCTGGCGCCATAGGCCTTCATGTGATCCGAAACCGCATGCGCACCAAGGGCCGCCATGCTCTCCCATTTCTCAACCACAACAAAGGTATCTGGGCCAAATTGCGTCTGCATCGGCCCCGCATTTTCCGTATCAATCGTCGCTTCATAGGCAATGCAGCCCCCTTCGGCCAAAACGGCGGGAACATTGGCATTAAACAGCGCCAAAACGGCATCTCGCTGGCCTGGTTTGGCGGTCAAAATGGCAAGAACGTGAACAATAGACATGGAAATTTCCTAAAGACTGTTTCTATCGAACGATGCGCACGCTAACCGCGCGCCGCACCGTTCCTTCACTCGTTAACCCTACTTGAACCCATAGGCCGATGCAGGCACTTCTTCCAATTCAGCGCCGTCTTTGGACCATTCCATAATCAGACAGCTGCCGCCTTTGCGCTGCCAATACAATCCTTCCAGTTCGTACCACCCCGCCGCCTTAATGCGCACATCAACTGCGCCGATCGGATCACAGCCACGTTTCTCGTCTACTTTGGCAACTTCAAGTCCACCAATGCGCAACTCCAGCCCATCGTTGGAATAAACCTCAAGCGTGTAAAGCCCCGGCTCATCAAAGCGGATAAACCCGTTAATGCGCCCTGCAACCTTGGTTTCTTGGCTAGAGGTCAGCGCATTTGGCTCGTCGTCCGAACTCAGATAACTTAGCCCAACCAAAGGCTTACCAGGTTCCGCACCAACACCCAGCGCTACATAGGCATCGCGCAACGATTTCACATCATTGGGAAAGGCGTATTCAACCGCCAAGCCAGCATTTACATTTTCAGGCTGCGGATTTGCCAGTTGCAGCTTTAATTCACGCGCTTCAACCGCGCCTGCAAGCACGGCGAAAATCAATGCTACGCCAGCTAATTTATACGTTTTCATGTTGTTAAACCTCCCAGTTTCCAACATTCAACTTACTGGCTCAGGCGCTGCGCGCAAGGGCGCTATTCCTTCACGCAGACCATATAAATGTGCACGTAATCCATCGCGTGCCCTGCGGGATCAGCTGCAACCATATCCTCGTAACGCCCGTAAAACGCATCAATGATCCGTGCGCGGTCCACCGCACTTCGATCCCGACTTAATCCGTTTGCAAACGTCGGCTCAGACCAGCTGCGCAATGTCGGAATGTAATCGCGTGCAAACTGGCGCGGGTCGCCGCCTTGTTCGCTAAACGCCTGTTCAAACGGGCAGCGCACGACGCGGGCCTCCACGTGTTCAAGCCGCAATCCTGATTTATAAGCCGCGCTTTGTTTATCCTTTAGCGGGGTCACAAACTGGCTTTGCGTGCGGTACACTTGCGGGAAATTCGTGTTGGCAAATTCGGCCTCGGTGATGATCCCATCATCAAGCAAACTGCGCCAATGCAGCGCGAAAGTGTCAAACATATTCACCCCGCCCGTATTGCCCAAATAGCGGCCGTCCTCATCAATCCCGAAATTAAACAGACACAACCGCGCGCCCGTTTTCATCTCGGCCCCGCGCTGCGCCAGCATGTTGTCCCAATCCGACGCCCCCTTATCCTCATAGGCTTGCCGCGTTTCGCCCGACGCGCCAACCATGTGAACGTGATCTTCGATGTTGCAGGGCACCGCCGTAATGTAATGGCTCGCCGTCGCCGAAAACCCCAGATCGAGCGTTCCTGCCGGCACAATCGCCTCATGAAAAGATGTGCCAGAGGCCATCACATGCACGCCGCTCACCTCATCCAGATAGGTCGCCTCGCCCGTCAGCCCATGCACGATCTGAAACACTTGGCTAAAATCATTGCGCGGCAAATCGGTGTAAATCATCTCAATCGGGCGATCAGGGGCTTGGGCGCGAACCTGCGCCAAAACACGGCGCCACATATCAAGCGAGGTGCCCCCATCTGCAGCCCCCATATCGGTCGCGCGAAAAACACCGCTGGTTTTTTCCAGCCCCATGCGATCCACCGCATCCAGAACCATTTGTGCCGCATTATCCATGACGTGTTTGGCACCGACAGTGGCCTTGGAATAATATCCAGCCCCCTTCATCGCCATAAATCCAGTGGTTTCTTCACGTGCCATTTTGCAGCCTCCCTAACGTGTTAAAGGCAGGTTTGCAGGTTTGATTTTCAAAGGCAAGCGTTGCGCACCGCGCCGATCCATCGACCGCGCCGTTCACTAATTAACCTTTGCGCTCAAAATCCAAAGTGCCATACACGTGCCATACGCTTTGCATACCCTTTGCATACGCTTTGCGGACATTTATCTGGATGGAAAAAGCGCCGTTAACGAATGTGTTAACGCGCGGCAGGAATACCCGCCAAAGCCGTCTGCAAATCGCCGTATCCGGTGAAACGGCGCTCAAACCTCAGGCCCATGCGCGCGGCACAGTCCCGCGCCTTGGCTGTCAGCTCGGCATTCTCTGTTTGCGCCTGATAAACCACTTTTTCATAGTTGCCGAAATACATTTCCAACAGCTCTGGATGCCGATCCAGCCCCATTGGCTTCCAGAAAAAGCTATCAAAAACAGATACTAAGAAGTCGGTCAAATAAAACGCCGTGATTTCATCCTCGGCCGTAGCAGCGAATACATCATTGCCCTCAAAAAACGAATAACAATGCGGTCCGGCGATCATTTCAACGCCCAGCTCCGCGCATTTCGCTTCCAAAAGCCCGCCAGTCCCGCAATCCGCATAGGCCACAAAAATCTGGTCATAATCGCCCCGATGCTTGCGCACGACGTCTTCAACGCCATCCGTGATCAAATCAGGCGTCATATGCCATTTTGCAGGCAAACAGGTCAGGTCCATGTGGTCCCATTTGTTGATTTTGAACAGCGCCAAAATCTCTCGTGCCAATGCGCCACAAGCCAAAACCAAAACGCGCGCAGGATCACTCCCACGCGCGTCTAAACCTTGTTCGGTTAATGTATGATCACTAACCTCTATCATGATCTAAGCGTTCATTTGATTGTGCTTTTTCGCCATGAATTCTTTCGCAGTTTCCACAGCAACCGCCGCGTCACGACAATAGGCATCCGCGCCAATTGCTTTGCCGAATTCTTCGTTCAACGGCGCGCCACCAACCAAAACTGTGTAATCATCGCGCATGCCTTTTTCGACCATCGTATCAATCACGACTTTCATGTAAGGCATTGTAGTTGTTAGCAAAGCTGACATCCCGAGGATATCGTAATCGCCGTTTTCCAGCTCATCGAGATAGTTCTCAACAGGGTTATTGATGCCAAGGTCTTTGACCTCAAAGCCAGCACCTTCCATCATCATGGTAACCAGGTTTTTGCCGATATCGTGGATATCGCCCTTCACAGTGCCGATCACCATATTGCCCAAACGTGGAGCGCCAGTTTCAGCCAGCAAAGGTTTCAGAATGGCCATGCCACCCTTCATCGCGTTCGCAGCCAACAGAACCTCTGGAACGAACAAAATACCATCGCGAAAGTCGATCCCAACGATCCGCATGCCCTCAACCAACGCTTTGGTCAAAACATCGTAAGGCATCCACCCACGACCGAGCAGAATATTCACGGATTCTTCGATTTCTTCTTTCAAGCCATCATACAGGTCATCGTGTATTTGCGGCACAAGTTCTTCGTCGCTCAGTTCGGACAGGATGATATCGTCTTCTTGGTCAGACATGGGCTGTAAATCCTATAATTATACGTGCCACCACGGCGGGTACTCCCCCGTACGATACGGCTAGATTCGCGTCATTCTGCAAAAATAGCGACACTGTTTTTTCCCATTCCGACGCAATCGGGGAAAATTGCAAAAATTAGGTCCGCCTGCGACGGCGAACACGTTCTGGCGCAGGCGCATCACCCGTGCCATCGCTCACGGATGAAAACGCACCCATTTGATCGGAAATTGTTGTTAAATCAGGCTTTTGCCCGACCTTTATAGTTTCCAACGCATGCCGCATTGCAGCAAGATGTTCAGGCATTGTGCCGCAACATCCACCGATGATCGAAGCCCCAGAATCACGCGCCAAAACGGCGTATTTTGCCATCAATTCGGGCGTGCCGTCGTAATGAATATGCCCATCCACGTATTTCGGAATGCCAGCATTGCCTTTGGCGATCAAAGGCTGCGTTGGATTGGCCTCTGCCATGCCCAACATCGTGCGCAATAAATCAGACGCGCCGACCCCGCAATTGGCTCCAAACGCCATCGGTTTATGCGCTAATCCCTCGACCATTTCGACCATACCAGTGGAGGTCAGCCCCATCATCGTGCGCCCAGCCGTGTCAAAGCTCATCGTGCCGCACCAAGGTGCTCCGACATTGCCAATCGCCTCTGCAGCAGCGGCATATTCCTCTGGCGCTGACACCGTTTCAACCCACAGAACATCCGCGCCGCCTTCCATCAGGCCGTGCGCTTGTTCTTCGAAAATCTCAACTGCATCCGCGTGCGACAGCGTTCCAACGGGCAGCATAATGTCGCCAGTCGGCCCCATGGATCCCGCCACGACAACATCGCGGCCAGCAGTATCGGCCACTTCACGGGCAATTTCTGCGGAAATACGCGATAATTCCCGGGCTCGTTTTTCTGCCCCGTGTAATTTCAACCGGCTGGCATTGCCACCAAAACTATTGGTTAGAAACAGATCAGAACCCGCATCAACCGCACCTTTATACAGCGCTTTGATACGATCTGGATGCCATTCATTCCACATTTCAGGCGCTTCGCCCGCTTCTAGCCCCATGTTAAACAGGTTTGTCCCCGTCGCCCCATCGGCCAAGACCCAACCCTGTGTATCCAGAATTTTTTGTAGTTTTTCAGACATGTAACCATCCTTTTACCCAATAAATAATGGGCTCAAGCTCTGCGTGTCACAGCTTTGTGCTCAAAGCAAATTCATACTGATCATAAAGATTATGAATTTTCTGCGATATTGGCCTGTGCAACGGTTTGAATGCGCTCAATCATTGCGCGCAAACCGTTGGAGCGCTGCGCCGAGAGATGTTGATCCAGCCCCAATTGCCCAAAGGCTGCGGCTGCATCCGTATCGACAACTTGTTGCAGCGTCACGCCGTTATAAAGCGCGCCAAGGATCGCGATCAAACCGCGCACAATCATCGCGTCACTTTCGCCGTCAAACGTGAAAATGCCGTTTGGCCCCTGCCCTTCGATCTTTGGAACAATCCACACTTGCGATGCACAGCCATCAACTTTGGTCGCTGGCACGCGCAATGCCTCGTTCAGATCGGGCATTTCCTTGCCCAATTCGATCACATGGCGATAGCGGTCTTCCCAATCGTCCAGAAACTCGAATGTTTCGACGATTTCTTGAAAGTCTTCGGTCATTTTGAACCTGTTTTTACAGTATCTTTACGCGATACCTATGGCGCGCCTGTTGCTTCGTCCAGCCAAATTCGCAAACGGGCCCACTCCACTCTTTTCTTTGGCGCTTAATTTGGCTAACCATGACCCAAAGATTGAGGGTGAGCAGATGAAAAACCTTTTGTGCGCATTTTTTATTGTCGGGATGGTGTCATCTTGCGGCTTAGGAAACAGCAGTGTTGGCAGCAGTGCAGGAAGCGCGTCTTCTGCAAGTTCTTCTGGGAGCGGGAGTTCTGCTGGCAGTTTTGGACGCCGTAATCGCGCCAATAAAAAAGCAATCGCTTCAACCACAATCGAAGGCCGCTCGCTGGTCGCTGTTATCGAGGGCGCACGTTTTGAACGCACCCGCGATGGCGGCGTCATTCGCGCCCGTGCGTTGATGCCACGTCAAGGATATTACGACGCGAAACTGATCAGTCTGAACAAGTTCGTCCCAGACGAAAAAGGTGTTTTGACGTTGGAATTTCGCGCCAAAGAGCCCCAGTTCAACACCAACACCTCAACCAACCGCTCGCGCGAGATTGATGTCGGTGTTTTCCTGTCACATCAAAAGCTTGCAGTCATCCGCAGCATTCGCGTGGTTGGTTCTCAAAACCAAGTTACGCTGCGCAAATAGGGCCTAAACCCTGACGATTTTAACGCTGCTTCCACTGGCCGATAATGCGATTTTTCCGTCGCATAAATCTTTGGCATCGTTACCAAAAACTTCGCTGCGCCAGCCGCGAAATACTTGATCGCCCGCAACACCTGCCGCGATATCATCCAGCTCAGAGGCATTGGCGATCAGTTTGGGTGCGACACCCGCTTCTTCGGCTTTTGCCTTTAACAAAACCCGCAACAAATCGGCCAAACCCTCACTGCCTTGCGGGCGTTGTTTTACCGCTGCGACAATTGGCAAATCGTCATTTGGAATCGCATCAGCCGTTTTGATTGCGGCGATAATTCCGTCTGCGATTTGGCCTTTTCGCGCCTCGCGCAACAACATACGTGACTTGCCTAAATCGCTTGGTACTTTGGGGCGTGTTGCGGCGATTTCCATCAGCGCGTCGTCTTTGTATACCCGATTGCGCGGCACGTTGCGTTCTTGCGCATAGATTTCGCGAAACCTTGCAAGCTCTTGAACTGTCGCAAGAAAACGGCGCGAATTGCTGCGTGTTTTCACGCGTCGCCATGCATTGTCAGGGTGTGTGTTATACGTTTCGGGGTTAATGAGGATTTGCACCTCTTCTTCGACCCAAGATTTCCGATTTGTCTTTTCCAACCGCTTGGCCAGAAACTCATAAATCTCGCGCAGATGGGTTACATCACCCAAGGCATAGGTCTTTTGTTTATCTGACAGTGGTCGCTGTGACCAATCCGTAAAGCGAGAAGATTTATCCAGCTGTGCTTTGGCAATTTTACGCACCAAAGTTTCGTATCCGACCTGTTCGCCAAAGCCGCACACCATTGCCGCAACTTGCGTATCAAAGAAGGGTTTTGGAAACACTTGACGATCCACGAAAAAGATTTCCAAATCTTGGCGTGCCGCATGGAAAACTTTGACCACGGATTCATCTTTGAACAGGTCGTACAACGGATCGAGGCTTAGCCCATCCTCTAAAACATCAATCAAAACAGCACCTTCATCCCCTTCGCCAGGGTGGGCCATTTGGATCAAACAAAGTTTGGAATAATAGGTCCGTTCACGAAGAAACTCAGTGTCGATCGTGACGTAATCGAATGTGGCGCATTTTGTGCAAAAGGCTGCCAGCTGCTCGGTCGTTGTTATAGTTATCATGATATTTGCTTATGATTTTTTTGCACAACCTTCAAGCGCTTGATGCAGCTTAGAAAAGTTGGCTCCGACGGTAGGGATCGAACCTACGACCAATTGATTAACAGTCAACTGCTCTACCGCTGAGCTACGTCGGAACACTTATACTTTACGGTGAGCGAGGCTATAGCAAAGGTGATTCAAAGCGTAAATAGGGTAATTGCACTGATCCCAATTATTTTAACGAGAACTGCCCATCTGGGGCGATTGGCCGGTCCGCGATAACGACGTTTCGCTCGGACAGATCAATCAAATGCGCAAACACATTCCGTGCCGCCGCTGGGATAAGGCGTTGATCCACATCAGTATAAATCTTCTGGGCTAGCTGGATCGGAGTAGACGCAGGAAACGTCGCAAGTGTTTCCAGAATTTGGACTTCACGCGATTTACGATGATTGATTTGATATGAAACCATCGCCACTGGATCATTGATGGCACCGCCATGGCCCGGGAAATAG